>JAEEGH010023207.1_pt1 | contig 12636 bp, 13 predicted proteins | sample 9134181 | NCBI WGS metagenome assembly JAEEGH01 (sample SAMN16246544, study PRJNA631951) | gut metagenome | biome: gut microbiome; feature: rumen; material: DP-attached | host: Bos | place: Iran: Karaj | collected 2018-10 | reverse complement strand
AAAGACGAAGATGGAAGACATCAAGAAATGGAGGGTTAACAACTTGTTGCCTAACCCCTCCATTAAAAGAATGAATGTACTCAAAAAAGTGAGTTAATCAATATGAGTTAACTTAACACCCTAGGACTGTCCCGGGGGGCAGGTTTTATCCTCACACGGAGTCACAGAGTGCACGGAGTTGGGCACAGAGAACAGTTTTTACCCCTCGCGCAGAGCCGCAGGGAGCGCAGATAAAAAGGTAACAAGAATAGAAGTGGCTGAAATCCAGTCACTTCTATTTGTGCAAGCCCTTTTAGCTTGTCGGGATGAGGCGACTCGAACGCCCGACCCCTACGTCCCGAACGTAGTGCGCTACCAACTGCGCTACATCCCGAATAGTCGTAAGTGGTGCAGCCCACTTTTACGAAACCGGCTGCAAAGGTACGGTAAATTTTTGAATTACGTGCAGTTTTATATCAAAAAATTTGTGTTTATGGCAAAAAACAAGTATCTTTGCAAGCGAAACTAATCGAAATGAAACAAATATTACTGATAGTATCATGCTTACTGATGTCATTGACCAGTAATGGCCAGCGCGTCGTCGTGGTGGAACGTGGCAGTGTGCAGAGTCTGTTGGATGCTATCAGCAAAGCCAACGTGATGAACGAGGCTGAGCATGCTGAGCGGACGTTTATTCTCATTCCGGATGGTTTCTACGACCTGGGCGAGACGACGCTGACACGCATCTCGGGAAACAACATTTCACTCATAGGGCAGAGCATGGAGGGAACGGTGATTCAGAACAAGCCCGACGTGAAGACTGAGAGCATCAGCAAGACAGCCGTCTTCCAGAACCGCGGTACGAACAACTACCTGCAGGACCTGACGCTGAAGAACGCCCTGGACTACTACGCGTCGGAGCCTGACGGACGGGCCGTGACGCTGCAGGACAAAGGTACGCGCACGATATGTAACAGGGTAAGAATGCTGTCGTATCAGGACACGTATTATTCGGACAACGAGTTGTGCCAGAACTACATGCAGGACTCGGAGATTCACGGTACGATAGACTTCATCTGCGGAGCTGGCGACGTATGGTTTGAACGCTGTCGGATCGTGACAGAGAAACGTACACTGGACGGTAGCGGAACAAACATCATTACGGCTACACGCACGTCGGACACCAAGTGGGGATACGTCTTCAACCGATGCACCGTCGAGAACGACGTGTCGATGTTCAACTACGGCCGGTCGTGGCACACCAATCCCCGTTGTGTGTGGCTCCATACGACATTGTTGACACCCGAAAAGCTGGAGACAACACGGTTTGACGATGAGGGCATGAAGACGTCGGAGAACTACTTTAAGGAATATGGCACGACAAATGGTGAAGGTCGTGACATCATGCCCAAGACGAATGTGGTGACCTTTACGCTGAGAGACCATACGCAACCGTTCGTGGCTGAGACCGTTATGACGAAGGACGAGTTGCAGCAATATACGGTAAAACGGATTTTCGGTGATTGGAGACCCGACAAGGTGCTGAAGCGGTTGGAGAAACAGAGCCGCAAGCTAAAGAAGAAATACTTTGAAGAATGAGAAGATATATTTTATTGGTTGTTAGCTGCTGGCTATTGGCTGCAGGCTATGCCCAGCAGGTGATCACGGTGCAGCAAGGCAGCGCAGCGAGCTTGCTGGACGCCATCAAGCAGGCTAACGAGCGGAATGCGGAGAAGACGGCTCAGTGGCTGTTCATCCTGATTCCTGACGGTGTTTACGACTTAGGCGAGACGGTGCTGACTAAGATTACGGGCCACCACATCGCCCTCATAGGGCAGAGCATGGAGGGTACGGTGATTCAGAACAAGCCCGACGTGAAGAACGAGGGTATCAGCAAGACGGCCATCTTCCTGAACCGCGGAACGGACAACTACCTGCAGGACCTGACGCTGAAGAATGCGCTGGACTACTATGCCGCAGGATCGGCCGGACGCGCCGTGACGCTGCAGGACAAGGGAACGCGAACCATTTGCAACCGTGTGCGCCTGCTGTCGTATCAGGACACGTACTTCAGCGACAACGACCTGAGTCAGATGTACTTTCAGGATTCGGAGATTCATGGTACGGTGGACTTCATCTGCGGCGATGGCGACGTGTGGTTTGAACGCTGTCGGATCGTGACGGAGCGGCGTACTGCCGACGGGAAGGGAGGACGCAACGTGATAGCAGCCCCGAAGACGTCGAAGACGGCGTGGGGCTACGTGTTTAACCGCTGTACGGTAGAGAACATCGTGTCGAACTTCGAATATGCCCGTGGCTGGAACCATACACCCCACTGCATCTGGCTCCACACCACGCTGCTGTCGCCCGAAAAGCTGAATCCGACACGTTTCGACTGGCGCGGCATGAACACCGTCAAGAACGACTTCAGGGAATTCGGTACCATGGATGCCGAGGGGCGTGACATTACACCCACGACGAACGAGGTGACCTTTAAGATGACGCGCAAGAAGCAGGAGGACGGTCAGGACGTCGTCACTACTGAAAGCATGACGGCAGAAACCATCATGACGGAAGCCCAGGCGGCCAAGTATACGATAGGGAATATGTTTGGCGACTGGCAGCCCGACCGCGTGTTACAAACGGTAGAAAAGAAAGCCCAAAAAATGATGAAGCGCCTAAAGTAGGCGCTTCAATTCGTTTAGTTCGTCTGCTGTCGTTGCCCACGAGGTGACGAAGCGGCAGATGGTGCGATGACCCGTGGTCTGTCCCCAGTGGGTGAACTCCATCTTACCAGCCAACTCCTCGACTTTGACATCGGGCAAGATGACGAACTGCTGATTGGTGGGCGAATCGAGCCAGAACTCATAGCCTTTCTCCTGGAAAATCTGCTTCATCTGCATGGCCATATCAATGGCGTGACGCGAGAGTTTGAAGTAGAGGTCTTCGGTAAAGAGCGCCTCGAACTGGAGTCCGATAAGGGCTCCCTTGGCAATCACGGCACCATGCTGTTTCTGGATGGAGAAGAAGTGCTTGTGGGCCTGACGGTTGGTGAAGACGACGGCCTCACCACAAAGGGCGCCAATCTTGGTTCCTCCGATATAGAACACGTCGCAATGGCGGGCCAGATAGGGCAGCGTGATGTCGCACCCATCGGCCATCAAGCCATAGCCCAGACGGGCTCCGTCGATATAAAGCGGAATGTCGTAACGGCGACACACCTGATAGATGTCGTCGAGTTCGCGAGCGGTATAGAGCGTGCCCAATTCGGTGGGGAAGGTAATGTACACCAATCCGGGGTGTACGGCATGATCCTTGTTGCCGTCGTGCATATAGTCGTCCAGATACTTGTCGAGCACGCGGGCCTCCATCTTGCCGAGGGTGTCGGCGATGGTGATGATCTTATGCTCGGTGAACTCGACGGCACCAGCCTCGTGGACGTTGATATGACCAGAGCCCACACAGATGACACCCTCGTACTGATAGAGCATCGAGTCGATGGCGGTAGCGTTGGTCTGGGTACCTCCCGTCAGGAAGAATATCTGGGCATCGGGCATGCCAATGGCCTCGCGGATGCGGTCCTTGGCACGCTCGGAGAACTCGTCGAAGCCATAGGGCGTCGGCTTGGCATCGTTATAACGCACCAAATTTTCCAACACTTTCGGATGGGCCCCGTTGTTGTAGTCGCAATCGAATGATATCATAGAATCAATTGTCTAATTATCAAAGTGCTTCGAGCATGCGCTTGATGACGACCGAGCAGCTGATTTCGCGGTTGGCGGCCTCAGGAATCACAAGACTATTGGGCGACTCAATGACATCGTCCGTCACGATGAGGTTACGACGCACGGGCAAGCAGTGCATGAACTTACCATTATTCGTCCACGACATGTGTTCAGTATCAACCGTCCACGAACGGTCCTCGCAGGTAATCTTGCCGTAGTCGGCAGCATTGGTAACACCCGGATTCGACCAGTTCTTGGCGTAGATGAAATCGGCACCCTCGAAGGCTTTCTTCTGGTCGTACTCCACGCGGGCATCGCCTACGAACTGCGGATCGAGTTCATAGCCCTTGGGATGGGTGATGACGAGGTCGACGTCGGGAGCAGCGTTCATCCACTGGGCAAACGAGTTGGGAACAGCCTGCGGCAAAGCACGGCAATGCGGAGCCCAGGTGAGGACGACCTTCGGACGTTCAGTAGTCTTGTGTTCCTCGATGGTGATGAGGTCGGCGAAGGCCTGCAGGGGGTGCACGGTGGCAGTCTCCATCGCGAAGACGGGACGTCCGGAGTACTTGATGAACTGCTGCAGGACGGTCTCGGCATAGTCGTACTCGCGATCGGTCAGACCAGCAAACGAGCGTACGCCGATGAGGTCGCAGTAGCACCCCATGACGGGAATGGCCTCGAGCAGATGCTCGGACTTGTCACCGTCCATGATGACACCACGCTCGGTTTCGAGTTTCCAGGCACCGGCATTCACATCGAGCACGATGACATTCATGCCGAGATTCATGGCTGCCTTCTGGGTTGAGAGACGGGTACGCAGCGAGTTATTGAAAAATATCATCATGAGCGTCTTGTTGCGGCCCAGATGCTGATACTTAAAACGGTCGTTCTTGATCTCAAATGCTTCGGCCATCGCCTTGTCCAGCGGACCGATATCCTGTACGTTGATAAATGATTTCATATTCTTTTCTTTTTTCGTTATTCCGTTGTTCCAAGGCTACGGCCTTGTCTGACCCTCGCCCTCGATAATCCATTTGTAAGTGGTAATCTCCTCTAAGGCCATCGGACCACGCGGACCGAGTTTCTGGGTAGAGATACCGATTTCGGCACCCAATCCGAACTGGGCACCATCGGTAAATGACGTGGGAGCATTCCAATAGACGCAAGCGGCATCGACGTGTGCCTGGAAGCGGCGGGCGGTCTGTTCGTTCTCGGTGATGATGGCCTCGCTGTGTCCGGAACCGTACTGATCGATATGCGCCAGCGCCTCGTCGAGTGACGAGACCGTTCGGATGGCCATCTTGTAGTCCATGAATTCTGTGCCAAACGACTCAGCTGTTGCAGGCTGCAGCAGAATGACGGGATAATGCCCCGTAAGCAGCTGATAGGCCGGCCCATCGGCATAGAGCATCACCTTGTGGTCGAGCAGGGGCTTTACTAACTCGATGAGGTCGCCCAGACGTTTCTCGTGGATGATGAGGCAGTCGAGGGCGTTACACACGGAGACGCGACGCGTCTTGGCATTGCAGATAATCTTCTTGCCCTTCTCCAGGTCGCCCTCTTCGTCGAAATACGTATTGACGACGCCGGCTCCAGTCTCGATGACGGGGATGCGGGCCGTATCGCGCACGAAGTCGATAAGGCGGCGTCCGCCACGAGGAATACAGAGGTCGATATAACCCACAGCATTCAGCATCTGGCCAGTAGCCTCGTGGGTAGCAGGCAACAAGGTGACGACATCGGGATTGACGTCAAAACGTTCCAACACCTCGTGAATGAGTTCGACGCTGGCCTGATTCGAGAGGTCGGCATCGGAACCGCCCTTCAAGACACAGGCGTTGCCGCTCTTGAAACACAACGAGAACACGTCGTAGGTCACATTGGGACGGGCCTCATAAATCATGCCAATGACACCAAAGGGCACCGAGACACGATGCAGGCGCAGGCCGTTGGGCAGCGTCTTTTCCTTGGTGATGTATCCTAAAGGCGAAGGCAAACTGGCTACGTTGCGCATGTCGGAGGCGATATCGTCGAGGCGTTTCTCGGTGAGCTGCAGACGGTCGTAGAGCGGATTCTTCGGATCCATCTTCGCCAGGTCTCTGGCGTTGGCCACAAGGATGCGCTCCTTGTAGTCGACGATGGCGTTGGCCACAGCATTTAGTATCTCGTTACGCTGCTCGTCAGTAAGCAGGGAAAGCGTTTTGCTAGCCCGCTTAACCCGCTTGAATGTTTCAGTCAATTCCATAAGGTATGAATTCTGTATGTGGTACGTTTTGTTTGTTTTCTATGAGGTCGACGAGGATGTTTTCGCGCTCGCCGTTGGCGATGATGACGCGGATGCCCGCCTTCTGCACCTTCTGGGCGGTCGTATATTTCGAGTGCATGCCCCCACGACCAAAGGCGCTCTTCTCTTCTTTGATATACTGCGAGAGGTCGGTGTTCGGTTCCACCTGCGGAATAATCTTCGATGCGAGGTTGTCAGGATGCCCGTCGTAGATGCCGTCGATATTGCTCAAAAGGATGAGCGTCTCGGCCTGCATCATCTGTGCGATAAGCCCCGAGAGTTCGTCGTTATCGGTGAACATCAGCTCGGTGACGGAGACGGTGTCGTTCTCGTTGACAATAGGCAGGACGTCGTTCTCGAGCATCACCGTCATACAGGCCTGCTGATTGCGATACTGCTCGCCAGGCTCGAAGTTCTCCTTCATGGTCAGCACCTGGCCGATATGAATGCTGAATTCGCGAAACAAGTCGTAGTAGAGTCCTACGAGCTTCACCTGCCCGACGGCAGAAAAGAGCTGGCGCTGTTCAACGCTGTCGAGCGAATGGTCGACGGTGAGTTCGCGTCGTCCACAGGCCACAGCACCCGACGAGACGAGAATGACCTCGATGTCGTGACGTCGGAGCCAAGCCACCTGATCGACGATAGCCGACACACGGGTGACGTCCAATTTCCCGTCCTTACGCGTCAGCACGTTGGATCCTATTTTAATGACTATTCTTCTTTTCATAAAATGTCCTTGATATGGTCTATTTCCGGTTCTGCACCGATAGTGCCCACGACGGTGATGATGTCCAGTCGCACGTCACCATCAATGTGGTGATACTTGATATAATGATTCATCGCACTCTGCAGGCTCTGCAGTTTCTGATAGTCTACAGCCTCCTCGGGGTTGCCGAAAAGGCGGTTGCGGCGAGTCTTGACCTCAACGAACACAAGGGTTCCGTCTTCGTCTGCGGCAATGATATCGATGTCACGGTGTCCCGACTTCCAGTCGCGCTCAACAATGGTATAGCCTTTGCGCTGCAGATAGTCGACCGCACAGTCTTCACCCCATTTGCCTAACTCGTTGTGCGCCGCCATTATTTCTCAGCGTCCTTCTTGCGGATTTCCACTCGACGGATCTTGCCCGAGATGGTCTTGGGCAATTCGTCGACGAATTCAACGATGCGAGGATACTTATAGGGAGCCGTCACCTTCTTCACATGCTGCTGCAACTCCTTCACAAGGTCGTCGCCGGCTTTATCCTTCCACTCCTTGCCGAGTACGACGGTAGCCTTAACCACCATGCCGCGAATATCGTCAGGAACACCCGTAATGGCACACTCCACAACAGCAGGATGGGTCATCAGAGCCGACTCCACCTCGAACGGACCGATGCGGTAGCCGCTGGACTTGATGACATCATCGATGCGACCCTCGAACCAATAGTAGCCGTCTTCATCGCGCCAAGCCATATCGCCCGTATGGTAGATGCCATCGTGCCAAGCTTCACGGGTCAGCTCTTCGTCGCGATAGTATTCCTTGAAGAGTCCGATGGGTTTCTTGTCGCCCACACGGATCACTATCTCGCCTTTCTCACCATCCTCGCACGAGGTGCCGTCGGCACGCAACAGGTCGATGTCGTACTGCGCATTGGGAATACCCATCGAACCGGGCTTGGGTTCCATCCAGGGGAAGGTGCCCAGCGTCATCGTCGTCTCCGTCTGTCCGAAACCTTCCATCATGCGGATACCTGTCTTCTCAAGGAACTTGTCGAAGACGGCAGGATTCAGGGCCTCGCCAGCTGTCGTACAATACTCGAGCGACGAGAGGTCGTAGTTTGAGAGGTCCTCACGAATCATGAAGCGATAGATGGTGGGAGGAGCACAGAAGCTCGTCACGCGGTATTTCTCAATCTGACGCAGCAGCGTGTCGGCATTGAATTTCTCGTGGTCGAAAACAAACACTGTTGCTCCGGCAAACCACTGGCCATAGAACTTGCCCCAGACGGCCTTGCCCCAGCCCGTATCGGCTACGGTCAGATGCAGCGAACCTTCGTGCAGGTTGTGCCAGAAAACGCCCGTTGTCAGGTGTCCCATCGCATACAGATAGTCGTGGGCCACCATCTTCGGCTCACCACTGGTGCCAGAGGTAAAATACATCAGCATCGTGTCGTTGTTGTCGTTCACAAAGGCGGGTTTCTGGAACTTCGGAGCCTGTTGCCATTCGCTCTGCCAGTCGTGGAAACCTTCAGGAATGGGTTTGCCGTGATCGGTGACGGTGATATATTGCTTCACCATCGGGCTCTCCGACATAGCGGCCTGAATCTGACTCACCACATAGGCATCGTCCACACATATAATCGCCTTTACCGACGCACGGGTGTTGCGATAGATGATGTCTTTCTTCGTCAGCATGTGGGTTGCGGGAATGACGATGGCACCAATCTTATGCAAGGCGAGCATGATGACCCACCATTCATAGCGACGCTTCAGAATGAGCATCACGGGGTCGTTCTTGCCAATGCCCAGCGACATCAGGTAAGAGGCAGCCTGATCGGTCTGTTCCTTCAGCTCTCCGAAAGTAGTACGAATCTCCTCGCCCTGATCGTTCGTCCACAGAATGGCCAGTCCCTCGGGCTTCTCTGCTGCCCACGCGTCCATCACGTCGTAGGCGAAATTGAAGTTCTCGGGGATGATGAATTCAAGGTTCTTATTGTAATCCTCCACAGACGTAAATTTCGTCTGCTTTAAAAATCTTTCTATCATTATAAACTCTTTTTCGTTATGTCGAAATATCGTTATGTCGATATGACGAAATTATTCAACAGTAAATGCCAGGAATTTCACCGCTTTGTCTCCTACGGCGAGCATGCCATGTGGTTTAGTGGAGTCGAAATAGATGCTGTCGCCCTCTTCGAGTACCATCGTCTTACCACCGATGTACAACTCCATAGCGCCTTCGAGCACGAGGTTGAACTCCTGACCGGGGTGCGTGTTCTTGTAGATGGTGCGAGCACCTGGCTTAGGCTCTACAGTAACAATAAATACATCGGCCTTGTGGTTGACGAAACCGCCCACCAACGACTGGTACTTATAAGCTTTAGTACGCTCGATGGACATGCCCTGTCCCTTGCGTGTCACATAGTATGACTTCATGTGTGGTGCCTCGGCGAAAATCAATTCCTCCGTCGATACGCCATATTTGCGGGCTATCTTCATCAGGTTGGAAATGGTGATATCCAACTCGCCAGCCTCTATCTTTTCATACTTCTCCGAATCGATGCCAATGGTCTCGGCCATCTCGCTCACTGGTATATCGAGCACGTCGCGCAAGCCCTTCAGGCGCTCGCCAATTTGTTTCAGTTGTTCGTCCATATTATTTTGCTCCTGCTTTTAATCCTTTAATCACACTTGAGGTAAAACCGTTATGCTCCATCTCGTTGAGTCCCTTGATAGTCACACCGCCAGGTGTAGTCACCAGGTCGATGGCTGCTTCCGGGTGCAGGCCCGTCGCTTCGAGCAGCGTGACGGCGCCCTTCATGGTCTGCATCACAATCTGCTTGGCATCGTCAGCCTTGAAACCCAGCTCTACGCCACCTTCCGATGCTGCACGGATGTAACGCATCGCATAGGCGATACCACACGATGCCAGCGTGGTTCCGGCGCCCAGATGTTGCTCGTCGGTGATGATGGTATGTCCCATCGTATCGAAAAGTTCCTTCACCTTGGCAATCTGCTGCCCATCGGCCACTACGGGGGCAATGAACGTCATCGACTCCAACTGGGCAATGGCAATATTGGGAATCACCAGGAACGTGGAAATCATCTTCCCCTCCTTCGTCATCCACTCTACGATGCTTTCCGACTTCACTCCGGCGGCGACAACGACAAGCGTTTGCTGGTCGTAATCCATCACATCGCGAATGCCCGTCAACACCTGTTCCACAAGCCAAGGTTTCACAACCACACAGACCACATCGGCACCCTGTGCTGCCAACTGGTTGCTGGGAGTCGCTGTGACGCCCATATCGGCAAACTTGTCGCGCATCGGACGTGAGGGGTCTGCTACACAGATGTCCTCGTTCTGAATATAATCTCCTTTGATGAGTCCTTCCACCATAGCTCCACCCATGGCTCCGGCTCCAATTACTGATATTTTCATATAGCTAATACCTTCTTGAATTTGTCAATAAACTCGTCGGTCTCTGCTTTCGTCAAACAAAGCGGGGGCAACAGACGCAGCGTGTTCTGTCCTGCACAGCCCGTAAAGCAGTGCTCCTGATAGATTAACGGCTGACGCACATCCTTATGCGGAATGTCAAGTTCAATACCAATCATCAAGCCTCGGCCGCGCACATCCTTGATGTGTGGACTGTCTATCTGCTTAATCTGCTCCATCAGGTAGTCACCCACCTCGCGGGCGTTGTCCACCAGATGCTCCTGCTCGAACACGTCGAGTACAGCCAGTGCTGCAGCACATGCCAGATGGTTGCCGCCAAACGTGGTACCCAGCTGACCATAGACGGGCTCGAAATCGGGACTGATGAGTACGGCACCCATGGGGAAACCGTTGGCAATACCCTTGGCCACCGTGATGATGTCGGGCTTGATGCCCAGCCACTGGTGGGCAAAGAACTTACCGCTCCGGCCGTAACCGCATTGTATCTCGTCACAAATCAGCGTAGCACCAAAGCGCTTGCAGGCGTAAGCCAGCTTCTGGGCAAATTCGGGAGTAGCCATCTGGATACCGCCCACACCCTGAATGCATTCCAGGATGACAGCTGTCACTCCACCGCGCGACAGTTCGCGAATCCAAGGCTCTATGTCGTTCAGCGGCAGGAAGCGCACATGGTGGTTGTCGTTGATGGGAGCCACTATCTTCGGATTGTTCGTCACCTCGACAGCCAGCGACGTACGACCGTGAAAGGCATGCTCGCACGACAAAATGCGCTGGGCCGTCGGATTCTTGAACGATGCCAGCTTCAGCGCATTCTCGTTGGCCTCAGCACCGCTGTTGATCAGAAACAGCTGATAGTCCTCGTATCCACTGATCTTTCCCAGTCGCTCGGCCAATTGCTGTTGCAACTTGTTAATTACTGAATTGGAGTAGAAGCCAATCTTCCCCAACTGTTCGGTCACCTGCTGGATATAATGCGGGTGGGAATGACCTATCGAAATCACTGCATGGCCACCATACAGGTCCAGATATTCCTGGCCCTTATCGTCCCAAACTTTACAGCCCTGTCCCTTCACGATATTGACGTCGAACAGGGGATATACGTCGAATAACTTCATAGTCGTTGTGTCCTTTATATAAATAGGTACATAAATCGGTGCAAAGGTACTATATTTATCCGATAAACCACAATTTTTTACCCTCTTTTTTGCAAATTTACACCTTTCTGTGCATAATCATGCAAAAAAATGATTACCTTTGCAAACGAAATGAAGCAAGTAAGACCCAAAAAGAATCTCGGTCAGCATTTTCTCGTTGACCTGAACATCGCCAAGCGCATTGCCGATACGGTGGACGAGCCGTATCACGACCTGCCCGTACTCGAAGTGGGGCCCGGCATGGGTGTGATGACGCAGTATCTGGTCCAGAAGCCCCGCCCGCTGAAGGTGGTGGAAATCGACCGCGAGAGTGTGGCCTATCTGAAAGCGACGCTCTTCCAGGAGGCTGCAGAACCTCCCATCATCGAAGGCGACTTTCTGCGCATGGATCTGACGACGGTCTTCGGCGGACAGCAGTTTGTGCTGACGGGCAACTATCCATACGACATCTCGTCGCAGATTTTCTTTAAGATGATCGACAATCGCGACCTGATACCCTGCTGTACGGGCATGATTCAGCACGAGGTCGCCCTGCGCATGGCGTCGAAGCCCGGCACGAAGGCTTACGGCATCTTGTCGGTACTGATTCAAGCGTGGTACGATGTCGAGTATCTATTTATGGTCGACGAAACGGTGTTCAACCCGCCTCCCAAGGTGAAAAGTGCCGTCATCCGCATGGTGCGCAACGAGGTACAGCACCTCGGGTGCGACGAGGATTTATTCAAGCGCGTAGTCAAGACAGCCTTCAACCAGCGCCGCAAGATGCTGCGCGTCAGTCTGAAGCAGATGCTGACCGACGAGGGCCTGCAGATGATTGCCGATTCGCCCTTCGCTACCCTGCGCCCGGAACAGCTTTCCATCGAGCGATTTGTCGAATTGACAAATCTGGTGGAAAAAGCACTGTGTTCGGACACAAAATGACTGTGTTCGCACACACTTACTTGATTTGCATCAAGAAGAAAGCACTTTTTTACGAAAATCAGGTACTAATCCATTGCCATGTGCGGATTAGTCCGTACCTTTGCATCGTCTTCAATAAGGAGTTAGTATTTTAGGTAAAAGATTTCAGGAAAAATCAAAAATCGACAATAGCGTTTGGTTCGATTAAGGTAAGTAAAAAGAAGATTGATTTAGGATAACAACGACGTCGGGAGACGCACTTTTTCATAGAATTAGGTTTTTAGTTATTGATAGTTGGAAACAGCCCGCAGATGTGATGTCTGTGGGCTGTTTCTATTATTGTGGTTCTTTTGTCTTTAGTAAGAAGCCTAATGCTTTATCCAAGTGCTTCTTTCTCCACTTCCACGGGTTCATGAAGGAAGATCTGAGC
>JAEEGH010023203.1_pt1 | contig 12638 bp, 9 predicted proteins | sample 9134181 | NCBI WGS metagenome assembly JAEEGH01 (sample SAMN16246544, study PRJNA631951) | gut metagenome | biome: gut microbiome; feature: rumen; material: DP-attached | host: Bos | place: Iran: Karaj | collected 2018-10 | reverse complement strand
TATCTCATCCGGTCTTTTTGGCCGTATTTGATTCACGCCTTTCACAACACTGTGGGAAGGCACATCCTTTGTGACAAGCGCACATGCTCCAATGGTAACGTCGTCGCCAATGGTAACGGCACCTATCACTGTGGCTTTGGCCCCAAGAATACAGTCATTTCCAAACTTGGCATGACGACGGATATGGTTATGGATAAGTTCCCTGTCGTACTTCACGCCGGCCATTGCGTTAAAGAAAGGATAGACCTTGCAGTTGTCACCTATCTCTGTCGTGGGTCCAAAACCGACGCAATCTGGATGCCGTATCTGAAAATTCTTTCCGATTTTCACTGTGCAAGGAATATGCAACTGATACTTCTCCAGCAGCTTGTTTTCCATGCGTTTGGCGCGCTTGCGGTTGATGTAGCCGCCCTTCTCATAGATGCGACGCATCTTCCAGAACTTCCGTTCTACTTTGCGGTCGTAATTGCTAATGCAAAGGAGATCTTCCAACCAGATTTTAATATCCTTAACGATACTCATTTTTTATGTAATTTCCGTTTTAGTTTCTTCTTCATAGGCTCTGTAATCCCACAAAACAGCCGATATGCTTCAGGGTGGAACAACAAAGACCATCCTAAATATAGTGTCATAAAGAGCACAAGTTTCAAGGCTCCGTCGGCATAAAGCGACAAAGCACAGAGCCTACCGACGGCGTAGGACGCGGCGGCTGCAACCAACGAGGCTAACAGAACGGGCAAGATGTCAAGAAGTTGTCGCTGCCAGCGATAACCGATATGCTTTGATACAAGCCATATATTGATAAAAAAAGAGAACCAAGCATTGAGCACCATGCCTATTAGCAAGCCCCTCATTCCATCAAGTAGCAGACCTGCGACAACAAAGAGGATGCCCATTGCTCGCTTGATGAATGTCCAGACAAACATCGTCTTGCTTTTTCCAATGGCGGCTACAGACTGATAATTAATCGACTGCAAGCTGTAGGCTAGTCCGGCAACACACAATACCTGGAAATAAGGTACGCTGTTGAACCATCTTTCTGAGTAGAGCAATACAAACAATGGCTCGGCACACAACAATAATATCATCAGCAAGGGGAAGGTGACGTAGGATACGGTCATTGTGATTCTCTTGATCATGTCGCCTAATGCCGCCTTGTCGTCCTGCTTCTCAGCGTAGAGTGGATAAGTCACTTGCGACATTACTTTGGAAATGCTGGTCGAGGCGAGACGCTCTGTGGAGTTGGCCTTGGAATAGTAACCCATCGTTGAGGCATTATAGAAACGGCCAATCAACAACCCTTGTATCTGCTGGCCAAACTGATTCAGCAGGTTAGTCAGGAACATATAGAAACCGAAACCGAAAAGCTCGCGAAACGACTGCCATGAGAAAACCAATTGAGGTCGCCATTTGACATAGAACCAAAATACAAGAGCAGGAATAGCCGCTGTCAGCATGTTCTGTGCCACCAAAGCCCAAACGCCATAGCCAAGGTAGGCCATGATTACAGTGACGGTCAGTGCGGTGATTGAGGTTAGGATGGTCACGATGGAGAGTACCTTGAAGTTGAGTTTCTTCTGCAACTGGTTGCGCTGCACGATGTTGAAAGCATAGATGAACAAGACGGCACCTTGGACTCTCAATATTTTGCTCAACTCGGAGATACCATAGAACCTGGCAATGGCTGGAGCCGACAGAAAGAGCACGGCATACATCACCGCCGACAGGCCCATGTTCCAGAAGAAGATGGTCGAATAGTCGGTCTGTGTGGGATTTTTTTTCTGGATCAAGGCGGAGCCAAAACCACCGTCGATAAACGATTCTGCCAACAGCATGAAAATCATCAACATGCCAATACAGCCGTAGTCGTAAGGCGTGAGCAGTCGCGCAAGGATGATGCCCGAAATGAACTGTATGAGCATCGTCGAGTATCGCTGCAACGTCGTCCATACTACGCCTTTGACTGCCTTCTGTTTTAATCCTTCCTGCATAGTTGGTTTACAAAAAATGGTTAATCAATTGGTTTATATCAGTTTACACAATGACATGCATACACTCTATTTGAAGCCGCAAAGATAGGGATTTTTTCTTCACCAAAACCAATCTTTTTCACCCATTTTTCTATGGATTTTCAAATTGTGGCTTAGGTGTGTTGTAAACCATGCCTAAGGCTTTGCCAATTTATAATATAACGAGCCAATCCATCCTTATCAATTTGCAAAAATAAGGCTTGTCCCTGAAAAATACAAAAACAATCATTTTTTTTTGTATTTTTGCGGCGTTTTTAAAGTGACAAAATATTGCCTATCGAAATCATGCTTAACAAATCATAAAATCAAAAGATATGTTATTCAATTCGTTTGAGTTTCTCATCTACTTCCCGATAGTATGCATTGTGTACTATCTGTTGAAGAACAACCGCTGGCGCATACCTTTCCTTCTTGTCGCCAGTTACTATTTCTACATGAACTGGAAGCCCGTTTACGCCGTGCTCATCATGACTTCCACGGTGCTGACCTATTTATGCGGTATATTAGTAGAAAAACATGCTGACGACGAGCCCAAGAAAAAGGCTTTTCTGGTGGTTAGCTTGGTGATTAATTTCTCCATCCTATTTGTCTTCAAGTACTTCAACTTTATTAACGAATCGATATTCAGCCTGTTGGAAATGGTGGGACTACGATGGAATGTGCCTAACCTCAACGTACTGTTGCCCGTAGGTATCTCGTTCTACACCTTCCAAGCGGTGGGCTATTCCGTCGACGTTTACCGAGGCAACATCAAGGCAGAACGCAACTTCATCACATACGCGCTCTTCGTCAGTTTCTTCCCGCAATTAGTTGCTGGTCCTATCGAGCGTGCCAAAAACCTGATTCCACAGTTCCACGAGGAACACAGTTTTAAATACGAAGACGCCATAGAGGGCTTGAAATTGATGGTGTGGGGTTACTTTATGAAAGTATGTGTGGCTGACGTAATAAGCGAATATGTGACTGCTATCTATAACAATATTAGATATCACAGCGGCACCAGCATAGGTCTCGCCACCCTGCTTTTCAATTTCCAATCCTATTGCGATTTTGCAGGCTACAGCTTAATCGCCATTGGCGCCGCCCGTGTGATGGGATTCCGGCTCATGACAAACTTCCGTCGCCCCTATTTCTCACTGAACATCGATGAGTTCTGGAAACGGTGGCATATTTCGCTCTCATCGTGGTTTTTGGACTACGTCTATATTCCATTAGGAGGCAGTCGCGTAAAATACCCTCGTTACCTGTTCAACCTGTTTGTCACATTCCTCATCTGCGGTTTGTGGCATGGGGCGGATTGGACGTATATTGTTTGGGGTGCAGTGTTCGGATTGTATGTAGTCATTGGCAAGGTGTGGCGCAAATTTGTTCATAAACCTGAATACAAGACTGCGCTTTCCCGAGTATTAAGTACTGTTTTCTGTTTCGCATTGTTGGTCTTTGTCTCGATATTCTTCAGGGCGAACACTTTGGCTGACGCATTCACCATCATCGGAAAGATCGTCACCAATCATGGTCCGCTATTTGTGGACAAATCGGTTTTTGCCTACGGTTTCACTGCCTTAGCCATCCTGTGTTTTAAAGATATTAAGGACGAATTCAACTGGAAATGTAATTTCATGCATTCCAAACACATTGTGGTGCGCTATATTTCAACAGTTGTACTCATTGCCTATATTATTTTGTTCGGCTCCTATACCGGTGGCCAGTTCATTTATTTCCAATTCTAATTCTAATCATCATGAAAAAAGATAATGTTCGTTTTTTGAAAACCTTACTCATTGCTATAGCGATGCTTGTTGTGGTTGATATTGCTGTCGGAGTGGTGGCCGACAGGCTCATGGACAAATTGCCTGATTTCAGCGGAGATTTTGCCAAAGACAATTATCGCCTTCACCGTTTAGAAACCGATGTTGTCATCTTAGGATCGTCTCGCGGATGCAAACACTATGTTTCCCAACAGTTGGCTGACAGCATAGATGCCTGCATGGGCAAGCACCTTTCCCTTTACAATGCCTCAATCAGTGCAAAGAAGCTCAACAGCAATTCCTGTGCGGCAGAGGTTCTTCTTTCACGTTACCGCCCCCAACTCGTCATTTATGACATATTTGAAGAACTGCTATGTGATGACCTGGTCGACGACATCGAGTTCTCCGCTCCTTTCTATTGGAAAGATACCATCGTGCGTCGGTATCTTGATGATATAGGATTAAAAGAACGCTTGCTTATGAAATCAAGTCTATACCGCTATAACGGCAAGTTGTTCCGAATTATTTCCACCATTTCTGCCCCGGAAGCCCCAAATGACGGATATGAACCCATGAAGGGAACACACAAAGACCTTACTAAATACAACAATGACGCAAAGGCTGAAATACCAACATTAGAGTTAGATAGTTATACTTTGAACAACTTTGAGAATGTCCTGAAAAAGTATTTATCGGCAAAAGTTCCTTTAGTCATTGTCAGTTCTCCAAGGTTTCGCCCTTACGACAACAATAAACGAGTGGCTGCAATATGCGAAAAATATGGCATTCCGTTCATAGATTTTTACGACACACCCTATTTCAACGACCATCCTGAACTTTTCTACGATGCCAGACATCTGAACGACGATGGCGCGCATGTTTTTACTGCATTGTTTTTCGAGCAGTTGAAACCTCTTTTACCATGCCATGATGATGAAAAGGGAATGGCTGGTCATTCTCTTTCATGCAAATGACTGTAAAAATAGTGTAGCAGCAGTTCCCTGTGGGTTTCGCAGCTGGTAACGTTCTCGATGTTCACCTCATCTTTTTTCGAAATGCGAGCTGACAGGTGTCCTCGGTTGTATAATGCCCTCAGATAATGGTTCCTGTAGGGTATGAAGGGGAACAGCAGTTTTCTTTTCTCTTTTTCAACCAATTTACCCAATGCAGCCTCTAACTGTTCGTCATCGGCAATGACTCTGTTAATCTCTTCCAGCTGGTTTGCAACAGACGAATCATCCCGAACATTGACAACTGGCTCATTATTGCACTGCTCGTAGGGTATCAGCCTAAAGTCAATCCTCTCTTTTTCAACATCTAATTGTATCATTAAGCCTTGATTCCATTTATCATTGCGCTTTTTGGGCTCATCAAAAAAGAAATTACCTAACCCATAGAAAATAGGTTTCCCCTTATAAAGCTCATAACCGGAATAGCAATGCTGGTGATGGTTAACGATGACATCGGCACCAAAGTCGGCAATCAAATGATACTCTCGTTTCATCCTTGGGGTAGGCAATTGATAATGTTCTTTGCCACCGTGAATAATAACGATGATTTTGTCAACCTTCTTGCGCAATTCTTGAATGTCTTCAAATAGGTTGGGGAAATCCAACGGATTAGCCCCGGCCGATTGCCTTGTTGCTACCGAGAACTCATGCTCGCAAACATTGATGATGCCAATGCTAATGCTGTCGTCTTTTATTATCAGGGGCAGTCTTGCTTCATCCAGCGTACGACCAGCACCTACCACAGTCAAACCATGTTGCTTGCAATGGTCGAGTGTGTCTGTCACACCCTTTCCGCCAAAATCCTTTAAATGATTGTTGGCAAGTGTAACGATGTCGAACCCACAATAATTAATGATATTGAAAGCGGTTGGGTTATTCTTTAGGTTGGGTCCTTTTTTTAGGATAGGTTGGGTGCTATTTGTAACGGGACTTTCCAGATTCACTATCGCATGGTCGCATGTCTCCACCACTTTTTTCACCTCTGCAAAGGCATGATCCAATTGATTTTCGTCCCATGCCATTTTAGCGGCTCTATCTTGAAGGCTTAAATCTCCGACGACAACTAGTTTCATTTTTCGTTTTTATCTTTTATTTAATTTAATTCTCGCAAAAATAAAACTTTTTCATTTATATAGGCACAAAAATAATACTTTTAAGAAAAACGCAAAATACTGTCCTTAAAAGAACAAACAAGAGGTTCATTTTGCATTAAAAACACTGACATTCAATGCGTTCTGATTGTAAATCCAAACAAACAATCAGGAATCAATGAGCACCCAAGGCCCTTTCCTCATCTCCAGTATAGCCATAATCCCAGAAAGCGTATTCGAACCATGCAGCCTCTATAAAGACCTCATCCATCTTCGATAACACATCGTCGTCCACGGTTGCGGCCCACTTGTCAATGATCTCCAAAACTCGGTTCATCCCGGCTGTGTATTCCTCGTCGCCATACGCCGCAATCCAATCCTTGTAAGGGTTTCCCTCCAAGTTCGCGTTATGCAGGATGTCGTAGCCGACACAGTTGTACAACCACAGACAAGGGAGCATGGCAGCCAAAGTAACTTCCTTTACCCCAGCATCCAAAGCCTTCTGCGTGTGTGAATAATACTCCAATGTGACGCGTGAAGGCAAGGCCGTGCTATCAATGCCATATTGCTCTATAAGTAGCTGATGCATGGCATCTTCACTATCGATACTCGCCTGAGCGAAAGCCTTAAAAAAGGCTCTCTCCTCAGAGTCGGGAATCGATTCGGCAAACTGTAGCAGCTGACGGTCGAAGTTGCGGCAGTAAATCTCGTCCTGTTCAAGATAACGTATGAACTTGTCGGCTGGAAGTGTACCGTATGCAAGTTCCGCGATGAACGGCAGCGAAATAATTTCTTTGTAGACAGGTTGGCTCTTCTCCCAGATGTGAGATGTCCAGGACGAGTTTTCTTGTTCTTTCGTTTTACAGCTTGAGAAAACAAAAGAAAAAGCTAAAACAACAAACAACAGTTTCGATAAGGCTTTCATATTTGATTTGGCAAGGTTTCGCATGGTGTTAAACGTTGTATAATTGCTGCAAATCTTGGATTGGCCAGTGAAAAATCTCAGGGACTACCTTACCTGATCACCTTAGTGAACACAGGAGCCTCATCCCCTACCACCGTCACATAGACCATCATCTCGCCCGCAGGAGGCATGTTGGGACGGTCTTCACGCGGAAGGTCAACGGCGGTGAACACATACTCGACACCGTCAGGAATGTTGCGTGAAGCCACAGCCTTGGCTTGGGCGTGCATCATCGGATAGTCACCGACAGCAGCATCAAAAATGGCAGCTTCTTCCTCGCTCACAGGATGTTGCTCGGGGAATTCTTCCAACTTGGTGTATTCTCCCTCGATGAAACCGCCTGCTTTCAAGAACTGGTCGATTTCCTTGGGCATAGCTTCGAGATGAGCGGCACGGACACCATAGCCAGGAAGAATCTCGGCCTTAGGCTCAGCCTCCACCAAATCCTTAACGCTCGACTCCAATCCGCCACTGCCGAAGGTGCAGAACGGAACAACCTTCTTGCCACTCAAATCCACTTGATTCAACCAAGTGATAATAGGCGGAGCGTAAGTGCCGAACCAAATCGGATAACCGAGGAAAATCATGTCATACTTGGTGACATCCACTTTAAGTGGCTGAATCTCAGGGAAGGCACCCTCATCGAGTTCTTTCTTGCCGCGCTCAATGGTGGCTTGGAAATCGCCATCATAAAGTTCCACGGGAACAATCTCCTCCAAGTCAGCACCGAGTTTTGTAGCGATTTCCTGTGCCACAGCCTTTGTGTTGGAGGTTTGGGAATAGTAGAGCACCAGCATCTTAGGCGCAGTTTGCTCTTCTTCCGTTTTTTGTGTGGTTTTCTTCGGGCCGCATGAGACGGCGGCTAACGTCACGGTCGCAAGGACCAGCACTAATTTCATGTTTTTCATTATAGTAAATTTTAAATTAACATACGATTTAACGTGACTTACCAAATTACTTTACCTTAATCTTGCCTCCCTGCCGCATCATGGCATCCCACCAACGAGCAGGCATAAGTGCATGGGCAACCCTTCCGATGGTTGAAAAACGCCCTATGCAATACCGCACCCTCGGACGACGGCTGTTGACGGCACGACTGATGGCCTTGGCGACTACCGATGGCTTCGATAACATATTAGTGTTGTAAAACCATTCCATGTTGTTGGCCCACTGCGTACCGATTTCCTCGTAAGCCGTACCCACCGAAGATTCCTTCAGGTGTTTCGCCGCAATGACACCCCAATCGGTCTTGATGGCCCCTGGTTCAATCATCACCACATCGATGCCAAAGGGCTTTGTCTCCATGCGCAAAGCGTCGCTGAAGGCTTCGACGGAGTATTTGGTCACGTTGTACCAGCCGCCCAGGTAAAACACCATCTTGCCAGCAATCGACGAGGTGTTGATGATGCGGCCACTCCCCTGCTTGCGCATGTAAAGCAACACCAACTGGGTGAGACGCGCCAAGCCAAAGACATTCACTTCCAATTGTCGGCGTGCTTCCTCCAAAAGCACATTCTCGATGGCACCAAAATAGCCGTATCCCGCATTGTTGACCAACACATCAATACGGCCTTCCGCTTGAATGACAGCTTCAACCCCTTGAATCATAGACGTTTCATCCGTGACATCCATCCTGAGGACTTGCACACCATAGGCTTTCAAAGGCTCCATCCGTTCCACCCTGCGGGCAGCGGCATACACCTTGTGTCCCTGTTGGGCCAAGGTCTGAGCCGCATCAAAACCAATGCCGCTGCTGGCTCCGGTGATTAGGATTATCTTACTGCTTTTCATACAATTATTTTATCGGATAGGCTTCATACAGAATGTCGTGCAGCGTCGTCCTGATACCTGTCCTCACCAAAATGTTGGGCTCGGCATCGGGGTAAACGCGGTTGGACAAAAAGACGATAACCGTGTTATTGGCAGGATCCGCCCAGACGAAAGTCCCGGTAAAACCAGTGTGTCCATAGCCTTCCATCGAGCCCGACTTGGAAGCCGTGCAAGAACCTTTCTTGTTGATGGGCAACTTGTCGAAGCCGATGCCCCGACGGTTGCTGTTACTTGCGGCAAAAGGCGCCGTGGTGAAATAACGCACGGTTTCGGGCTTCAGATAGCGCACGCCGTTGTATGTGCCTTCGTTCAAAAACATCTGCATGAGTGCCGCCAAATCGTGAGCATTGGAGAACAAGCCCGCGTGACCTGACACACCGCCAAACATTGCTGCCACTTGGTCGTGTACATCGCCCCAAATCAGTTGCTTGCGGAAAACCGTATCGTTCTCCGTAGGCGCAATCTGCTCGCGGGAAAAGTGGCTCAAAGGCTGATAACAGATGTGATTCAGATTCATGGGAAGATAAAACTTCTCATTCAGATAATCCCAAATGTTCTGGTTCGTAATCTGTTTCACGATTTTCGGCATGTAGTAAAACCCCATGTCGCTGTAAAGGTATTTCTTCTTTCCCAAAGGCGTCTTCGAGACCGAGTCGAAAATCCTGTCCTCATAATTATTGACAAGGTACAGATTTTCAGCCACCCTAACATTGTGGTTTTCATCAATTTTATCGCTGTAAAACTCAAACATCGGGCCGTTTTCGTCCACCGTCACCTGGAAAAATGGCACCCACGCCTTCAGTCCCGCCTGATGCGTCATGATATCGATGAGTTTCAACCTGCCGTGAGGATTACCTCTCAGATAGGGAAAAAAGTCGGCCAAGGTCTTGTTGAGGTCAATCAGTCCGTCTTCATATAACTTCATGATGGCCAAGGTCGAGGCGAAGATTTTGGTGCATGAAGCAATGTCATAGAGGTCATCGGGCTGCACTTGATGGCCGCCACCGTAGGTGAAATTACCGAAACACTTGTCATACACCATATTACCGTCTTTCATCACCACAAGCTGACAGCCAGGATAAGCCTTTTGGCGAATGCCTAACTGAGCCACAGAATCCAACTTGGAAACGTATTTTTCGGACAAAACGCCTTTTGACGACGACCCCATCTGCCCATTCTGATCCATAGGCATGGCAGGTGCAGGAATCTCCTTTTGCGGAACAATGTGCTCCTTGCGCTCAGGCATTGCACCAGTAATACCATCACCGCACTTGAATTTACCCACCGAGACAGGCAGCGTTCCATGCGCTTCAAGCTCACCCGAAAGCAGTCGCACCACCGCATTCACGGCCGGCACCTCATCCTGATAAGCCACCACAATACCCTTCACGCGATTGTTAATTTGGAACATATCCAAGGCGTAAGGACAAGCAAACAAATTGAGAATCACATTGTTCTGTGTCACTAAGCGATTGAAGAACTGCACGGTCTCATCAGGGATGCCATAGTTTTTGCTAGCAAACATCGAGGTTTTCTCAATATTCACCACTACCAAGTCGTAGGTTGCAAGTTTTTTCAGCCATTCCGCTGACTTTGAAGCGATTTCCTCTTTTGTGGTCACAAACGACTTGGTGTCGAAACCGCGTTCCACAAGACCATTATTCACATCATTCTTGGTATTGCCAATCGTCACCACAGCGATTTTCCTTTTGTTATCCAACGGAAATACTTGATTTTCATTGCGTAACACCGTGACAGCCTCACTATAGAGTTGTTGGCGCAATTCTTTGTACGAATTCTTCTTCAGGTCGGTCATCAGGTTGGCGGTGGACACAGGTTTGTAATGGTTGAGGCCAACGCGGTATTTGTAGCGCAAAATCTTCTTGCAACTCTCTTCCAAACGCGCCGCCGCGATGGGGTCACGCTCCGCCGCCGCTTTGATGGTCTTGATGGCAAAAGGCACATCGTGAGGCAGAATCAGCACATCGTTGCCAGCCATGAACGCCACGTAAGGCACGCTGTCGTTCCTCACCTTCTCCGAAACACCTTTCATGTCGAGGCCGTCGGTGAAAATCAGGCCATCGAAGCCCATTTCCTCCTTCAACAATTCGGTGACCACGCCGTATGAAAGCGAAGAAGATGTGTTCTTAACCTTCTCAATGGCAGGAAAATACAAGTGTCCGACCATCGCACCGTTCACACCTTGATTAATCATGTATTGGAAAGGTGCCAATTCGATGTCGCGAACCTCATCCATGGTGCGCGTCACGGTGGGCAGGGTCAAATGCGAGTCTGTGGACGTGTTGCCGTGACCAGGGAAGTGTTTCATCGTGGTAATCAAGCCTTTGCTCTGCATACCCAGTGCGTAGGCCGTGGCTTTTTCGCCAACCGTCTGCGGGTTTTCGCCAAAGCTGCGCACCCCAATGATTGGATTGGCCGCATTGGAATTGACATCCGCGACTGGTGCAAAATTCACATGAATGCCCATGCGCTGACACTGCTCAGCCACCTGTTGCCCCATTTCGTAAATCAACTCGTCATCCGCGATGGCACCCAAAGTCATCTGATAAGGATAGGCAATGGTCTTCTTCACGCGCATGGCCAAACCCCATTCCGCATCAATGGAGACCATCAGCGGTGTCTGAGCCATCGCCTGCCAGGCATTGGTCTGCTTCACCTGAGCCTCAGCCTCAGCACGGAAAAAGCACACGCCACCAATATTATATTGCTTGATGTACTTGCCAACTTTCTCATAGAAAGGCTCATCGGGCTGATTGGCGCGCACACAAATCAATTGGGCCACACGCTGCTCCAAAGTGAGGCTGTTATACACTGAATCCACCCAACGCGTCTCCGCATCCTGGGCAAACATCTGGCCAACCGAAAGGGCCATTACAAAAAATCCTACAGATAAATACTTTTTGATATTCATATAACTATTTATTTTTCAATCGATTTATTTGTTTTTTTTCTTAACCAATTCTTCAACTCTTCCCAATCGTATGGCTTGCAGACGATGGTCTTATCGGCATCCACCAAAAAGACGGTCGGCGTGGAAGTGACATGGAAATCCAAAAAGGCCTTTCCTTCCCAACGCAAATCATCATAAAAATGGTATCCTGGCAGACGCATTTTTTTTACCGTTTGAGTCACAGCGTCCTTATCTTCCGCCAATGCAAAGGTAACCAATTCAAAATCAGACTTTAAATCTAAGTTTTTGCGCATCTGCACCAAGAAATCATGGCAATACTCGCAGTCCGTCGACCAAAAGACCACAATAATGTTTTTCGCTTTTGAATCATACAAATGATATGGTCTGCCATCAATGGCAACACCCGAAAAATCAGGCACTTTTGCACCGACTTTCACCTTCTGATACGGCTCCGTTATGGAGTCAAGACGAAGACCTTCTTCCATAGAAATCTCACCCTCAGCGAGTTTCGGATAGTTCAAAAGATAATCCGTCACTCTGTCTCGTCCCATTGCTGAATAGCCGTTCAAGGCAAATTCCAAGATATACTCATACATCCGCATGTTGACCTTGGCCTTATCAAGGACGAAGCCTAATCCCACAATCGACAGACTGTCAAAGCGTTGCTCATCGCCATCGGTAAACGAGAAAAAGAAACCGACCAATTGGTCACTAAACGCATTAGAGGAAATCAAAGTGGTATCGCTGAAATCCGTGTCTTTCCAATAATCCGACATCGCATCAGTTTGCGCTTGCGCCAATAAGGCCGAAAACGCCAAAACAAACACAAAAGCAATATGGATTATCTTTTTCATTTTCCTTTAGTTGTAATTCGTTATCAAATATCCAACTTCAACTGAATTGCCATATTGAAAGTCATGCGATGCAAAGGCGTGGTTCCATGATCGGCGATGGCTTGCTTGTGTTCCAAGGTAGGATAACCCTTGTGTATCTTCCAGTTGAATTGGGGATACTGTTTGGCGGACTCCTGCAG
>JAEEGH010023202.1_pt1 | contig 12638 bp, 14 predicted proteins | sample 9134181 | NCBI WGS metagenome assembly JAEEGH01 (sample SAMN16246544, study PRJNA631951) | gut metagenome | biome: gut microbiome; feature: rumen; material: DP-attached | host: Bos | place: Iran: Karaj | collected 2018-10 | reverse complement strand
AAACACATCTGCAATGCGTTCGCCATCAATATCGTCATTCTCCTAGATATCCAAATGTACAAAACCAATATCCAAATGGTACTTTGCCCATTCATAAATATATTGATTTTCTTGTTTCGCTATGGCGCAAATAACACACTTCATAACAACTATACTTTTATTGTTTATATATGCTTTACACCGTATCCATAAAGCTTTTCTGCACCTTGTTGAAAATCAGGATGCCTAGGGTTAGGACGACTAACATGAACACAAAACTATAAGCCAACCAGCCCCATCCGATGAACTCGCCTGCACTTAAGGCACCGTGCTTGAAGGTCTCGATGACAGGGGTCACGGGATTGAGGCACATGACGGTGGCTAAGTCAATGCCAAACTTTTTCTTGCCCGCCACTTGGCTCAAAGGATAAACAATTGGCGTAGCATACATCCACAGCGACACGAAGAAGGAGAACAGAATCTGCAAGTCACGATACTTGGTCGTCATGGAAGAGACGATGATTCCGAAACCTAAGGCCTGACCTGCCAACATCACTACCAAAAGTGGGAATAGCAGCAAATACCAATTGGGACTCGGTGCCTGCCCAATGATGACGTAATAGATATAAACAATCACAAACAAACCCAGCTGTATGCCGAAACGCACCAAGTTGCTGATAATGCTCGACAATGGCATAATCATCCTCGGGAAGTAGACCTTGCCGAAAATGCCTGCGTTGGAAACAAATGTATTTGATGCCTTGCCCAAGCAATCAGAAAAATACTGCCACATGGCTACGCCTCCCAAATAGAACAAGGGTTGTGGGATGCCGTCAGTGGGGATGCCAGCGATGCCACCAAACACCACCATGTACATGATAACTGTAAAGGCCGGTTGGATAATCCACCAAAGCGGACCCAAGATGGTTTGCTTGTATTGCACCGTTATCGTGCGCTTCACAAAAAGGGTCAAAAGGTCACGATAATCCCATATTTCTTTCAGGTTCACCTCAAAAAGCTTGTTCCGAGGCTTGATGACAGTGGTCCAGTTTTCGTTTTCAGTTGAAGATTGCGTCATTTCTCAAAGTAATAAAAATGTACAGCTTCGCCTTTCTGACTCCCATTACAAAGCCATAATAATATAAAATTCAATCATTTGACCAATTTACACGAACTAAAAGAATGACATCGGCCAAACTTGGAGATGCAAATTGGCGAAATTTGTTGCAAAAATAAGACTTTTTTTAATGACTCAAATAAAAAAAACGATTTATTTTTTTAAGCCGTCTCTACTTTTCGGAGGCTGTTGAACACGGTCATGTAATGCTCCTTGAGCAGTTCTGCATTGCTCCGCAATTCAACCGTCTCAAAAGAACCGAAAAACTTGTCAATATAAGCCTGTCGACAACTAGCGTCCAATTTCTGCACAGGCTGTGTTTCATATGGAGTAGTGTCGGTATCGACTAACGAAATACTCCAGTCATTTGTCGCACTAAGAATCTGGTTATTTAGCCTTGGTACTTTGCGGATGGCACCGTTAATTAACGAAACCACGGGTTTGTCAAACAACATGACAAATGAGAGAGCATTGCTTGAGTGCATACATACCCCAATACTGTCGCGCACCAACTCTGCTGTCTGGAAAAAACACATCTCACGTCCTTCATAGGGATTAGATTGATAGTTGGACATGGGATGCACCGCAATAACCACCTTGCAATTATACTGTTTTTCAAGAAAACTAAAATAACGGTTCATCGACGGGAAAAATTCCTTTGCAAGCTGATTCTGATCCATATCGGGCTTATGATACTTCAAATCGACATGATATGGAAAATACTGGTCGATGTAAACAATAAAGCGGTCGCTGCGCCTTTGGAGAGATTGTTCCAAGCGCACATATTGTTCCACATCAGGATGGTTGATATGAAATCTAGCATTCTTTGCACAATTGAACCATATTACTTCCTCAAAGCGATTCATCTCCTTTATCCATTGCCATTGATTAACCCAAACACGATACTGACTAGGATGGAAAAGAATCTTTATGAAGGTTCTTAAAGCCAACAAATTGTAGAAAGGTTTCTTGACAGCTGTGAGAAGTCTTCTCCACATAGAGACCGTTGCTTGTGATTCAATCTTCACATTATAGGAATATGGCGTATTCGCATAAAAACTGATACGAACAACCGTTGGGAAGCGTTTTGAAAGGGCCTTCAGCGCCTTGCGGTTCTTTTCACACATATTGAATGCAATGGTGACTATGGCATCCGAAGGAATCCTTTTGAGATTTTGCCTAAATTCACTAATGGAATGAATTTTCCTCAAGTATGGGCGATCCAGTTTGTTTTTAAAGCATTGGGGCAAATAGATGAAATCCGTGCAATCCCAATATTCGAGGTCAAAATCCTTGCACAAATCGTCCAAGCAATAGAAATCAACCATCCGCTGATTTAATTCCGTCCGGAAAATAAACACTAATTTGATTTTCTTTTCCATAACAGCAAAACTTAATCCAATAACCATTTTTCAACTACGGACCTCACTGCAGCATCACCGCCACGCCTATCAGCGACATGGATGCCTTCAATAGCCAACACTTCCTTACAGGCATCAGCGGGGCAGGCCGCAAAACCGACACTTGATAGTAGTTCCACACAATTGCGATCATCACCCATGTAAGCCACCTCACGAAGAGTGATGTCCAAGGCTTTGCAAATCTCCAGAGCTGCAGCCAGTTTGCTGTCACCGTGCACTCCTTGTCTCAAGAAATCCACCTTCAATTTAGTCGCGCGGCGTTCCACTACCTTTGTACTCTCGGAGGTGAGGATACCCGTTTTGATGCCACACTCCCGAAGCATCTCAAACGCCATGCCATCGCGGGTGTCGAATTTCTTCAGCTCGTCACCGTTTTCTGAATAATACATCCCGCCATCAGTTAAAGTACCATCCACATCGCAGAGGAACAGCTTGATTTGGACGGTCTCAGATCTCGTATACATGTTCAGAACATGGCGACGCATCAAGCCTTCCATAAGCATCCAGTCGTCAGGCTCGTCAATTTCCATGGCAGTGTAGGCTGGCATCTCGTAGAAACCTATGCGTCCGCTAAGTCGGTTGCTTGATTTAATGATATTACCTACTGTGTTGATATAGAACGCGCCATTTTCCATCATTATGCCGTCAAAATCCTGCCGTCGTGGGCGATGGTGGTAGTCGTAATTCGCAGAAGTGCCGTCGATATTCCAAAAAAAACGTTTGTTGCGCACACAGGTCAACATCGAGTCGTTGCCATCCGTGACATAGTGCCGTAATGCTTCCTCGAAATGGCAAGTCTGCGTCATCGGCGAAGTGGCTTGAACTAGCATAAAAACTGTTTCGTGAGCCAGTCCTACCTTATGGATGTATTCCAACATGACACTTTCAGTAGAGGCTGTATCTGTAGCATTTTGGGCAAGGCGGCGATAGATTTTCGTCTTTCTGTAGTTCCCTCGACTCACGGTTTCCTCAATTTCGTCACTATCGGTAGCCACAACGATTTCATCAACCTGCCTACAGGCCTCAAGTGCCTCGATGCTCCAGCACACCAAGGGCTTACCACAAAACAGTTTGATGTTTTTCAGCGGAATGGACTTACTTCCACCGCGCACGGGTATGAATGCTATGATACTCATTGGATTATTTATTATTCTTCCATAATTTTTTCCAAAACCTTTTTTGACTCTAAAGTGAGGTATTTTTCCGCAATCGAACTATCCATCTGTCGCCCATGCTCCTTGACAAAATCAATGTGATACTGTTTATTTGGGCTTTTCAAAATTTCATGAAGACGAATGAGCAACTCGAATGATATTTCAGGAATGTAATATGTTTCTTCAAGAATCCTTCCCTCAATCATCGATAGGACAAAGTCATCGCCAGTCCATTCATACGCAGCCATGACATCAAACAAGAACGCCAGTTGGCCTTCACATTCGACTCGCAATTGCAATGCATACCTTGATTTTTCCATTTTCCTAACATCATAAGGCAAACCCATAGCATAGAGCGTGCCGCAGATAGTTGCAACAACTGCATCAAAATCTTTCTTCATACAAATGATGTCAATGTCCTTCCCTATGGGAAATGTTGCCGGAAAATCACTAGGCATATAGGGTACGTCTGTCTTGCTCAGCACATATTGGAAAGGCGAAAGAGAAGACAGCACCTTGTCCACTCTCAAGCGCTGGTACTCAAACAAATGACCGATAAAATCGTTTTGGCGATAGTTGTCGCCAATATGAATTATCGTGTCATGGAAGTAATCGTCCACTTTGTCCTTAAACCCATTGCGTACCATGCGTTTTAGATCCTCACCTTCCATCGAAAGTGTGTTTTGGGTTGAATCTTTTCTGCGAAACCTAGGTTTGTCCATTCCCAACCTAACAACACGCATTGGCCAAACGCCCGACTGTCCGTCAGGATGCATGTGTTCCAGTTTCTTCTCTATTTTCCATTTCTCAATGTCGTCAACTGAATATATTTTGCGAACCATTTGAGCATAATTGAACTCATTAAAAGCAAAATCATGGACATCAATTATTTCGCACACCAATGACAGTCGTTCCATGATTTCATCGAAATAAGGGGCTGCGGATGACCAAAGTGTGCAAACGAAAGGCATCTGGATTTCGCTTTTCAAAGCCTCATATCTCGACCTGATGATATCAATTTCCTGTCTTGTAAAGCCATATTCCACGAAAGTCTTTATTCCATAGTTCACTTTCCGATCGAAAGGCATAACAGCACAAGATATGTTCCAATGCTTGTAATACAAAGCTAAAGCCATTCGGTGCGATCCATCAATGAGATGAAGATTACGATCCAGCACAATTTCCGACTTAGGGTCATAACCATTTTTTTCGTACGATTGAATCAGTTCCTTGAATCGCACGACTGCATTTTGATAATCACCTACCTTGCGCGACTGCTGCATTTTCCAATAGAGGTCGAAACCGAAATCATTTTGTCCATGCCAGTTTTCCACCGCCAATAAGCGAACAATCATGTCATAACGGTTGAATCCTTCCGGTCGGTTCTCTTGAAAGAAAAGCTCACGCGCGTCATAAGTATGATAGACAACTTCAGGTTTAGGTGTTTCACTGGGAAATAAGTGATGATACACCTTTTTCAGCAACCTTCTCAATTTCCGAAACCTGAATCTCCTCATGTCCAACTCTCCTTTCCCATTTCATCACCTACCACTTTATCTGATTCTTTTTCAGTTTGTTGCGCTGTACTTGTTCAATGTCAAGAATATCGTTAGACTTATAGGTTAGAGCCTTAGCTACGGCGCGACAATCGCGGGCCAACTTTCGGACACCGTCGGGTTCCAGCGAAGCTGCGTGGTCGGTGCCTTTCCATGTACGATCAAGCGTAAAATGTCGCTCAATGTATTGTGCCCCAAGTGCGACCGCTGCCGCATCAACGGCGATACCTAGGTGATGTCCCGAAAAGCCAATGCCTTTCACTAATCCTTCATATTGTTCCCGCATTCGCTTCAGTTCCAAAAGGCAGACATCTTCAAATGGCACAGGATAGCCCGAAGTGCAACAATACAGCACCAAGTCGCGGCTACGGTGATGTTCCTCGAAAAACTTCACGATACGCCTTTCTTCTTCTTGTGTCGTCATGCCAAATGAGAGGTGGATTTCGCCCTCAAAATGCTCACACAAATATTGTAAAAGTGGTTTGTTGAGATTGCACGCCGACGGCACCTTGATCTGCGTCGGTTGTAATGAAACAATCATCTTAGCCGAAGTCAAATCCCACACGGAGGTAGAGTATACGACTCCTGCCTCCTCGCACCACTGCTTCAATTGCCGATGTTGGTCAAGGTCAAACTCAAGGAACTCGCGATGTTGCCCGTATGTTGTCCCGTAGGAGTTCTCCGGATTTGGATGTGGTGCATTGTATTCTTCATAAGTAAGCAATTCGCGGACGCAACGTTTCTGGAATTTCACAACGTCAACTTTGCAATAATGCGCCGCCATGTCAATCATCTCATGGGCAATGTCCATGTCGCCTTTATGGTTGCATCCTATTTCCGCTATAATGACAGGTACTTTCATGAGCTTGATTGTTTATTTCGACCGCTTCCCCCTAAAGAGAATGTTGCCCATGATCCTCCAAAAATAATTCCAATCCGTGCGTAGGGGATGCTCCAAATATGCTATCAGATATCGTTTCTCGTTCTCCTGAATTTCATCAAGGGTTTCAGGCATGTCAACATAAAATGGAGGTATAAGTCCAGGCTTTGTTTTTATCCTAAGTTCTTGCAACTCTTTAGTGTACAAATTGAAATACTGTTGGCTTAGAGGCCTCACACCCACCAACTTCATCTGCCCTTTCAGCAAATTGATTACCATTGGCAATTCGTCGAGCCAGGTCTTTCGGAGGAAGCGTCCCCATTCGGTCACCCTATAGTCGTCGCGGAACTTGCCACCCACATCCAAGTCATTGTTTTCATAGATATAAGTTTGCAAATACTCGGAATAGGCATACATCGTCCTGAACTTGAACACATTAAACAGATTGCCGTCTTTTCCGACTCTCCTCAGACGAATCAAAACGCCATAGGAATGTTGTTCGGTACTGGGAAGACGTTTCTTTTGGGCAATCACACAATAACGGTCGTGGATGTATTGCTCTCCGACCACATCGAAGCCACAATAATACAATCTGCCCAGCACTTCAGGTCTCGGGAAAACCTTCCTCACCCTTCGCGTACAGAAGAAATAGAATCGGCGCGTCAATCCAAGTTTCGGACACACCCTATGCCACAGAAAATCAAAGAAATAGATAATATAGGCAATAATTTTCGGATACTTACTGAAAATCTGTGCCCTACGTTTTTGTGACGTATCGAAAGCACAGAAAAAATATCCATCCTGCTTCAGCTTTTTATTGGCTTTGCACAAGCATTGGTTCAGATGACGGACGGCATTCAGATGTTCCTTAGCCAAAAGCACTTCGGCTTCGCCGTCAGGAACCGCCCAAGTTTTCTCGGCAAAATCGTTGAGCCATTTTGAACGTTCGGGGCTTCGTGGTGTTTCGGCCACACTAATCAATTCGCGGAGTTGCTCTGGGGCTTGGTCAAACTCAAACCTCGGGGCATGTTGGGTTTCGGTCACGGCAAGGTATTCCATTACCTCGTCGTAATTATCGCGAGCAATCATATTGCTGATAAATGACCTAATTCCCATGTCGTCAACGAATTACTTCTTAAGAAAAGCACGCACGGCATCACAAATCATATCCTGATCAGCCTCTGTGAGGTAAGGATGTATTGGCAATGAAATCACCGTGTCAGCCAACTGGTCGGAAATGGGGCAACGGTTGTCGTTGGGATTCAAGTAATTGAACGCAGTCTGACGATGCATCGGAATGGGATAATAAATGGCCGTCGGGATGTCAAGGGCTTTCAAAGCAGCTTGCAATCCGCCCCTAATTTCCTTGTTCTCAACCTGAAGCGTGTATTGTGCCCAACTGGAATAGAAGTTTTCGGGAACGATAGGCGTCTTTACCACATCTTTCAGTTTTTCAGTATAACGTTCCGCCACCTTGTTCACATCCACCAACTCATGGTCGGCGAAAGCCTTCAACTTGACCAGCAAAACTGCCGCCTGAATGCTGTCCATGCGGGAGTTCATGCCGATGCGGACATTGTCGTAACGGTCGCTGCCCTTGCCATGGATGTGATATGAATCAAGCAATTGGGCCCAATCGTCATTATTGGTGAACACCGCGCCGCCATCGCCATAGCAACCAACAGGCTTTGCCGGGAAAAACGAAGTTGTGGAAATATCGCCGAAGGTGCAGGCTTTCTGATTACCGATACGACCACCGAAGCCCTGGGCACCGTCTTCCAGAACATAAAGATTGTATTTCTTCGCTATCTCGCGGATGGCATTGAAATCGGCAGGCAAACCGAACAAATCCACAGCGATAATGACGCGAGGCGTATGTTTTCCAGCCTTCAAGGTCTGCTCAATCTTTCGTTCAAGGTCGGCCACATCCATATTAAATGTGTCCTTGTCGACATCCACGAAAACGGGCGTCGCACCTTGCATGGCAATCACTTCCGCCGAAGCGAAGAAGGTAAAACTCGGCACAAAGACGGCATCACCAGCCTTCACGTCCCAAACTTTCAGGGCTAACAGCAAGGCATCTGTGCCGCTATTACAGGCTATACAATGCTTTACACCAACATACTCGGCAAAGGCCACTTCCATCTCCTTGATCTTTGGCCCCATAACGTAGGCCGACGAGGCAACCACGTCAAAGATGGCCTTGTCCATTTCGTCCTTCAGGACGGTATATTGCGTCTTTAAATCTCTGAATTGCATAAACTTAACTCTCCATTGTTTTCTTTATACTTCCGACCACAACCGCACTGCAACGAAGCATTCAAACGCTTGCCACATTCGCACACCCAACCGATTTGCCGGGCGGGAACGCCTGCCATCAACGCGTAAGGCTTCACATCCTTGGTCACCACAGCGCCTGCTGCGACGAGAGCACTTTTGCCGACCGTATGGCCGCAAACCACCGTGCAATTGGCACCCAACGAGGCACCTTCGCAAATCTTGGTCTTGGCATACACGCCATGTACAGGAAAATGCGCGCGAGGTGTGGTCACATTGGTGAAAACGCAACTCGGCCCGCAAAACACATTGTCCTCAATTTCAACGCCTTCGTAGATAGATACGTTGTTTTGAACTCTTACACCGTTGCCAATTTTCACGTTGTTGCCCACATTCACATTCTGGCCGAAAGAGCAGCCTTCGCCGATAACCGCACCTGACTGGATATGGCAAAAATGCCAAATCTTCGTGCCTTTGCCAATGCTCACATTGTCATCGACATAGCTGCTTTCGTGTATGTAGTAGTCATTCATTTCCAGTTAATTACCTTTGATTATTCCCACCCAGAGGCCAGCACATCGGCGATGTGAATCACCTTGATGGGCAGACCTTCCTTATTGATATACGCCTTTTGGTGCATGAGGCATGTCATGTCAGTCGAAACGATGTACTCGGCACCCGTGTTCAAGGCATTTTTCACCTTGTGGCTTGCCATACCCATTGCCAAGGTCTCTTGATTCACCTCCAACGAGAAATCGGCACCACAGCACATATCGGTCTGCTTCATCTCCACCAATTCCAAACCTCTCACTTTCGAAAGCAGTTGACGCGCTTCCTTGCCCAAACCCAAGCCACGCAAGGCACTACAACTGTCGTGGAAGGTCACCTTACAGGGGAACTCCGCCCCGAAATCGTCGAAATGCACCTTGTTGACCAAAAAATCAGTCAGCTCGTAGACATTGGCCACCATACGTTTGAAATTCAAGTGGTTGGCCGTATTGAAAAAGAGCTCGGGATAACGCTTCTTGATGTAGTAAACACATGCCGCCGACGGAGCCACCACTGGACCATCGCATGAAAAATCGTTGAGGAACTTGTCGCCTAACTCCTTCGCTTCTTCCAGAAAACCAGCATGATACGCAAAGCGTCCGCAACAAGTCTGCTCAGGATTGTACTCCACCTCCACGCCCGTGCGCTGCAACACCTTCATGGTATTGGCAGCTACCTCCGGAAAGAACTGGTCGACGAGACAAGGTACAAACAATTCTACATTCATGACGTTCGTGCACAAAAAAAATCGTGCAAAATTACGAAAATTATCCTTACACTTGGAAATTCGGGACAATTTTTGCGATTTTTACCCAGAAATCGGGGTAAGATTTGGCCACTATTTCTGGGGTATCGAAGGTGACGTGGCCAATCTTCAGCGACAATGGTGCCAAAGCCATCACGATGCGGTGGTCGGCATGGGCTAAAAAGCGTAAGGGATTGTATTTCAAAAAGGAAGGAAGGTTCGGCATGGGTTTTAAAACCATTTCATTTTCAGAAACACAAAATAATTCAGTACCAATTTTTTCCAATTCAATTTTCATTGCCCCCACTCTATCTGACTCCTTGACGCGTAGATTGGCAATACCCGTGAAACGCGCTTCGAGTTGCAAGCCGGCACAAATAGCAGCCATCGTCGGGAACAGATCAGGCGTGGCTGAAAAGTCAAATGAAAGAGGCTGTTTTTCAAACGGAACTTTGGTCAAAACGAGCGAATCGCCATCCTTTATAGTATTAACGCCCAATGTTTTCATCCATTCGGCTATGACGGCATCACCTTGAAGTGAAGTCAGCGACAAACCGCGCAAGCGAATCTCACATGCCTCGCTTAGCGCCGCGATTTCGTACCAATATGAGGCCGCGCTCCAGTCGGAAGAGACCTTGAAACTCGCTGGTTGATAAAGTTTTGGCTTAACTATAATAGTTCGTCCATTTCGTTCTACATCAGTTCCGAAATGTCGCATCATGGCCAAAGTCATGTCAAGATAAGGCAAGGAACTGAGTTCACAAAACAGCTTCATTTCAAGACCTTGAGGCCACATCGGAGCCGCAAGAAGCAACGAAGAAGCGAACTGACTACTTTGGCTCATGTCGATTTGAACCGTGCCGCCCGAAATGGGTTTTCCTTTAATTTGAAGGGGTAGAAAACCTTCTTTTTCAGCGTATTGTATGCATGCTCCAAGCCCTTTCAAAGCCTCCACCAACGGCTTGATGGGACGCTGCTTCATGCGTTCCGTTCCCGTCAGGAGCCAACTCCCTGATTGACAGGATAAAAATGTGGTCAAAAAACGTGCTGCTGTGCCGCAATCAGCAATGTCGATAACAGAGTTATTTTGCTCAATTTCGTGTAAGGCATTAGCCAAAACAAGTGTGTCGTTTGAATCCGAAAGATTCTGGAAATCAGGAGCGAAGGCACCGTATGCTGCAATCATCAAGGCGCGGTTGCTTTCGCTTTTGCTGGCGGGCAATTCAATGTCGCACTTTATTTTCATCCTCTTGACACCTTATTTATAATATATGCCAAGGCTTGTTTTACCAGGTCCGATTCAACTTCCACATTCCAAACTGGATTTCCAACCGTTTTGAGCAAAACAAATTGAGACTTTTCGCCTTTGTTTTTTTTGTCGTGAACAAGGTAACCCAAAATCAGGTCGATGTCGGTTTCCGAAAGCGCAACTTCCGTTTCAGAAAGCAACATGGGAAGTTGATTTTCAAAGTTTTGCAAGATAGACTCTTCCAAACCCAACTGCTTCACTGAGAGCCACAAAGCGCCCAACATGCCCAAAGCCACCGCCTCGCCATGCAATAATGGGTAATCTGTTGTCAAACAATGGCTTTCGATGGCGTGGCCCAAAGTATGGCCAAAGTTCAAGATCTTGCGCAAACCTTTTTCCGTTGGGTCTTGCGCCACGATTTCGCGTTTGATTTCACCACAACGAACAATAAATTGCTGATAGTCTTCCAAATTGATTTCCAACAACTTGGCATCAGCAATGAAACCATATTTCAGCATCTCTGCAAAGCCGGAAAACAATTCCCTTTCAGGCAAAGTTTCCAAAAAAACAGGGTCAATGATGACCTCTTCCGCCTTGGCAAAAGTGCCGATTTGGTTCTTGCCACCGCCAAAATCGATGCCCGTCTTCCCTCCTATCGCTGCATCCACCATCGCGAGCAAGGTCGTAGGAATGTTGATGAATTTGATGCCGCGCTTATAGGTCGAAGCCGAAAAACCACCCAAATCAGCAATCACGCCGCCTCCAAGATTGATTAACAATGCGTTACGGTCGGCATAGTGCTTCATCAGGGTTTTCCAAATCCGTTGGACAGTTTGAAGGTTCTTGTGCTGTTCGCCTGCCTTGATGACGATGTCAACAGCCGAATCGCAATGCAACCAATGAGCCACCTCAGGTAACCAAAACGGAGCCACGTTTTCATCGGTCAGGATAAAGACTTTTGAGGCTTCAGAAATGGTATTTTTTAGTTTATCGCTCATGCTCCAACCAGTTCACAACAAATCATGCGTTCATCGTCCGTTTCGCCGTGGCGAATCTCCACGCGGATGTATTTTTCGGGCATCAAAGGCTCTATCATTTCGGGCCACTCGATGAGGCATAGGTTGCCGCTATCGAAATAGTTCTCGAAGCCAATATCATAGGCCTCTTCGATTTTCTTAATACGATAAAAATCAAAATGATAGACCGATTCGCCTTCCTCGGTGACATACTCATTGACGATGGCGAAAGTCGGGCTGTTCACCTCATCGGTGACACCCATTCTGTGGCAGAGGTTCTTAATTAAGGTCGTTTTGCCTGCACCCATCGCGCCGTAAAAAGCGAGAATGTCGGCTTCATTGCGCATAGAGAGCAGATAATCAGATACTTCTGACAACTGCTCCACGCTATTGATATGGAACTGCTTTCCCTTCATGCAAATACAATTTTGCCGCAAAGATAGCCTTTATTTCATCACAAAACCTTCAAAACCCACAAAACCTTTCTCATGGCGCGGCGGCTCGCAACCGCTTGCCGTCGAAAGCCAGCCGGTTGGCATGGCTTTCCAACTTTTAAATCAAGTTTTGACAGTTTTGCAAGTTTTGTGACCAATCACCGTTTAGCCGTAAGATGAACCACCGGAATCAGCATTTCGCTCATGGAGATGCCGCCATGCTGGAAGGTGTTGCGGTAGTAGCTCACATAATAGTTGTAG
>JAEEGH010023201.1_pt1 | contig 12640 bp, 10 predicted proteins | sample 9134181 | NCBI WGS metagenome assembly JAEEGH01 (sample SAMN16246544, study PRJNA631951) | gut metagenome | biome: gut microbiome; feature: rumen; material: DP-attached | host: Bos | place: Iran: Karaj | collected 2018-10 | reverse complement strand
AATGTAACTATTACGGCTCCGGAGGAATGCCGCATGATGTGAGGGGGAAGTCCGTTATACGGGAATGCCTTCGGAACGGACCACGTTTTTCCTCCGTCGTCTGATTCTGTCTGATATATCATTGAGTGATAAGGATGGTGACCGCGTATCATTCCTATCAGCTTTCCTCCGGGCAGTTCGAGAACATGCGGCTCATGAAGATGATTCCAGACGATCCCGTCGACATCCGGAAGAGGGACACGTCCGAGTTCACTCCATGTTTTACCGCAATCTATGCTTTCCATGGCAATAATTACATCTTCTTCCGGCTTTGCGCCTGCCTCAGGGATGTCGTGAACATACATCTCCTTGCCGAGATACAAAAGAGAACCGTCACGTCTCATTACGGGACCGTGCGGGGATGAGACAGGTACTTTTATCGTCTCGCCCCATGTTTCGCCTCTATCATCCGACAAACGGATGAATGAACCGCCCTCGCACTCGTCAGGCAGAAGCGTTTTGTACTGTTCAAGAACACTTTCCGAACCTGCCCATCTTCTTACAAGATCATCTTTCCAGCCAAGATATTTTTCCCTGCTGTGTGAAAACCATGTAACAAGGAGCCTGCGTCCGCCGAGAGACAGTATACCGGCATCACGGTCATCCATCCATGTATCGTTAATTACGAGCGGAACACTCCAGGTTTTTCCGTTATCATAACTCCGGCACAGACAAGTCTTCCCGAAGGGACATATATGGTCTGCTCTGAACCCGGAATAGACTGTATACAGCGTCCCTTCGTCATCCCTGCAAACAGAGGGCCATCCGTCGTATCTGAAAAAACTGCCGCTGTTTCTGTGAACCGTACCGTTATGTGTTTTCGGATATTTTATCATATCTGCACTCCTGATGCTGCGCAAAAGCGTTGATAATGTCAGATTTTCCTGACGTTTTTTTCAAAATAATCTCAGCGGAACTCAGATGCACGTTTTCACTTGCGAAGAAAATATTTATCATTATTTCACAGGTGCGATCTTTCCCTCGGCGTATCCGATGAATTCCGTTTTGTTCCCTCGTCCGTTATACCATAGACGGTATGTTCCGTCTTCTGCCTTCACTACGGTGGGTTTATAACAGGAATCCTCATCCCAGGCGTCCGGCGTCGGCATCACCAGCGGATTTTCAGGCACGCGCTCCCATCCGGTGACCCCGTTTTTTGAGCGGGCGGCGCAGATGCAGGCGGTGTGGATGTTACGGTAACCGATATAAAACATGAGATAGCTGCCGTCCACTTCCCTAAGAATGTCGCACGCCCCAATACGCTCCTGCTCGTATTCCTTTTCAGGATTCGACCGGAAAACAGGATTTTTATTGCACTTTGTCCATTTGATTCCGTCGTCTGATTCGGCATAGCAGATAACGTTAGGCTCGTAAGTCTCTCCGGCGGCATACCACATTTTGTATTTGCCGTTTTCAAACATCACGAAGGGATTCATGACGGACTCTTTCTCAAAGTTCGCTTCGGGAACGAGGACAGGATCTTCGCGGAAGCGCTCAAAATGAATTCCGTCGTCGGAGCGGGCAATACCGATCCACGATTTTCCGTGACCACCCTCCCAGACCTGGCCGGTGTACCACATCAGCCAACCCTTCCCTGCAGGATCGGGAAGGACGCAGTTTCGGTTCACTATCTGCTCCCAGCCTGACGCAGGGTTCGGATCGAGAGTGATAATGGGGTCGCTCCAACGGATCCCGTCATCTGAGAAGGTCACTGCTAAAGATTCCCTCGGACGCCACGAGACGTCCATGCGCAGCCGTCCGTCTGCCTGCTTTCGGACGAATGCGTCGAACATGGTTCCTGTTTCAGGTCCGCCGAAGACCGGCGTCGGGTATTTTCTGAATGATCCTGTTGCAGCCATGAATATACACCTCATTTTCCGATCTTTTGATCGGATCTGTATGTTTTTTCCGTTAACGTATTTTATTCTTATTATACATGTTTTCATAGAGAATATCAAGGGTAAAAGCAAAAAAACGGATTAAAAATTTACGAAAACAGTGTTGAGAAATATGTTTACCGACAATCGTCCGTCATCATGCTGCTTTGACGGATTATTTCGGCTGTTTCATTTTTTTTCAATGGGCTTGACATTTCGCTCTCTTTGTGATATAATATCTTTATAAAAGAGTTCTTTGTCCCATCATGGATAGGTCTTTTGACTGATTCGTTGCCCTTGCCATTAGGTAGTTGAGGCCCCGGGACAGAAGAATTCTTTTTTCTTGCTGCATTTTCACGGTAAATAGTGTCTGTAGCGTTTCGAAGCCTTATATTTCTATCCGGTTTTTGATTTGAAGGGGGATTTTATGCAAAAAAACAGTTTTACCGAAGGGGCGATACTGCCGAAACTGCTGAAGTTTATGCTTCCGGTGCTGTTTGCGATGTTTCTGCAGTCCCTTTACGGTGCGGTAGATCTTCTTGTTGTGGGGCAGTTTGCAACAGAGGCGGATACCTCCGCAGTTTCAACAGGTTCGCAGATAATAATGACGATAACGAATCTTCTTGTCAGCTTTTCAATGGGGATAACCGTTGCGGTCGGTCAGAAAATAGGTCAGAAAAATCCCGAAGAGGCGGCTGAAACGATCGGCACGGGTCTGATCATTTTTGCAATAGCAGGCGTTGTTTTTACCGCTGTAAGCGTTGTCGGGGCAGACATGCTTGCAAAGATCATGCAGGCGCCGAAAGAGGCGTTTGAGCTTACAAAAAGCTATATCGCAGTATGCGGAGCAGGTTTTGTTATAATCACGGCGTATAATCTGCTTGGCAGCGTTTTTCGCGGACTCGGCGATTCAAAAACTCCGCTTATCGCCGTAGGCATTGCCTGCGTTTTCAACATAATCGGAGATCTTCTTTTCGTTGCAGTCTTTCATCTCGGCGCGACCGGAGCAGCGGCGGCAACGGTAATGGCGCAGCTTATCAGCGTTATAATATCATTTTTTATCATCAGAAAAACGGAGCTGCCTTTTGAATTCAATAAAACACACCTCAGATTAAAGAAAAAAGTCGCGAAAACGATCTTTCGTATCGGAACGCCCATAGCCCTGCAGGATCTGCTTGTAGGGATATCGTTTCTCGTTATGCTTGCAATAGTAAATCAGCTTGGCGTCACGGCTTCCGCCGGCGTTGGCGTTGCGGAAAAGGTTTGCGCGTTTATTATGCTTGTTCCCGCCGCATTTATGCAGTCCATGTCCGCTTTCGTAGCGCAGAACCACGGTGCGGGCAAAACCGACAGAGCGGTAAAGGCGCTGAAAAGCGGTATAGCGGTTTCGGTCGTTTTCGGCGTTCTGATGTTTTATATCACGTTTTTTCACGGAGATCTGCTTGCCGGTATTTTCACGAATAAACCCGACGCCGCAGCCAGCGGATGGGATTATCTGAAGGCCTATGCCATAGACTGTTTGCTTACGTGCTTTCTTTTTTGCTTTATAGGTTTTTACAACGGAATGGAAAAAACCGGATTTGTTATGATACAGGGCATAGCCGGCGCGTTTCTGGTGAGGATCCCCGTTGCGTTTATCATGCGCATCGTGGGCGGCGGTTCGCTTTTTCTTATCGGTCTTGCAACGCCGTGCTCAACGGTCATACAAATAATCCTCTGCAGCTTATACTATCCTTTTGCGACTAAAGGGAAAAAATTGCAAAAAGACTGTTAGCGGACCGTTTTTTTATTATTTCGTATGAGATGAAAAACCCGTAGCCGAGCGTTTTGCTCAGTTACGGGTTTATGTTTTTGAAATAACGGGAAACCTGCTTTTTTATCCGCGCTCTTCGATCTCTCTTGCCTGCCTGAGTATATCGAGAGAAAAAGACGGTATTCTTCCCAGACCGTCGGGGCCGACATTCAGAAGATAGTTTACGCCCATTTCGTTCAGATGGCGTTTGTTTTTCGCTATCGTTTCGGGCGTTTTCCAGTTTTGATCGAAATACTTGAACCCCCATGTGTCGTTCAGCGTTGCCGCGGTTTCGTAAAGACCGTAAGGCGACCACTTATAGCCGCCAAGTCCGTTCATATCGCCCGATTCATCGGCAGTCATTTCCTTCGGCGGTTCGGCAGGTATTTCGTTGTCTCCGAGCGAAACGTAATCGTATGCTCCGTTGCCAAGCCGCGAGTTTATAAGGCAGTCGGGCTGATATTCTTTTACCATATTGAATAGTTCAAGACTTTGCGATCTCGTGATAACGCCCGGCGTGTCGAACCATATAAGGCACAGATCACCGTAGCCTGTGAGTATTTCTTTTACCTGCGGCTTTATTTTGTTTTCAAAGCAGCGCGAAAAGTCTTTTGCGGAAATATCGGGCCAGTCCCACGAATTATACCAGTCTCTCCCCGAACAGCCGCCCTTTTTATCGTAGCCGCCGCCGTCGGGATCGTGCCAGTCAAGCTCCTGCGAATAGTAAAGACCGAATTTAAGCCCGTATTTATAGCACGCCTCCGCAAGCTCGGCAATAATATCTCTGCCAAACGGCGTTGCATCAACAACATTGAACGGATCGGCTTTTGAGTGAAAGAGCGCAAACCCCTCATGATGCTTTGCGGTGATCACAAAATATTTCATTCCGAAAGATTTTGCGGCGCTGATCCATTCATCGGCGTTGAAATATACGGGATCAAAGCATTTTGCAAGCGCGGAATACTCCTTTGTGCCTATTCCGAACCACGATTGCGCCCACTCGCCGTATGTTGGCGTTCTTTGCCCGCGGTATTCGCCGCCGAGCAATGAATAAAGTCCGAAATGCACCATCATGCCGTATCCGGCAGACCTGAACCATTCTCTGTTGTTCATAATACCTCCAAATGGATATTTCACTGCTTCAGGCATACGCCAAAAGCCTGAAAAAACGACCTTTTTCTTTTGTTCCGAGTTTTTTCGTGAATGATTATTATCATTATATATGTAATTGAAGTCGTTGTCAATATAAAAAGGCAAAACAGCACTGTTTTTTTGAGAAAAGAGCAATGAATACCGATTATACGAAATAACTGATATTCGTTTTCTGTATTGACAAACCGCGCGTTTTGCCTTATAATTTACGGTGAAAATACGTTTACCGATATTAATGATAAGGAGATATTTATGCCTAAAGTATATCCCGAACTTACAACGCACCCCTGCATCAAAAAAAGATCCGAGCCTATCGTTACCGCAAAAGATCTTCCGTATCCCGCATCGCTTGTTTTCAACGCCGGAGTGCTAAAATACAACGGCGAATACGTTATGGTCTTTCGCGATGATTACGGAACGGATCAGCACGGTTACGAAACGGGAACAGGTCATTTTGTCGGAACGTGCGTAGGTATTGCAAGAAGCAAAAACGGCGTTGACGGCTGGGTCTTTGATCCCTCTCCGCTGATGGACAGCACTGATCCTGATAACGACCCCGAACTGAACCGTCTTTACGATCCGCGCATAATAATGATAAACAACAAGCTCTACCTCTGCCTTGCAATGGATACGAAACACGGTATCTGCGGCGCGATTGCAGAGCTTTCGGACGATCTGAAGTCTTATAAAATAATCAGCACAACCGTGCCTGACAACAGAAATATGGTGCTTTTCCCCGAGCTTATAAACGGCGAGTTCGTGCGCCTTGAAAGACCGATGCCTGTATACGGGCGAGGACGTGACAGATTCGATATATGGCTTTCGCGCTCACCCGACCTTGTTTACTGGGGAAACAGCCGCCTTGTGATAGGTGTTGAGCATGCGCCCTGGGCAAACGATAAGATCGGCCCTGCGGCGGCTCCCATAAAAACGGAAAAAGGATGGCTTACGCTATTTCACGCTGTAGACCGCGACGACACACGTGGCAAAAACGGCTGGGACGGCTTCTGGCCAAAACGGTATACGGCAGGGATAATGCTGCTTGATTTGGACGATCCGTCAAAAGTTGTTTCTGTATACAAAAAACCGCTCATAGCCCCCGATACTCCCATAGAAACCGATGAGGGATACAGACAAAACGTGATTTTCCCGTGCGGTATGCTGCTTGAGGATAGCGGTGAGGTAAAAATATATTACGGCGCCTCGGATACCTGCGTATGTCTTGCCACGGCAGACGTAAACGATCTTCTTAAACTGCTTGAATAAAATGACACGGCTTACTCATTACTCAAAATAAACAGTTAATAATATGAGAGGGAACAAAATGAAAAAATGCAATATCGAAAATGAGCTCAGCTTTAAAATATATGTTTCGCCCGGATGCGAAAATAGGGGAGACGGAACAAAAAACAGTCCGTATTCTTCTATAAAAGAGGCGCAGAAGGCAATGCGCGCCGAAATAGCGAAAGGGCTTGACGGCGATGCGGCGATCCTTTTTACGGGCGGCACTTATTATCTTGACGAAACGGTGAAGATCGGTTTTGCAGACTGCGACAAAAACCATAAAATATACTATTCTTCTGCGGACGGTGAAGACGTAACGCTTATAGGAGGTGTTCCCGTCACAGGCTGGAAAGAATGTAAAGACGGCGTTTTTTATGCCGATATCTCTCAGATCGGCGATTTTTACACGCTTTTCTGCAACGGAAAACGTCAGAGAACCGCAAGAAGCGGAGATATGAGCGGAGAAGGTATAAAAGACTCCTCTCATTTGCAGGCGGTCTGCGAAAACTCTTCGGCGTGGTTCGGCGAAATACTGAAGGTTAAAAGCATTTCGGAAAACGGTATTGAAACGTTTATAAGAAAATGCGACTGGAGCGGCAATTTTACTTATCTTTGCGGCGCCCGCGAGTTTATAAAGGACGCCGGAGACTGGGCGATAGAGGAAAACAGAGTATATTTCAAGCCCGAAGATCCCAAAAAGATCGGTGAGTCGGTAATAGTTGCGGGAACGCTCAATGAGATATTCACTGTGCGCGGTGAAAACGAAAAACCGGTGAATAATATTGAAATATGCGGTTTTTCTCTTATGATGAACGCATTCGGCGAAAATCTTGCGGCTCAGTCAAGACCCGCAAACATCCTTGCGGAGTATGACGAAAATATAAATGCTCTTGTTTCTTTGCAGAACGCAAAAAACGTAACCGTAAAAAACTGCAGAATGACGTATGCGGGTTATGTTGCCGTAACGCTTAAGGGATGCTGCGAAAACGACCTGATTTATGCGAACGATATCGAAAGTCCCGGTTATGCAGGCATATTCCTTATAGGCGAAAATCCGGGAAGTCTCAATTATATAAGCAAACACAACACCGTTTGCGGCAACAGAATACGCAGCGCCGGCGAATTTGTCTGCCACGGCGCGGGAATATATCTTATAAACAGCGGCGAAAACCTTATCACTCATAATGAAATAGACGGCGTGCCACGATACGGAATTTCAATGAAAGGCATGCGTTACGGCGTTTTTCACGATAACGGTATCGACGGCGTTCCTTTTGAAGAACACTGGAAGTATAATCAGACAACAAAAAACGTTATTTCATATAATAAGATAAGCAACACAGGCAAACGTTCTGCGGATGGCGGAGGAATAGAGGGCTGGGGCATAGGCAGAGATAACGTTATAGACCATAATATCATCTGCGGCGCATACCGCGGAAAAGCTACGGAAAACTGGCGCGGCCACAGTATTTTTCTTGACGATGCGGCGCACCACGTTACGGTCACAAACAATATTATATACGATGAGTCCGCCCCCGCTGTAAACGCCGGAATATTTATAAAAAGCATAGGCAATATTGTTATAAACAATATTTTTGACGTTTCTTTCGAAAGAAACGGCGCCGCGGATATTCAGCCGTATATCTGTCCCGCGGGAGATTCGGTATTTGAAAGAAATATCGTTTATGCAAACGGGGACGGCGTTATCGAACGCGACGGCAGCAAGAAAGACGGCAACGGCGACAGGATAATGCTGTCTTTCGGCGACGGCGCAAACTCAAGCGGCACACCTTCGCTTAAATCTTTAAAATCAATGAACAGAAACCTGTATTTCAACAAAAACGGCAGAGCGCTGATAGATATCGAAAGCCGTATGATGACCTTTGATGAATGGCAAAACGCAGAGGAAAATATTCGCGGTTACGATAAAAACAGCATATGCACCGATCCGATTTTTGTCTGTGCAGAAAAGCGCGATTACCGCCTTTGCGAAAACTCTCCCGCGCTTGCTCTCGGTTTTGAGCCGATAGATACTTCAGAAATCGGTCTTACAAAAGATTTTTTGTTTGAATAAAAACGATAATCCCCGCTTTTTACAGCGCTGCTGCAAATGTTGTCCTGTTTATTCGGATCCGTGAATGATTGTTCATACTTTTGCGCTCGGAGACGACGGAGCTTATTATTGGGTATCAAGCGAACCGATATTCGAGGAATAAAACAGCGCATCCAAAGCGGCTTGAAGCATATTATATAAAAACAGACACGGAAAAAAACCGTGTCTGTTTTTTGTAAATAATATATCAGAAAATTACCGCTTTCGGGTTATCGCATCGAGAACCATGAATTATTTCCCGCAAAGCTCAAGAGTGTCTCTTGCGATCATAAGCTCTTCGTTTGTGGGTATAACGAGGAATCTGAGCTTTGCATCGTCTTTTGAAATATCTATTTCAATGCCGCGTTTGCTGTTCTTTTCGGGATCGACCGCAGCGCCGAGGAAAGCGAACTGTTCTGCGCAGCGAATACGGTATCCCGCGTTGTTTTCGCCTATTCCGCCCGTGAATACTACCGCATCTATACCGTTCATTTCAGCGGCGTAAGCGCCGATATACTTTACAAGCTGATGAACGATTATGTCTTCAATAAGCATGCAGCGTTCATCGCCTGCTTTTGCGGCGTCTTCTATCTCTCTGTTGTCGCTCGTTTTGCCGTGAAGGCCGAGAATACCTGATTTTTTGTTCATCAGTTCGTCTATCTGACGGATCGAAAGTCCTTCTTTTTCCATAAGGAACGGAACGATCGCAGGGTCTATAGAACCGCAGCGCGTGCCCATCATTAGTCCTTCAAGAGGGGTAAGACCCATAGACGTATCTATGCATTTGCCGCCTTTTACCGCAGCAACGGAAGAACCGTTTCCGAGGTGGCACGTTACTATGCGAAGCTCTTCGGGTTTTTTGCCGAGCATTGCCGCAGCTCTCTGGCTGACATATCTGTGAGATGTGCCGTGAAAACCGTAACGGCGGATCTTATATTTTTCGTAAAGCTCGTAAGGAATGGGATACATATACGCATATGCGGGCATCGTCTGATGGAAGCCTGTATCAAAAACGGCTACCTGAGGCACTTTGCCGATAATTTCTTCGCACGCGTGTATACCCGTGAGGTTGTGGGGGTTGTGAAGAGGACCAAGCTCGCAGCAGTCTTCTATCGCTTTTATAACGTCATCGTTAATGAGCACCGAGCCTGAGAATTTTTCGCCGCCGTGAAGAACTCTGTGTCCTACAGCGTCGATTTCCTTCATTGATGTGAGAACGCCGTGCTCTTTTGAAACAAGAGTGTCTACTATGAGCTGAATGGCTTCGCTGTGGTTTTTCATTTCAACGGCAACTTTAAGGTCGGGTCTGCCGGGAACCTTGTGCTTGAAAGTGCCGCCGTCAATGCCTATTCTTTCGCAGATACCTTTTGCAAGCACGCTTTCGTTCGTCATATCAAAAAGCTGATATTTAACAGAGGAGCTGCCTGCGTTGATAACAAGAATTTTCATGCAATTTCACCTTTTATAAAATACTTTTACAGTATTATATACCAACATTTCGGATTTTTCAAGTTTTTTTGCTATTGTTTGGAAAAAAGTCGATTATTCGGGCATCCGCAGATCGATCCACATTGCGGGACGGACTGAACGGTACTCGTCGTCCGGCTGATTTCCGTCCGTATTTATTTTCCCCGAAGAATAAATGCTTATGACCGTGCCGTCGGTGTTACCCGGGGTCCGAAGCCACCAGTGACACCTCGGCGGAGCTTCGATCTGATGGTAATATCTGTCATACAAATGCGATTCATCCGTATGCGCGCCCATGGCAATGGCATATTTTGTTGCCTCGCAGGCTCTGTCGGCATTCTCTTTCATATATTTGTTTACATCTTCAACGCTCAGAAGAAAAATGCTGTCTGCCTCTTTATAAGGCTGCCCGTTTTCGTATAAAACGGTCTCTTCTATTCTTGCCTGTTCGCAGGGGTCAAACGAAAAAAGAAGAAACGATCTGTTCAGCCAGCGCCTTACGCTGCTCTGCTCCCAGTCGTTGCCGCCGCCGGGCGGATCGAAAGCCATGCTGTCAAGCGCATATCTGCTTAAAACAAGCGCGCTTTCGCCCCGTTTTTCAAGAACGATCCATTCTATTTCTTCAGCGCCGTTTTTTTCATCGTTATCCTGCTCGTATCTGCCGAAAGTCAGTATGTCGCCTGCTTCAACAAAACGGACGGTATCTATCTTCGTATCCGCAAAGATCTTTTCTGCATACCCGGCGCTGTCTTTATATCCGTAAAGGGAGGAAAAATATTCATATGCGCCGTTGATATCTCCTTCTCTGTAAAGAGCGAGCGCTTTTTCGTAATCGGCGTCTTTTTTGTTGCCCGAAAAAACGATCGATATTATCAACGCTGCCGCGATGACCGCAATTATACATGATATTGCTGTTTTAACAGATGTTTTCATCCTGTCCGCTCCCTGATTTTTCATTGTATTGTTTATATTATACAACTAAAAAATGGTTTTCGCAAGTGGCATTCCAATCATTTTTTTAAAAAAACACTTTATCCGGATATCCTGCCTATAGTCTCCGTCCAGTATTCCGGCGGACGTATAAACGATGCTCCCGAAACAGACATTTTTGCAGTCACGGTATATGTGAAGGCGAGCTCTCCGTTTTCGCGCGGTCTGTCTTTCGCTGAAATATCGGTTATTATAAACGGAACAGGACCTGAAAGCCCGAACTGCGGCGCAGTTACGTTTATACGGTCAAAAAGTCCGAGTCCGTATGTGTTCGTTGAAAAAACGGCTTTGAAACCGTTCTCTTCATACGATTTCAGTATGTTTTCAGCCGCCGCGTTTGCCTCCGCAGCGGTCTGTATGAGCGGAACAAAAAGCGCGTTTTCGTATCTGCCCGTTCCGCCAAGCCTTGCCATTCTGCTTATTTCGGCAGCGTTTTCCGCTCTGCCCGTTATTCCGTTCGCGCCTGAAACATACTGCACGTTTCTGTATCCGTCACCTGAACGGACGGCTGAAAACGACATCAGATCCGTAAGCGCATTGCTTTCAATGCCGGTAAGATCAACGCAGTAAGGCGATGACGGCACTTCGATCTTATTCATAAAATAAAATGTGCCGTCGGGCAGTATCCACCATCTGCTGCCGTCTGCCGCACCGAGCTCATCGAAAATTTTTGAAAGCGATTTTCCGTATGCGGTATAGCCCGAAATTGCGGCGCCTTCCGAAAAAAGTGCGGAATTATAAATAAAGCCCTCGTCGTTTGAAGCAGAAAAAAAATGCCGGAAAACGGCTTTTGCCGCGGCTCCCGTTGTCTGCGCGTCCGTAGAAAAATATCCCGCGGCGCGTCTTGCCGCAACAGCCTCAAGTCCCTGACATCTGACCGAAATCGAAGAGCGGTATGCGGTCACGTATTCCTCCGATGCCGCCGTTACAACGCCGCAGAAAACAGTCTGCAAAAAATCGTCCGTCATTTTAACTCTCATACCGTGTTCTATCGATATTCCTTCCGTGAACTGCGGTTCAAGTGTAAATGAAAGCGCGGAACGGAAAGTGCCGTATCTTTTCCACCTTACGCTTTGTAAGACTATTCTGTCGGTGATATCGGCATTGTTTACGTATATCCTCACTGCAATACCTCTCTTTCTTCCGGCGTTCCTTCACCGTTTATGTATAACTCGGCCTCAAACCCGTAAAATGAAGTCAGATCATTTCCGTCCGATGCGATCTTTATTACGGCGGCGGTTACGGGATACCTTTTTCCGTAAAAAGTTCCGGGAGAGACCTCTTCTTTATCGTAAAGGAATATCTCCGTCTGACAATCCCTTCCCGTCTTTTCCGCAAGGGAATAAAGATACATGCATGCCGCATCATCCAAAACAAGATCCGCCGCAATCCTGATCGTTTCGGAATATCCGATTATCTCCGTTTTTGCCGCTCCGCCCGAAATATAGCGGTATGTGATTTTATGCGGTGAAAATATCCTTTCGATTTTTTTTACTCCCGAAAAAAGAGGGGCAAAAGTATCGTAAGCCACTTTAACGGCGATCCTGAAATCGCTGTCCTTCGCAAAATTCATCGTTCATCCTCCGAAAAAACAATATAGTATAACGCTTCATATTCGTCGTCGCCGTTATCCGTTCTCTGGCAAAGCTTCGGATATTCTTTTATTCCCGCGCACAACGCTTTTATGCCCGAAAGCGAACCGATGCCATCTCTGATCGCAATTCCCGCATTTTCAAGCGTTGCTAAGGCGGCAAGCCTTGTTTTTGAGTCTGCATACGAAACGCGCAGGCGCAACGAAAACTCCGCATAAACGATCTTAACGCCCGAAATATACATTCTTACGGTCTTCGGACCTTTTCTGATTTTTATCGAAAGCTCTCCGTTTTTTTTCGGGAGAAGTTCCGGACTTATCTTTGGCAGGCCGTCAAAAGAGGAGAGCCAGTCGAC
>JAEEGH010023197.1_pt1 | contig 12641 bp, 9 predicted proteins | sample 9134181 | NCBI WGS metagenome assembly JAEEGH01 (sample SAMN16246544, study PRJNA631951) | gut metagenome | biome: gut microbiome; feature: rumen; material: DP-attached | host: Bos | place: Iran: Karaj | collected 2018-10 | reverse complement strand
TCTGTATGTCTTTTTATATCTTTGCCTGGATGTAATAAACTGAAAAGTAAGTTTGGGACGGATTCTTTTGTTGCGGGACAGATAGTGACATTAGGAACGTATGAGCAGGATGACAATACAGAAAATGGACCTGAACCTATAGAATGGATAGTGGCATACGTTGATGATGTTAATGAGAGAGCTTTGTTGGTAAGTAAATATATCATAGACTATCTGCCATTTAATATGGAGGATAAAAATATCCTTTGGCGAAATAGCGATATGAGAATTTGGCTTAACGAGACATTTTATGAGGAAAACTTTTCTGAAGATGACAAGAAATTTATTCTTGAATCGGTTATAGGGAACAAAGAGACTACTGATTCTGCAAAACTTAAAAGAGAAGAAGCAGATCCTACGATTGATAAAATATTTCTATTATCAGAAGACGAGATAAAAAATGAAGAATTTGTTTTTAGGGATGATGCTAGTAACGATAATAGGCTAGAATGTACAATGACGGCTTCTGCATATTCTATGCGTGAATATTATTTGATTACAGAAGAGGGACAAAATATTAAAAGATTTTTTAGATTTAATGGTATAGATACCGGAGTACCCACATCTTGGTGGCTACGTACTGATGGCGTCAATGATAATACAACCGCTTTGGTGGCGTATATGAATGATAAATCGGAACTGTTTTGGATAGGGCTGCATGTTAACTCTTGGGAAGGCATCAGACCTGCAATGTATATAAAAATAAAATGATTTTATAGAGATAAAAGATTTAGCGAGATTATATGTTACAGTTATGATATGTTTGAAAAAATCAACGCTTATAAAATGGTTGGATTTATTTGAGAAGAAAGAGGAAGGATCAGATAACTGATACTATTTTGATACTAAAAATCTAAAAAATATAAAAAAACGGTATAAAAATCTGTATCAGGGAAATAAAAACTCCCATTTTGTAATGGTTTATGATACGATATACGCTAGGGAGCAATAGAGAGGGTGGCCGTACCGTTGGTTCAGGTAAGGTTGTTAACATTATCGAATAATTAGAATAAACATAGTAATATCAAGGCTTTCGGGGATTTCTCCGGAAGCCTTTTTTTGTTGTTTAGTTACGGAGTATGTGTCAATGATACTAAAATGATACTATTTGTAGAAAACTCTGTAAGAAAAAGATTGTTTTCCACAGAAAATGATGGTATTATAATAGGTGAGTAGTTACTCGTAGGGCTGGTCGCAAGACCCGGGTCCACCAAACAGTGGGTAAGACACCCGCTATTTATAGGTTAATTTTTTGAAAATATTGACGATATATGATATGAGAGAACATTCGGTTCGCAATGGAGAGTGATTACTATGACAAGTACCTTGATAGTAGAAAGGGATAAGCTAAAGGGAATAATTGACGTTGATAGTTTGATCGGGACTTTATTTAGAGTGACAGTTTCACCGCTTTCTGAAGCTGAGATTGATGAACTTGAGTTCAAGAGCTTAAAGGGAATTGCGAGAAAACCACTGGATTTGGAGGAAGTTAGGAAAGAAAGACTCAAGCTTTAAGAGTTAGTTGATAGAAGCAAAACATTAAAAGGAAGGAGAGGTTGTATCATGACAATTCAGCAAGAAGCATACAGTAGGATAGACCAAATGACTGATGAAGGATTGAAAATTCTGATAGATATGATTGATAAGATGAGAACCGTTTCAGTTACTGGCTTTAAAAACAAAGCCAATGATATAACTATAAAAACAGTGGATATGCCTCTGTCTAAAGAAGAAAAGAAAAGAATGTTTTTGCAGTCCGCAGGAAAAATTAAGATTGATGCAGAAGCTGTTAAAAATCTGAGAGAGAGGAGCATTATCTGATGATTCTTGCAGATACCAATATTTTTATTGATTTCTGGAACTCTGCAGACGATAAGATAGCAAGCATATTTGAAAAAGAAGATGTTGCTATATGTGGGGTTGTAAGGGCAGAATTACTTCACGGTGCAGTATCCAAAAAGAACTTTGACAGTATTACGAATATTTTGGGTGCATTTGAGGAACTGAATTTAACTGTTGAAGATTGGCAGCAGTTGGGGGATAATCTATATAAACTTAGAAAGAAAGGCGTTCAGGTTCCTTTTCCGGATGCTATAATTGCTACAATAGCACTAAAAAATGATATTCCGATTTGGACAGGAGATCAGCATTTTAAATTAATCCAAAAAGTATTTAGCAAATTGAAACTGTATTATACAGAATGAGTCAGCTGAACGCGACAAGTGATACTTTTTTGATACTAAAAAGATGTATAACTAGGAAAAATACCGCAATATTTTACAATCAGAAAAACGAGAAAGCCCTATTTTCAACAGCTTGCAAACCAGTATACACTTGGATAAAATCGTGAGGGTGGTAGAACAGTTGGTTCAGGTAAGGTTGTTAACATCATCGAATAATTTTCGAAAAATGAGATAAGTGCGATAAACGCATTATAAAAAGCCGTTGCAAGCTCGCTTGCAGACGGCTTTTTTATTGCGTGTTACGGCATTCAACGAATGCCGTAACCGAGGAAACGCGAAGCGTTTTCGAGGGCACTTATCGTTCGGGGATTTTCCGGAAGCCTTTTATTTACGCTGAAAACTGACTGTTATAGAGGTTTGCATAGAACCCGCCCTTAGAAAGAAGCGTATCATGGTTACCCTGCTCTATGACATGTCCGTCCTTCATGACCAGGATGACATCTGCATTCTTGATAGTAGATAATCTGTGTGCTACTACGAAACTGGTTCGGCCTTCCATCATTGTATCAAAGGCCTTTCTGATCTTTAACTCAGTTCTGGTATCAATGGACGAAGTTGCTTCATCGAGGATCAGCATAGGAGGTAGCGAAAGCATGACTCTTGTGATACACAGGAGCTGTTTCTGACCGCCTGAGAGCGATCCGCCGTCTTCTGCTATAACTGTATCATATCCTTGCGGTAAACGCCTGATAAAGCTATGTGCATGTGATTTCTTTGCTGCAGCTATTATCTCTTCGTCGGTAGCATCAGGTTTGCCCACTATGATATTGTCTCTTATTGTACCTTTCTTGAGCCATGTATCCTGGAGTACCATACCGTAGTTACGTCTTAAGGAATGTCTGGTGAGTTTCTTTATATGATGTCCATCAACACTGATCTCGCCGGCATTAACATCATAAAATCGCATGATGAGGTTTATCAAAGTGGTCTTTCCGCATCCGGTAGGTCCTACAATAGCTATCCTCTGACCGGGATCAACGTGGAGATTCAGGCCTTCGATAAGTTTTTTCTCCGGTACATACGAAAAACTCACATTGGAGATATCTACTATACCCTGAGCATCCTTTAACTCTGCAGCGTCCTCTGCATCAGGCACCTCAGGTTCAGCCTCAATGATACTGAAGGTCCTGTCTGCACATGCCAAAGCATTCTGCAGTTCTGTGATAACGCCTGATATTTCATTGAAGGGCTTTGTGTACTGGTTGGCATAAGAGAGGAAAATCGTAAGCTGACCTATGGTCAATGCTCCTTTTATAACTGACAGACCGCCTGTCAGAGCTACACCGGCGTACACTATATTGTTGACCACTCTGGTAGACGGATTAACAAGTGATGAAAAGAAAGTGGCTCTTAAGGAACACTTCTTTAACCTCTCATTTACTTCATCAAACTGAGCTATTGTAGCTTCTTCACGATTGAACGACTGTACAACCTTCTGGTTTGTTATCATCTCATTTATCAGTGCAGTCTGCTCACCACGGGTTTTGGTCTGCAGTTTAAACATACCATATGTTTTTCTGGCAATGAATGAAGAAACAAACAGCGAAAGAGGTGTAACAAGGAATACCACGAGTGCTATCATTACGTTTTCAGCAAACATAAAGATAAGCGTTCCGAGTATCGTGATAATGCCTGTAAAAAGCTGTGTAAATCCTATCAGCAGTCCGTCTGCAAACTGGTCGACATCCGCTATCATACGGCTGACCATATCTCCCGAAGATGTTTTGTCAAGATAACTCAACGGTAGTTTCTGTATCTGTTTAAAGGCTTTTCTTCTGACATCAGCGGTTACAGAAAATACTATCTTATTATTTACCATAGTCATAACCCATTGAGCCAATGCTCCAATAAGTATGACTACCGCCATGGTAATAAGCACTTTTTTAAAATCACTCCAAAAGTCAGCAGATGTATATTGGACAAATATTTCGCCTATTGTTTCGCCGCCATCAGCCAGCTTCTTTATCAGGTCAACCGCATCACCTGTAAGGATTGGCAGATAAAGCGCTGATATTACCGAAAACAATGCCAGCATTATAGTAAGGGCGAAATATCCTCTGTAAGGCTTAATGAAGGGAAATACCTTCTTTAATACCTTTAGCTGGGAATCTTTCTTATCCTTCATTTATCCCTCCAAAAAGCCCTTTAAATCCTCAAGCAGGTCATCTATATCCATGCCGTGTACTTCAGCCGCCTGGGCCAGGCTCTCACGTCTTGCCGTAGGACAGCTGCTGCAATGCATCCCCATATTTGCCAAAATATCCTTTGCTTCGGGCGCTGCATCAAGAAGCTCTCCGATAGTTGTATTCTCATTAAGTCGCATAAATAGTCTCCTTATACTTCTTAGAGTATTCATCCACACTATCGTACCACAAAGGATATTAGTTTACAATGTATTTTTTTATGTTGTTATACCCACATAAATTTGTTTGACAAGTTTGACAAATGATGGTAGAATACTATGATAGTTTACTATGGTTTGAAATTGGAAAACAAAGGAAAAAAGAGGACTGAAGAAATGGCAAAAAAGAGTTTATGGCGCAGGATCTTTAAGACACGCAGCGAGCGTGAGATAAAGAGAATTGAGCCTATTGCACAGAAAATAGAGGATTTGGAGCCTACCATGCAGGCCAAGTCGGATGAAGAGCTGAGGGACATGACCCGTCAGTTCAAGGAGAGACTTGCGGGCGGGGAGACTCTGGACGATATACTGCCTGAGGCATTTGCAGCAGCAAGAGAGGCCGGTGTGAGGACATTACATCAGAGAGCATTCCATGTACAGCTCCTTGGTGCTATTGTACTTTCACAGGGACGTATCTCCGAGATGTTTACCGGTGAAGGAAAAACACTTACATCTTCACTGGCTATATACCTCAATGCACTTGAGGGCGAAGGCGTCCATGTAGTAACAGTAAATGATTACCTGGCAAAGCGTGATGCCGAGAACATGGGTCATATCTATGAGTTCATGGGACTTACATGCGGTTACATTCTCAACACCATGGACAATGATGAGAGACGTGAGGCATATAATTGCGACATCACCTATGGTACAAACAATGAATTTGGTTTTGACTACCTCCGTGACAACAGAGTAGTGTATAAGGAGCAGATGGTTCAGCGTAAGCTTCACTTCGCCGTTATCGATGAGGTTGACTCCTGTTTGATAGATGAGGCACGTACTCCTCTTATCATATCGGGACCTTCCGGCAAATCCACAAAGCTTTACGAGATGTGTGATATCCTGGCATGTCAGATGCAGAAGGGTACCGAAAAAGAGCTCAGTAAGATGGAAACTGTTATGGCAGCAAAGTTCGGCGGTGAAGAGCCCGAGGAAACAGGTGATTTCGTAGTAAACGAAAAGGAAAAAGCCGTAAACCTTACTGCACAGGGTGTTGCAAAGGTAGAGCAGTTCTTCCATCTGGACAACTTTGCAGATGTAGAAAACCTTGAGATCCAGCATAATATCATCCTGGCATTAAAGGCTCATTACCTTATGTTTAAGGATAAAGATTACGTAGTAAAGGATAATGAAGTACTTATCGTAGATGACTTTACCGGACGTATCCTGCCCGGCAGACGTTATTCGGACGGTCTTCATCAGGCGATAGAAGCTAAAGAGCATGTAAAGGTTAACAGGGAGTCAAAGACCCTTGCTACCATTACACTCCAGAACTACTTCAATAAATATCATAAGAAGTGCGGTATGACCGGTACAGCTATCACAGAGGACAAGGAATTCCGTGAGATCTACGGCATGGATGTTGTTACCATCCCTCCGAACAAGCCTGTTATCCGTATAGACTATGAGGATGCCGTATACTGTACTCATCAGGAGAAAATTGAGGCTATCATTGATGCGATAGTAGAGGCACATCAGAAGGGACAGCCCGTACTGGTAGGTACCATCACTATCGAATCCTCTGAAGAGATCAGTTCATACTTAAAAAAGAGAAATATCAAGCATAATGTCTTAAATGCAAAGTTCCATGAGATGGAAGCTCAGATAGTAGCGGAAGCCGGACGATATGGTGCCGTTACCATAGCTACCAACATGGCAGGCCGTGGTACCGATATCAAGCTCGGCGGAACATTTGACGAGGGCATGGATGAGGCCGCTTACAATGCAGAGGTTGAAAAGGTAAAGGCAGCAGGCGGGTTAAGAATCATAGGTACAGAGCGTCATGAGTCCCGTCGTATCGATAACCAGCTGCGCGGACGTTCAGGACGTCAGGGTGATCCGGGTGAGTCCAAGTTCTTTATATCCCTTGAGGATGACCTGATGCGTCTCTTCGGTTCCGAGAGGATGATGTCAGTATTTAAGACCTTAGGTGTACAGCATGGTCAGGAAATACATCATAAGATGCTGACAAACGCTATCGAGCGTGCTCAGAAGAAGATAGAAAATAACAACTTCGGTATCAGAAAGAATATCCTTGAGTACGATGAGGTAAATAACGAACAGCGTGAGATCATCTACGCTGAAAGAATGCGTGTACTCGACGGAGAAAACATGCGTGACACGATTCTCAGAATGCTTAACGATACTGTGGACGGCTGTGTAAATGCCTGCATCAGTGATGATCAGGTACCCGAGGAATGGGATATGAAGTCACTCAATGACATGATACTTCCCATTATCCCTATGGAGCATATAGTTCTATCTGAGGATGAGCTTAAGAAGATAAAGAAGAAGGAACTTGAAGAGAGAATACAGAACCGTGCACTTGAATTATATGAAGCAAAGGAAGCAGAATTCAATGTGCCTGAAGAGTTCCGTGAGGTAGAACGTATCGTCCTGCTGAAGGCTATTGATACCAGGTGGATGAACCACATCGACGATATGGATCAGCTGCGCCAGAGCATCGGTCTCCAGTCATATGCTCAGCGTAATCCTATTGACTCATACAAGCTCCAGGGCTTTGATATGTTCCAGGAGATGACGGACGGCATAGCTGAAGATACAGTTAGAATGCTGCTGAGGGTTCAGGTAGAGCGTAAAGTAGAACGTGAGCAGGTAGCTAAGGAGTCAGGTACCAACAAGGATGAATCCGTGGCAAATGCACCTAAGCGCCGAATCGCAAAGAAGATCATGCCCAATGATCCCTGCCCTTGCGGAAGCGGAAAGAAGTATAAATTCTGCTGTAAGGCCTCAGGTAAGTTTGAGAATTGATAAAAAATAAGAGGATGAAATGGTAGCATTAGATCAGGTAAAATACGAATTAAATCAATATACAGCACCCTTAAAGGAAGTCGGTGAGTCACTCGACCTCGAGAAGAAGTCCTTCAGGGTTGAGGAAATAGAAGGCATCATGGAAGAAGAAGGCTTCTGGAATGATGCTGACAAGGCTCAGAACTATATGAAGGAGCTCAAAAACCTCAAGGATACCATCCAGGAGTACAGGGACTTAGAGACCCAGTTCAAGGATCTTTATGATCTTATCGATATGGTAAATGAAGAAAACGATGAGTCCATGGTACCTGAGGTACAGGCAGAGTTTGAGAAATTTACCAACAACTTTGAAGAGGTAAGACTTGCAACGCTACTGGATGGTGAGTTTGACAAGAACAACGCTATTGTAACCTTACATGCCGGAGCAGGCGGAACAGAGGCATGCGACTGGTGCAGCATGCTTTACAGAATGTATTCTATGTGGGCACAGTCCAAGGGCTTTTCGCTTGAACTGCTTGATTTCTTGGAGGGTGATGAAGCAGGTTATAAGTCAGTGACATTACAGATAAACGGAATGAATGCATATGGACATTTAAAGAGCGAGCATGGTGTACATAGACTTGTACGTATTTCTCCTTTCAATGCCCAGGCAAAGCGCCAGACTTCATTTGTATCCTGTGATGTAATGCCTGATATAGAAGAGGATCTGGATATAGATATCCCTGATGATGATATCCGTATAGATATATTCCGTTCATCGGGTGCCGGCGGACAGAAGGTCAACAAGACTTCATCTGCTATCCGTATCACCCACTTCCCGACAGGTATCGTTGTATCATGTCAGAATGAGCGTTCACAGTACCAGAACAAGGATAAGGCTATGCAGATATTAAAGTCAAAGCTCCTTATCTTAAAGCAGCAGGAAAATCTGGATAAGACAGCCGATATCCGTGGCGAAGTAAAGGATAACAACTTCGGCAGCCAGATAAGATCATATTTCTTACAGCCTTATAAGATGATAAAAGATCTTCGTACAGGTGTCAGTACGGCTAATGCAGATGCGGTATTAAACGGCGGTATAGATTTGTTTATCAACGGATACTTAAAGTGGCTCAAGCAGGGCTGTCCTCCTTATAAGGGAGGAGACCTGACCGAGTAATAGTCTCAGATAAACAACCTTGTGGACTTTAGCTGATGGAGGAACCGGAATGAACAAACAGGTTATTTGTGATATTGACGGACAGTTCTTCAGTATGGATAGTATGTGTGTCCGCAGTATAGAAAACGGAAAAGCAGAGATGGTACTCGGGGGTGCTCCCGATTTTGTTGAAGGCATCAGAAAATTCAGGGGAGAATGGGTTCCGATAGTGAGACTGCGTACCTTGCTCGGCATAGACAGGAGTGAAGAGCCGGTATTAAGCCAGTTGATTTACCTGCGTACCGAAAACGGGACAATGGCATTCAGGGTTGATAAGGTTGTCGAGATAGACCAGCTTGTCGAGGGTGAATTCCAGACTATCCCCATTATAGTTAATTCAGGAAAATCAGCCTATGTTTCGGGAGCCTGCAGTCACCATGGACGTATAATAATTGTTGTTGATCATAATAAACTGTTATCCCATGACGAAGCGCTTCAGGTAAAGAACGGACTTAAAGCGGTTTATGAGGCTGAAGAAGCAGAAAAACGCCGCAAGGAAGAGGAAGAAGCAAAGCGTAAGGCTGAGGAAGAAGCTAAACGCAAAGCAGAGGAAGAGGCTAAGAGCAAAGCTGAGGAAAATACCGGCGAGAATCCTTCGACTGAAGAAAATGATAAAAAGAATAACGAAGAAATAAAGGTTGAAAAGAAGTCTAAGAAAAAGAAAGAAAAAGCAGAAAAGTCAAAATAAATTTTTTAGAGAAAAAGCGGGGGATGTAGTTTGTATATCTCCGCTTTTAATTTACCGGGTAAGAAGATGGATCATTTTGTATTACACAGCGATTTTAAACCGACAGGCGACCAGCCGGAGGCGATAAAGACATTAGGGGACGGGTTTAAAAAAGGGAATCAGTTTGAAACCCTGCTCGGAGTCACAGGCTCCGGTAAGACATTTACCATGGCAAATGTCATAGCGGCACTCAATAAACCTACCATAGTCATAGCACATAATAAAACACTTGCAGCGCAGCTCTATGGTGAATTTAAGGAGTTTTTTCCTGAGAATGCGGTGGAGTATTTTGTATCATATTATGATTATTATCAGCCTGAAGCATATGTGCCTTCAACTGATACATACATAGAAAAGGATTCTGCGATAAACGACGAGATAGACAGATTGCGACACTCAGCTACGGCAGCTCTTGCAGAGAGGCGCGATGTCATAATAGTGGCCAGTGTATCATGTATATATGGTATAGCGGCCCAGGAGGACTATACGGAGATGACACTGTCTCTGCGCCCCGGTATGACGGTGGACAGGGATGATATGATCAGGCGGCTCGTTGACATGCAGTACATAAGGGACGAGATAGATTTTCACCGAGGAACGTTTAGGGTACACGGTGATGTGGTAGAGGTTTATCCCATTGCGTCAGATGAATACGCCTACCGTATAGAGTTTTTCGGTGACGAGGTGGACAGGATATCTCAGACTGAGGCTCTGACCGGCAAGGTAAAAGCCACACTGGAGCATATGATGCTTTTCCCTGCTTCACACTACGTAGTGCCTGAGGACAGGATGAAAAAAGCCATCACAAATATAGAGGCAGAGCTGGTAGAGAGAGTAAAGTATTTCAAGGACAGGGAAAAACTTCTCGAAGCCCAGAGGATAAGCGAGAGGACAAATTTTGATATAGAGATGCTGAGAGAGACCGGCATCTGCTCAGGTATAGAGAATTATTCAAGGCATCTGGCAGGCCTGCCTGCGGGAGCAACTCCGCATACCCTTATCGAGCACTTTGGTGATGATTATCTGATGATAGTAGACGAGTCACATATGACGATGCCACAGTTCAGAGGTATGTTCAACGGAGACAGAGCCAGAAAAACGGTGCTTGTGGACTATGGGTTCAGACTCCCTTCGGCACTTGATAACAGACCGTTAAAGTTTGATGAGTTTGAAGCAAGACTTGACCAGGTGATGTTTGTATCGGCTACTCCCGGACAGTATGAGGCAGACCATGAGCTGCTCCGTACAGAGCAGGTTATCCGGCCTACCGGGTTGCTTGATCCCGAGGTAGATGTGCGTCCGGCAGAGGGTCAGATAGATGACTTGATATCAGAGATAAGAAAAGAGATTAAAAAGGCACAGACACCTGATGAAAACGGTGAGAAACCGATTGCGGGCAAGGTACTTGTTACTACTTTGACCAAGAGGATGGCAGAAGAACTGACAGAATATCTCAGACAGGCAGGTATAAGAGTAAAATACCTGCATTCAGATGTTGATACATTGGAGCGTTCAAAGATAATCAGGGACATGAGAATGGATGTTTTTGATGTCCTGGTCGGCATTAACCTTTTACGAGAAGGACTTGATATCCCTGAGGTCAGCCTTGTGGCAATACTTGATGCTGACAAGGAAGGTTTCCTGCGTTCAGAGGTTTCACTCATACAGACCATAGGCCGTGCAGCGCGTAACGAGCACGGGCATGTTGTAATGTATGCTGATACCATGACTGATTCTATGAAAAATGCCATAGATGAGACCAACAGAAGAAGGAAAATCCAGTCAGAATACAACGAGAAAAACGGTATAACGCCAAAGACCATAGTTAAAAAAGTCAGAGAGCTTATCAGTATATCCAAGAAAGTGGATAAGGATTACTATGGCATCAAGAAGGATCCGGAGTCAATGAGTGTACATGAGCTTGAGGCAGCAGCCGATAAGCTTATGAAGGAGATGCAGAAAGCCGCCGCTGAGCTCGAGTTTGAAAAGGCAGCAGAACTCCGTGACAAGATGATGGAAATACGCCGCAAGCTGGCGGAGAAATAAAATCAGAAACAGGAAACAAAAAAATGAAAAACGATATGGTAAAAAATTACATAAAAATCAGAGGAGCAAAGGAGAATAACCTCAAAAACCTGAGTGTGGACATACCCCGTGACAGCTTTGTAGTCCTCACGGGACTTTCGGGCTCCGGTAAATCTTCACTTGCTTTTGATACGATATATGCGGAGGGACAGAGGAGATATATGGAGTCGCTCTCTTCATATGCCCGTCAGTTCCTGGGCATGATGGAAAAACCTGATGTTGAGTCCATAGAGGGTCTTCCACCGGCTATATCCATAGACCAGAAATCAACAAACCATAACCCTCGTTCCACGGTAGGTACGGTTACGGAAATATATGACTATTTCCGTCTGCTTTATGCAAGGATAGGGATACCTCATTGCCCCAATTGTGGGAAGGAGATAAAGCGTCAGACCGTGGACCAGATGGTGGATGAGATCATGGCACTGCCCGAAGGCACCAGGATACAGCTTTTATCCCCTGTTGTCAGAGGCCGAAAAGGTGAACATACCAAGGTATTTGAACAGGCAAGACGAAGCGGCTATGTCAGAGTGTCGGTAGACGGACATATTTATGATCTAAATGAAGAGATAAAGCTTGAAAAAAATAATAAGCACAATATTTCTGTGATCATCGACAGACTGGTAGTAAAGGAAGGTATAGAAAAGAGACTTTCAGATTCGCTGGAAAGCAGTTTGAAGCTGGGCGGCGGGCTTACTGTATGTGAGATTATGGGCACGAGCCCGAGAAATGCGGATGCTGTAGGAGACAAAGAAAAGACAAAATCAAGCAGCAGCAAATCAGAACTGCCCTCGGAAATCACTCTCAGTCAGAATTTCTCATGTCCTGACTGTGGTATAAGTGTTGAGGAATTTGAACCACGAACATTTTCATTTAATAACCCTTTTGGTGCCTGTCCGGATTGTGCGGGCCTCGGATCACGCCAGGAGTTTAGCCTGGATCTGATCATACCGAATCAAAATATGAGCATCATAGAAAAGGACGCCATAACCATACCCGGCTGGAAGTCACTCCCGGACAAGAGCTCATACGGACGTGTGATACTCGATGCACTTGCAAAAGAATATAAGATAGACCTTTCAAAGCCGTTTAATAAATTGAGTGAACGGGACAGAAACCTTATACTGTACGGTACGGATGGATACAGATTAAATATTTACTATAAGGGTGCTCATA
>JAEEGH010023196.1_pt1 | contig 12641 bp, 15 predicted proteins | sample 9134181 | NCBI WGS metagenome assembly JAEEGH01 (sample SAMN16246544, study PRJNA631951) | gut metagenome | biome: gut microbiome; feature: rumen; material: DP-attached | host: Bos | place: Iran: Karaj | collected 2018-10 | reverse complement strand
GTGATTACGTAATACCTGTCATTGGTTTACATAATATTTCCCCATTATGCGCAGCCGGCACCTGTTCCATGTGTCCAATAAATTGGACAGTAAAAGGCCCCGGCACATTGGCCAGGGCCTCGGTTCAATCTTCTGCTCTGGATCGCAGGAATAGCATCAGCACCAGCAGCAGCACAACGAATGGTGTTACATCGAGCACTGCTATTACCTCCGGCTCAGGGCCTGCATGCCTGCCTTGTATGGCACCTGCACAGCCTTGGGTATCTCGGCCCACCAGCGCACAAATATCGCGGTGTCTGGTGGATCGTCAAAATCGTGCACGTTGAAACGGCCATGCTTCATAGAGAATGGCAATGTTTGGATCGAGCCGGATTCTGTGGTGATGCAGTAGTAAATGCCGGACTCCTTGGGCGGCTGATAGCCGGGGTGGAAGTCAAGGTTGATATGTAGGGTCATTGCTTTTCCTCCTCCGTAATATACTGATCCAGGTTAACCAACGGGCAGTGCGGGTGCCTTTTCAGCTGCGGCACTCCATCCCATGTCTGTTATTGGCCGCGCCCGCTGTCCCGGTCAAGCGCGTCCAGCTTCTCATAGACTTTCTGAAGCATCTGCGTGTTTTCGTGCATGGTCTGGGTGAACTCCTTCAAAGTGCTGTTCACATACTTCCAGAGGAACATCACGCACACGATGGGAAAGCCCACAGAAGAAATCAAAGAAACAACCTGCTCCATGCTGCACTACCTCCCCAGCATCTTCTTGAGATTTACATAGAACTGCGCCAGCTCCTCCCGCGTTACCGGGCGGTCAGGCTTAAAGCTGCCATCAGGATAGCCAGAAAGCACACCGTCCTGGATAGCTTCACAAATAGCCGCATAGCTCCATCTCCCGTCGAAGTCGGTGCAATCGGTGTATTTCGGCCTCCATACGCCCACGATCTGCGATAGTCTCCGCGGCTTTTGGGCCACACCGTCGTTGTTCTCGTCCTCCGGCAGCGGGGTATTCCCTTCGATGCTCTGGAAGATGCTGCCGGTTCTCTCCACGCACAGGCCGCAATGCTCGGGGCTCCGGCCGGTGTCGAAATTGAAGAATAGCACGTCTCCAGGTCTGGCCGCGGTGCGGTTCACCGTCTGCCCCACACTCTCGGCCCAGGAAAGCAGCTGCGAGCATGACGCTGTGCGCTGCCCTCCATAGAAAAGCGTCTGGAGCCCGGCAGTGAGGAAGCACCACCAGAGGAAGATAACGCACCATGGCTGCCCATTCAATCTGTAGAGCTCGCCATATATGGTCTTGTTACTCTTGGGCGGGTCTTCCTTCCTGCCAAGCTGCTGCCGGGCCACTGTGATAAGTCTCTCCATCACTCTTCCGCATCAGGGGTCGCAGCAGATTCCGCATCAGGGGTCGCAGCAGATTCCGCACCCCATTCCAGCCAGGTGGTGCTGTCCAAATCGAAGAAGTACACCTTGCTGGTGTCCATCTCTTTAAATTTTGAACCGTTTGCGATGTTTGCGGTGGGCTTTACGTCGGTGGAAAGCCCGGACAGCTTGACGGGTCTCACATACTTCCCGCCGATCTTCTGCGCGTTTTTGTCGTTGGTGATCATGGTTATACCTCCTTAATATTAACCGGCCAGCACCAGCACATAGCTGAAGTGGTTTACAAAAGCCAGCTCGTTGCTGAAATGCTCGGTTACGATCTTCTCCGGGCGCTGGGTCATTTTCAAGCTGCCGTCGTTCAGATACAGATTCCAGTTTCTTTCACTTCGGTGCATGATAGCATGATTCTGTCTGATCTGCGTCTTGAAGCTGGAAAGCACATCACAATGACAAGAAAACTCTACCATGCCCGCCCGCATGCTGCGGATGTTGATGATAAAGTAGCTGCGGCCAAACGCCGGCACCGTCAGATAGTTTGCATGCACGACATTGGCAAGGTCACATTCGACAAGGAAAACCGGGTCAACGATGGAAGTATCAGCACGCAGCGTGCCGGAATATGTGGCAATGTCGGTGATAGTCTTGTCCATGCGATTCTTTTCGCTTGTGGTAGTCTGAAGCACGATATTGAAGGCCATCAGAAAATCACACCTCCTTTAAGGATGCTCTCGATTTCCTCCAGCTCCGCGCCGGTGGCTGTCACGTTTTCCAGGTGGATGCTGTCCACCTCGTTATACCCCTTCACAGCCGCAAGGTCTACATTGATATACGCGGGGTAGCCGATAAATTTATTCTGATCTTCGGGGATAAACGCCTCCGGGATGGTGCGGATCAGATACGGCCGCAGCTGCCCAAGGAAGCCGGTGATGCCGTTCACGCTGCCGCTGCGCTCGATATGCGGCTTGGTAGCCGCGGCCTGGACAGCTGCCGAAGCGACGGCCCCGGAAAGCACCGGCGCACTGGCCGGAGCTACCACGGCAGCGCCCACGGCGCCCACGACAGACATGGCAGTCTGAAATACATTGTCATAATTCCGGGATGTGATGGGGATTTGAAGTGCGCACTGGCCGCTCCACTCATAAAGGACGCTGCCACCAGCGGGCCGCAGGTAGGCAACGCACCCGCCGGAGAGAATATCAATGGCGTATGTCAGATTCACGGTCTTGCCCATGATATCGTCAGCCTTAAGGCTCTTGATCCCGATAAACGGCAGGTAGATGGAAAACTCCGTATAAGGAGCATAGTCCAGATACGAGCCCCAGCGCTCTGCCACGGTCACGCTGCCGAAGTCTACTTTAACAGAAGTGCGCCCGGTGTACTTCGGCATGGTGATGCCCGTCAGGGCAACGCCGCCCAGATAGATTTGTTCGGAGGTGCCGACAAGATCAACCGGCACCGCGGACAATCCCAGGATAGATTCCATGGGATTACTGAACAGCTTAATCACCTGGTCAACATCAAAGGCTCCGCTCCACAGGTAGCTGGACATTTGCCCAAGCTCCTGGGAGCTGGGAACGTAGATCGTGCAGAAGCCATGCCCTGCAACGCTGGGCACCGGCATGGTCTCTTCCTCCACAGGATCATCGTCCATATCCTCCCCGCCGCCGCCTTCTTCAGTGCTTGCGCCGGTCTCCTGGCCGTAGGGGTCTGGGGATTCTCCCACGATAATATTAGAGAAGCTAGGGTCTGCCAGCAGGTTGAAAACCTTAGACGGCATAGCCGCGCCGAACTGCGTAAGATCGGCATATTCAAAGGTTGTATCGACCGGGTTTTCATTCCCGCCGTAGACGGTCATATAAAAGCGTGCGCCGTCTTTCAGGAAAGACAGAGTTGTGCAAGCGTCGGAAGGTGCCTGCCCGTCTGTTGACATTGCCGTGTAAGTCTCCACGGTACTGATGAGCACCGGGGAAATAAGGGTGTTCCCTTCGGTAGTGATCCATTCGGCAGCGCAGACCACTGCGGGCCCCGCATACAATTTGAAAATGGGAATCTGTGTCATCACAAAGGCGTTGAGCCCTTCCTGCAAACTCCAGTAAAGGGGAATAGTCCAGCCGCCGCCGCCTACGCCATGGATCAGCTCGAACGAGATATAGTAAAGCCCAGTCGAAGCATTGTAGCTCCATGTGTTTTCGATAGATGATGTAAAAGCAACTGTTGGCGGTGAATCCTGGTAGACAGACAAGCCAATATAGGAATTGGGAATGCTGGGGTCGGTATTGCACATATAGACAATATACGCGTGGGCAGATTCGATATAGATAAACGCCTCAATGGGAGGGGAAGCTGCAACGCCAGTGCCCCACAGCAGCGGATAGGAAAGTACCTGCGTGCCATACCTCTTAAAATATCTGCCCTGCGGATAAAGATAGTCTGCGGCCTGCTGGGAGGTGTAGATCGTATTGGAAAGCGGCATATATGTGGTGATCGCACCGATATTGATTCGGGCGATCTGCCCATTCGGCTGGGTCAGCCATTCGCCTTTTGCGCTCCATCCCAGGCCGGTGTCCTGCTGTGCCATGCTATCACCTCCTCACCATACCGCAACGCAGATATCCTGCCGGAACGCGTCCAGAATGATCTGCATAAGGCTGTACTTCATGCGCAGTGCGAGCTCGGATTCAAGCATCTGCTGGGAGGTAGTCACGCCGATATTGCCGGTGCGCTTCAGGTCTCGGGCAGTGTTCACCTCGAAAACCTTCTCCTCCGGGTTCTGGACGGTTCTCACCTCGGTGCCCGAGGTCTGGACGGTGCGCACAGTGCTGCCTGCGGTATTGACTTCCAGCTTCTCGGTGCCCGCGGTGTCCGTCTCCTGCTTCTCACTGCCGGGGGTCTGGGTCGTATGGGCCACGGTTCCGGCTGTGTCGGTCTCCTGCTTCTCCGTTCCAGCGGTCTGGGTCGTGTGCACGGTGCTGCCCGCGGTGTCCACTTCCACCTTCTCCGTGCCTGCGGTGTCAACACCCAGCGCTTCGGTGCCTGCGGTCTGGGTGGTATGCCGCACGGTTCCGGCAGCGTTCACTTCGATGCTCTCCGTGCCCGCAGCGTCCACTTCCAGGCTTTCGGTTCCGGGGCTGTCGGTGGTCTTGGCAAGCGTGCCGGGGGTCTGGGTAGTCTTTACCAGCGTGCCGGGGGTCTGGGTGGTATTCACCGTGCTGCCGTCGCTGGTATCGGAAGGAACTGCGGTAGCTGCGGAATTGAAGCCATAGATGCCATTTTCCCGGGTGCCGGTGCTGGTAGTCTCTGCGGGGGTGTTCGTGTCGGTCACTTCCGCAGGGGTCTCGGTGTCGGTAGTCTCTGCCGGGGTGATTGTTTTGGTGGTCTCCGCGGGCCGGGTCGTGGTCGTAGTCTCTGCCGGGGTCTCGGTGTCGGTGGTCTCCGCGGGTCGGATCGTTTTAGTGGTCTCCGCGGGGCTCGTGGTGGTCGTAGTCTCGGCAGGGGTTTCGGTGTCCGTGGTCTCCGCGGGCCGGATGGTTTTAGTGGTCTCGGCCGGGGTCTCGGTCTCCGTCACCTCCGCGGGCGTGATGGTCTTGGTGGTCTCCGCGGGGCTGATGGTGGTCGTAGTCTCTGCCGGGGTCTCGGTGTCCGTAGTCTCCGCGGGCCGGATCGTGTCGGTGGTCTCTGCCGGGGTCAGCACTTCGGTGTACTCCGCAGGGCTTTCCACCTCGTGCATATTATAGTTTTCCAGCGGCTCATACTCCGCGGCCAGTGCGTCCATGATCCGATTCCACTGCGGCAGCTGCCATGCGCTCCACACCGGCAGGTATGCTTTCAGCTCGGCAGGGGTCTGGAAAAGAGTGTCCAGCGTGCCGAAGTTCGCCACGACAGCAGCCTTAAAATCATTCAGCTGCACGGCGGTGGGCAGATTTACCCCATCCAGGGTCGTGGGATCCTCCACAAGCATCTGATTGATGGTCGGCCTGATCTTATACAGGCCGCTGCGGAAATTAAGCATCTTCCGGCACCTCCTCCTTCATTTTCTCCTCGGGCGGCACTCTCCAATCCACGGAAATGTCAATGCCGAACATACTGCGGGCCTTGGCACATTCCTGCTGGAGAGATTCCAGCCAGAGCGCACATTTACTATATGTCTCGGTGTTGTTCGCGTTCACCTCATCGGTGATAAGACGCTCGCGCTTGTCAGTGTTAGCATTTGGAATGCCGATGTCAGTGTCAAACATGGCCTCAATTTTCCGCATATCGGAAAGCAGGTCGGTAAGAATATACGATGCTTTCACATCCCGGAAGAAAGTTTCAAGCACCGGCTTGCCGTCGGTAGGATTCAGCAGGCTTTTGTCAGTAACGACAAGGGGCTGCCCGTTTACCACAGCATCATAGGCTTTCTTTACGGCCTCGGCCACATTCTTCTTGTCGGTATAGAAGCCCATGGCCGTTTTGGAATTGGCAACATTGATCCCCGCGGCAAGGACGCACTCCGCAAGCAGGTTTGCATAGGTATTCACCAAGTCCATGATGCCGCCATAATCCGGCTGGAGCTTCAGCACGACGCATTCAACATCAATCTTCGGCTCTCTGATCCCGGTCAGCAGCGAATTGGTGATAATAGCATTGGTGGGCTGATAAAACACGTTGTACCCCATCAGGCCGCACGCCTGCGGGATCACTCCGAATTTATCCGTGTTGATAATTGCCAGCCTGCCGAAGCAATAAAGCACATAGAGGAAATACGAGCGGCTCCAGGGCTTGGGCATATCCCAGGTAAAGACGGAGATTGCTTTCTGAAGCAGGTAACGGGAATACTGCCATACCAGGCCATCCCGGGGCGGGGCCTGAAGGTCTAGCTGCGAGCTGCGCGGGGTCAGCTGATAGTTTACAATGGCGGGGATGCCATCATAGCTGTCCAATTGTTTCACCTCCTAGAATTACAGCCGGGGCAGATGCGTGCCCCGGCTGTGATAGTGTGCCGGTTAGTCCAGCAGCAGGATAATCCCGGATTCGGTCATATCCGTCCAGTAACGGTTGGTCTCGTGATACCAGATGTTGGTATACTTGCCCGCGACATTGAAGGGGGTCGGGGCCATCATCTGATTGACAGGGGTGTACCCCATTACTTCCTCATCCATGATTACCCCGAAAATGCCCGCCTGCTCGACATCCTGGATGGTATAGCCATAGGTGCCGTCCGCAAGCATATAGTTCGGGTGCACGATGATCTTGTCAGGGGTCGCGGAGCTCTGCCAGAAGTTCACGGTCTCATGGTCGGCCAGCCGCAGATAGTTGTCGTGGAAAGCGTCAGCCAGTACTCGGGCCTCGATCTGATACTGTGCGCTGCCGAACAGATAGACGCGCTGGCGCTCGTAGGGCACATGCCTGCTGATCTGCTTCGCCACACCGTCAACGGTGGGGTTCACATGGTAGGACACAAGGCGCTCAGTCAGCATGGCGCTAAGAGCGGCCACTCTGCCATACACCCATTTGATGAAAGAGGGGTAGTTGGCAGGCAGATAGACATCCTGGGCGGAGAGAGACAGGCCGGTAAGCGCGTTGTACTCGGTCAGCAGATGCACAACGCTGCCCGCGCTTTCGATAGCGTTGCCCGCGGTCACGATCTTCGCGCCGATGTAGTTCGCCAGCATCGCCCGGGCCAGGTTCTCCCGGTTCTGCTCCAGGCAGTCGTTGATGTTCTGCGTCACCATGGAGACGAACTGTGCAAACTCATCGGGGCCGGTGAAAGCGACATCGAGCTGATCCTTGTACATGGTGTAGTAGTCGGCATACACGTTACTGCCATAGAGGTTCGTCTGGAGAATGTTCGGCTTGCGCACCTGGTACATGTCCACAGACTGCCCATCGGTCAGGGTCACAGCAGGATCGTTCACCATGTCCTTGTCTACGATATTCAGCTTGCGCACATGGTTCCCATAGCGCTGCTGGGATGTCATCATGGTGCGCAGCTTCGCGGAGTAGGGCCGGATGGAGAAGATCGTGCGGCTGAGTACCTGAGAGATCGCGTTCGACACAGGATCATAGCCACATTTCAGAGTGGCCTGCGCCTGCGTCACGAAGTCATGGGTGTTGGTTGCCACCAGGGCCGTCTTGCCGGTAGCCTGGGCATTGACGGCATTCAGCAGCGTGCTGATCTGGTTAAAGGAAAGTTCATTGGATGCCATGGATATACCTCCTTAAGTTGTAGGATTCGGGGCGGGCGGTGCGGGCGGTGCGATAATGCTCGCCAGGATTTCATCCGCGGTCTGCTGCTTCGGCTGCTGCGCAGAAAGCAGATTGCTGGATTGAATGGCACTTGTCAGGCTGGACACTTGCACACCCAGCTTCGACAGCATATCAGCCACAGGGTCGGCAGCGGGAGCGGGAGCCGGAGCGGGTGCCGGAGCGGGAGCCGGAGCGGAAGCCGGAGCGGGAGCCGGAGCGGGAGCCGGAGCGGAAGCCGGAGCGGGAGCCGGAGCGGGAGCCGGAGCGGGAGCCGGAGCGGGAGCCGGAGCGGGAGCCGGAACGGGTGCCGGAGCTGCGGCCATGGCCGCGATCTGCTGGGCATTAAAGCCAGCCTGCGCCAGTGCAATGATCTCGGGGATAGTCATTATAATAAACACCTCCAAAGTGTTGTTACCGTGGGAGCGGCCTTAATGCGATGAGCCGTCGCATGGGCACCCTTCCGGGGCTGCTCTTGCCCGGGTCGCTCCTCGGTTTACATAATATATTACACTGTGTAATTTGTCAATAACGTCTGTGCTTCATATGTTTCGTAAACGATCCAATTCTCCATGATCGCGTTTTCAATGGTCGGGCCGTAGATTCTCAAGAAGCGCATGGTTTCCGTGTCGTTGGTGCCGAAAACTGGCGGGCTCCCAGTGCGGTGCCTGCTGACATACAGCAACCGCTTCGACTTGTGCAGATATAGGGTGATGTCTCCGATTGCCACAAGCGGGCTGAACTCTTTCAGGGGCATGCTGCGAATGGTGCCGCGATCCTCATAGGCAAAGTTGTTGCCCAGGGCCATTTCGGAAAACTGCGTGCCAGCGGTCAGACGGTAAAGGGCAGTATCAGACTTCGCCGCGGAAATAGGGCTGTCGCGCAGCTTCACCAGGGCAAGGCCGCGCTGCTGGTTCAAATAAAGCTCCTGCCCCTTGTTGGTCATGCGGTCAAGCACATCCACCAGCTTGAGCCCTTCCAGGATCGGAGCCGTCTGCATGTTGGCATTGGCCAGGCAGACTAGCTTCATGGGCGGCTTGCCGTCCAGCTCGCGGTTCCGGGCCAGGGTCTCATAACAGTTCATGAGCTTCTCATACTCGTGCGGCAGCGGCGCTTCTCCCTTCTCGGGGATTGCCTCGTCATATAAAATTATGTCGATCTCTGAAGCGTCGAAGCCGCGGATATTCGCCACGGTAGACAGAGCCACATTGATACCCAGCGGCTTGCCTATAATGTGCTGGCGCTCGTCCTCCACCTCATAATAATAGTAGCCGGACAGCCCGCGGGCAATGCTGGCCGTGGTGATCTGCCAGCCGGTGAAGCGGCACACCGGCTTTATGGGTGAAAACTCCGGCTTGTTGATAATGTCCAGCTGCACCTGCTTTCTGCGCATGAATGCAAAGAAAAGCCCATCCTCCACGCAGGTTTTCAGGGCACCGAATGTCTTGCCGGTGCCGCGCCCGCCCACTGCAATTATGAATGGCACCGGGAGATCACGCAGCGCCCGGAAGTTTAAATAGCCGTCCTCTTGATAGAAATTCACATTGTCACCTCCAAAACGGAAAGAGCGGGGCATGTGCCCCGCTCCAGTTCCCGCATGTTGTTACTCGCCCGCATAGGCGCAGGTGATGAACTCCCGGCCCGCCTTGCTGGTGCCGCTCACCACCTCAATCGCGTCCACACCGCCAGGGCCAAACAGCTGGGCCATCTTCTCGAAATCGTCGATAAAGGTGGCGCTGTTGGTGCCGAACACTTCACCCTCCGGGCTCATGACAGACAGGATCGGGCGCAGCTCGCCGGTCTTTGCGTCCACATCTTCATACTTGCACCAGGCAGAGACTTCCAGGGTGCTGCCCTTGAGCTCCTTCATGTTGCGCATTTTGGGGCTCATGGTCAGGGCATAGGTCACTTTCTTGCTGGGGTTCTCGGGGTAGATGGTCACGATGTTCATGGGATTACCTCCATATTATATTGTTGTCTGGCCGGGCCAGCATGGTTATAGTAGTACAAAAGTTATTAAAAGTCAATAGCCATCTGGCTCATTTGTGTAAACTAAGCCGCGCAGCAGCCGGAGATATTCCGCGGTCACTCCCAGGGTGTATGTGCTTTCCCGCAGCACCACATTAGAAATAATACCGACATACCGGCCCGGCTCCACCTCCCAGCGGTCAATCTCGGGCTTGTCATTGTATAGGGCCTCTAGCCCTCCGGCCTCATAGAAAGTAAAACCGTCTTTGAATGCCGATATGCCGCCCGCGGCCTCCAGCTCTTTGGCACCGGCAGACTTGCCCACTCCGGCTATGGTGCATATCAGCTCGCCCTTCTTGGCATCCCTATAAACGTATTTCTTTGCGCCCATGGTGGAAAACTCACTCATGTCATGCTCTTGCTCGTATACTCCCATGTAATGCCGCTCTCCGGCAGGATCGTCGGCCCAAGCCCCGCTTTTCATGCTGTCCTTGATTCGCTGGGCGTTGTATGGCTCCCAGTTGATTGTGCCCAGGTATTTGACGGAATCTGTATCACAGTAAAGAAACTCTGCGCCCGGGGCATGTGCAAGCCTGATCCCCTCCTCTAATCTGAGCCGGGCCCACGCCGTCACCCAGCATCCCCACTGGTAACAAAGGAACGCCCGCCGGTTGGAGTTGTCCAAAAGTTCTTGCTCCGGGGTCTCCTCCTCCGGGTAGTATTCAAGAATACCATCCTTATTTATCTTGCCCTCCTGGGTGTAAATCAGACTGCGCTTCACGGGGTTCTGTGCCATCATGCCGTAAATGCTGTTTAGCTTGTTCTTCGCTTTAGTATAATAGACTTCCTGCCCATCCACTCCTTTTAGCTCGGTCTTTTTGCGGTAATAATTGATAGTCTCAGCCAGCAGCGACGTAGGCAGCGGGCCATAACGGGCATGCCGGACATCGTAAAAAATCATGTCTGAAGCTGCATACTCCTCCACAATGATCTGTAAATCCACATCGGTTATTGTGGTCTCCAGGTAGTCGGCCCGGAGAATACGGCCGTTGTCGAAGTCTGCCCCGGTAATGTTGCGGCATTTGTCACGGCTAAGATATGGGCATCCCCACTCTGGATTTCTTAGATATACATCGGTCATTGCGACACGGGCCAGCACCGCACGCCTGCGGGTTACAATTAGTTTCATGATGTCCTCCAGGTCGCAATCTTCATATGGAAAGAATGCCGACACTGGAAATTTACAGTTACACAGCACATCGGAATATGAGCTGGAGCGGTCTGCGCTGTGCGCGTTGTGTACGATCTGCTCCGCAAAGTATCTGTTTGCATGGCAGTTTCCACCGCGGAAAGCCTCCCGCAGCATGTGGTATGTGTCCAGGTCTGGAAGCTGTTCGGTGATCCAGCTCTTTGCCACGGCCCGCATTGCCCGCTTTGCGTCTCTGCGCACATAGCCGGTGCTGGTAAGCGGGAAGGTGTAAAGGTTGTCACCGTCTGCGGTCATTTCAATGGTGAGAGCTTCAACAAGGCCCACGACATCGTTGACGCAGTATTCCAATTCCTCCGGGGTCAGCTCCGTCCAGGGCCAGCGGTCACGGTCATAGTCCAGCTCGGTTTTCTGATGCGGTGCACCCATCTTATATAGATACTCTCCCAGGCTCATGTTGCTATGCAGGTAGCTGCATCGGAACTCAATATGATCCCAAACACATTTCAGGATTTTCCGGGCTTTGATTGCAAAGACATCCTCAGGCATGAAATAGTGCACTCCTCGGAGGAAAGCAAACTCATAAGACAGATTATGGACAAATGTGCATATCTTCTGATCGTCGGCCATCTTGTCGGAAAGCCGGTCAATGAATAGCTCCAGCTCCTCCCATGTGCGGCCCACAACAGCGCAGCGGTCAGCGAAGCACCACTGCCATATATACATCACAGATTGCTCGCACTCTTTTATGCGGGTGGTCTCAATGTCGAATGCCGTGATGCAGTCTTTATATTTCACCTTGGAGCGGGTGCGGGGATTGCCCCGCGCCCGCTTCTGGTAGGGAAGCAAATACCACCACGCATATGGAAATGTATCAATGTCCACGATCTCCATTGTCAGCTGCCCCGCTTCTGCTGTCTCTGCTCTGCCAAGCGCTGCTTTTCCAGCCGGTTGAACTCCTTTATTACATCATCCGCGGACACTTCTGCCCCGGCCTTGTGCTGCCGCTTCACATAGCCCTCCAGCTTCCCCCGCTGGTTAAGCCACTGCGCAAACTGCTTCTTTACACGGTCAGGGTCTATGCCTTGCTCCTGAGTGAATTCCCACAGCTCCGCGGCCTCATATGATCCATAGGCCCGGGTCTTGCCCTTCTTGGATTTGAATGCCTCCATGAAATCACCAAAGGCTCCGATATTCTCCCGGGTGATGAACTTATAGCCATGCTCCTGGAATGTGCGCACGGCCTTCGCTCGCTGGGCCCTGATGCCGGACACACTGCCGGTCTTGGCCGCAATGAATTTCGCCAGGGTCGGCAGCTGGGTGCGGATTTCCTCCGTGGTCTGGCCTCTGGCCGGGGCATATTGGCCCACGTTCGCCCGGTATGCGTAGCTGCTGGGTTCGCTCTTGGCTAGTCGCTGTAAACGCTTCTGGGCTATGTCACGCAACCGGGAGTATTCTGCACGCACTGCGGAATCTGTCCATATATCTGCATTGCGTATAGCCTCCCGGGTGTAATACTCAAGACTAACTCTGGGATCATACCTCGGGGCCATCTGAAGCACCTCCTTCCGTTGCGGTTTCCAGCAGGGCCTTGGGCAAGGGTTTCTGCAAACCGGCTACCAGCACGATCTTGGCATAGCCGGAAACACTCATGCCCAGGGTTGCCGCATCTGCCCGCAGCCGGTCAATGACTTCGGCCGGCAGTGCAAGGCAGACAGATTTCGCTTTGCGCATTGCGCATCACCTCCAAGGGTCAGTGTACCACGGCAGTTATTGAAAGTCAATAACAACAGGTGCCGGAACAGGTACCTGAACTGGTTGCGCATATGGGGAAATATTATGTAAACCAATGACAGGTATTACGTAATCAC
>JAEEGH010023194.1_pt1 | contig 12642 bp, 16 predicted proteins | sample 9134181 | NCBI WGS metagenome assembly JAEEGH01 (sample SAMN16246544, study PRJNA631951) | gut metagenome | biome: gut microbiome; feature: rumen; material: DP-attached | host: Bos | place: Iran: Karaj | collected 2018-10 | reverse complement strand
AAACAAATGTCCATGTTATCGGGATATTCTTCATCAGCTATAAGAGAAAGAATCTATTTTGGTGACAATATGTCTGGAGTTCTCCTCTATACAGGAAGTGCTGATAAAGAAGGTTCTCTCGGCGGCCTTGTTGAATTGGGCAATGTTGATAAATTGATAGTTGTTATTCAAGAGGCTTTTAGAGAAGCCCTGTTGTGTACTAACGATCCAGAATGTTCAAATAATATACCAGCTGGGAATAATTCAAATGGTGCTGCATGTCATTCGTGTAGCATGATTTCAGAGACAGCCTGTGAAAATGGCAACAGAATGCTTGATAGAGGTTTTGTTGTCCCAATAGAAGGACGTGAGGAACAATCATTCTTTAAGGATCTTGTGGAGGAATTATGTCAACTGGAGATATAAAGCTTGATATTTTGCTTAATAAAATAAAAGAAGATGCAATATCTAATTCTCAACAAGCAATAGATGACATTCTTCATCGCTATCCCCAATTAACACATAAGGAAGCAGAAGAAATCCACACTATGCTTGTTGCGAATGTATCTAATCCAACTACCAGTGCTGAATTGGTTGTGACTACACCTGCTTCTTTTGCTGTTAAAACCAAAAACACAAAAGTAGTAGTGAAATCAATGATTGAGGCAGCAAATTCCAGCATTCTAATAACGGGCTATGCTTTATCAGAGTATTTCAACGATATTGTAGACATAATTATACGCAAAAGTAAAAGTGGGGTTATGGTAAAGTTTTATGCCAATAATGCGGATAATCAAGATGACTTTAAGGACCTTATAAGAAATAGAAGTAAGTTTTTGAGGTTGTACAATTACCCCAAACAGAACGATAAGATGTCTGCCTTGCATGCCAAAGTTCTTTCAATAGATGGTAAGGAAACGCTTATTACATCTGCAAATCTTTCCTATCACGGTCAGGAAGGCAACATAGAAATAGGAACAAGAATATATTCGGTTGATATAGCTAAGCAAATTGATCAGCTTTTTACAACTTTGTTATTTGAAAAAGTATTTGAAGAGATATAACTGAGCGAGGTTTTTATGGGCATATCATTCAGACATTCAGCGGGTTTTGGCAAACGAATGGAATATAACATAGTCGGAAAAATGTTGATGGAAGGTCTCGACGTTTATATGCCTCTCGTTGATGACCATGGTGTCGATTGTGTAATAAAAAGAGATGATGGCACATTCATCGAAGTGCAGATTAAAGCTAGATCCAATGAAGTTACCGATGGGGATGCCGCCTTATTTGCAGCAATTGTTCATGATCCGACAGAAAACTTTTTCTTTGTTTTTTATTCAGAACGTTTGGATACCATGTGGATTATGTCTTCTGAAGAGTTTTTGGCAGAGTGTGTTACCAATAAAACCGGAAAGAACAAAGGAAAACACAGCATATGGTTTAATGGTAATCGTAAAGATGCAAAAGATGGTATTAAGAAAGAGTATTGTAAGGATAAATACGAGAAATATGTTGCGACTGATTTTTCAAGATTTCATGGCATGAAAGAGGTTAATTGATGAGTACTAATCTAAAACTTGGTATCAGTTCAATTGGAGATATGTTGTTACTAAACAAAATATCTAAGGCTGAAGATGGGACGAATATCAACGATATTGTTTTGAAGATTCCTGAGTATCAACGCCCATATAAGTGGACAGCTAAAAATGCAAATCAATTGCTTGATGATATTGTTGAAGCTATGAATGCAAACAAGGAAGTATATAGAGTAGGGACTCTTATTCTTCATAGAGATGGAAGTGAGTATAACATTGTCGATGGACAGCAGCGCACTATAACATTCTCCCTCCTGCTAAAGGCTCTTGATGATTCCCTATCAATCCCCTTTTTGGATCAGAAACTGAATGATAATAACGTTAACACGAGAAACGTAATAAATAATTATCGTTCTTTATTGAGACGACTCGAACCTCTGCGTGATGAAAAAGGGTATGAGATAAGAGAATTGGAAGATTATGTTGAAAACAGATGTGAAATGATCATCGTTATAACGGATGATTTATCTGAAGCTTTTCAGTTCTTTGACTCACAAAATGCAAGAGGGAAGGCTTTATATCCTCACGATTTGCTCAAGGCTTATCATTTGAGAGAAATGCGTTCTCTGGATGTACAATCTACAGAACAAATTGTAAGGATGTGGGAAGATCTTGACCAAAAGAAGCTTTCTGTCTTATTTAATGATTACCTCTACCGTTTAAGAGAATGGCTTAATGGCGAACGTTCATATGAACTCAATGAGCATAATATAGATAAGTTTAAGGGAGTAACATCAAGAGATAATTATCCATATGCGCAGTACTATAAGGGGGCTTTTGCATATGCAGATGATATGAATAAATCTCAAATAACATTTGTTTCCGGAATACAAGAGCTTAGTGCATTTCAGTTGAATGCTCCAATCATTGCGGGAAAGCCTTTTTTTGATTATGCAAAGCATTACTTCGATATTTTGGCAGATATTCAAAACAACGATAAATATGAAGGATATTTCATCAATGACAATGAGATAGTTAAAACACTTGATCTTCGTAAATATAAAAATGGTGTTGGTAACAGCATTACTCGTTTGATGTTTGACACGGCTATTCTTCTCTATGTTGACCGTTTCTGTCCAGCAAGACCAACTAAGATTGACATTGAATATCTTGATCAATTTGTTGATTTTGCTTTCACATGGGCATACTCAATGCGCGCACAGTTTAAAAATGTTGGCTGGCTGGTTGCGCAGAACTTCATAATGGGAACGACCAAGAAGGACAAGGTTGTTAACTCGTTTAACATATATAAAGAGATTGCTGATGCAGAATCACCTAGATCGTTAATTAACAGATTATCAGACAAGATAATACCTTTGGATGATTCTAAAATACTTGCTGATAAGAAAGATTGCGATTCCATAGAAGATGGCGTTTATCAGAATTACCTGCACTTCTTTGCAGAGAAGAACTATTGGGAGAACAGACATGAGTAAGCAAATAACCATACCGTTAAAGGAATTATCGATACATGATCTTTTCATCGCCGAAGAAAAGTGCACATATGAAATACCCGTTTACCAGCGAAACTATGCGTGGGAGAAAGACGAAATTGGAGCACTGATACGAGATGTTGATGATTCATTTCATAAAGATCCCAACAAGGTGTATTACATAGGAACTCTTGTCTCTTATGACAAGAAGGATAGGATATTCGAAGTTATTGACGGCCAACAAAGGCTTACGACCCTTTATTTAATCCTTAAGGCACTCAAACAGGAAGGCATAGTTAATAAACTTACTTATAGGGCACGCAAAAAATCTGATAATACTCTTTCTCATATCGAGAAGATAAATCGTGAGTACGAAATAGATCCTGGAATTGAGAATGGATATAAATATGCCGTAGAGGAGCTGGAAGGCATAGCTAACAGCGCTTTTAAGAATTACTTCCTTCATAATGTCCATATAATACGATATATGGTACCGCGTGATATTGACTTGAATCATTATTTTGAGATTATGAATTCGCGTGGTGAACAGCTTGAAAAGCACGAAATAGTAAAGGCTCAGTTAATGCAACAACTTCCCAATGAAGACGATAGACATGTTTTTCACATGATTTGGGAAAGCTGTTCTGAGATGAATGTCTACGTGCAGCAGAAAATGCATAATGCGAATAAAGTATTTGATGATGACCTATATCACTTTAAGCCTAACAACTATATGGAACTTAAGGAAGCTCTTACAACCGAAGAGACTCCCGATAAAGCGTTTGACCAGAATGTTTCGATATCTGACATCTTAGCTAGGAAAAATCACTTGTGGGATGACTCTGAGAATGACAATTCAACCATTGATACATTCCAACCCATAATAGACTTCCCTAATTTCTTGTTAATTGTCCTCAAACTTGTAAGACTATCCGACCCGGATTTTTTACCTGCTTCATTTAACCTTGATGATAAGGAACTTTTGAATGAGTTCCATTATGCAGATATGGGTGCTAAACGGATTAAGAGATTTGCCTTCACCCTGCTAAAGGCTCGTTATTTCCTTGATAACTACATTGTTCATCATTCCAAAGAAGAAGATACTTTTGATAGTAATCCTTGGAAACTTCAGGTGTGGCACAAAGATTCAAAGGCAACTCCAAGTAAAGAAATGCTTAAAAACCTTGTGGATGATATAAAATTACAAGACAAATTAGTTCACTTATTATCCATGTTCGAAGTATCATTTACAGCAAGGCAAAGGAAAAACTATTTGCTGTATTGTCTTATGTATCTAATGAGTTGTGACATTAATAGGTTTAAACCCGAAGAATATGCTGCATTTCTTGAAGAAATGGCTGATAGATACTTTCATGGTGTTTATTTAACCTCTGAGAGACTAAGCGATGTAAACAAGCCTACTCCAGGTAGTTTTGATGAAGTGATGATTAGCAATGGCGTTCTTAACCATGAAACCCTTACAAAGGGTGATTCTAAAGCCTTTATTGATATCTATGGTAATGGAATAGAAGCAACAAAAGGCATTCCTTTGTTTGTTTTTAACTATACTGATTATCATATTTGGAAGTATTACAGCGACACGGTAAGAGGCAAAGAACTTAAAGAAGGAAACCGTGAGAGAGTCAGTTTTTTTGACACACTTGGTTGTAGTGATTTTGGCCTTAAGATTTTCGATCTGTTTTATTTTTCAAGAACCCGTAGAAGTCTTGAGCATTATTATCCTCAAAATCAAGCAACGGGCGAAGAAGGCAGACCCAATCAGGCCCAAATTAATTGCTTTGGTAATTTTGCAATGATCGGTAGTGAAGCAAATAGTTCCGGTTCGGATTGGAGCCCATTAACTAAGCTGGATCATTATTTGGACTCTTCAAAGAAAATTAGACAAGTGAGTGTTGCTTCATTGAAGTTTATGATTATGATGCAAGCATGCAAAGACAATCAGAAATGGGATTATGAAGATATTTGTGTTCACCAGGAGAAAATGCTTGCGTTGTTGGTATGAGGAAAGTATCCCGTAAGTTTATAACAATGAATTGGATGAGGTGGCCATGAGCAAGTTATTCATTTCTGCGTTTGAAGATAATGGTGTAAAGGGGTTTGCCATCTATGATGATCGGAAGAATCCTGCTGAAATATATAGTGAGGATTGGAAGCCGGTAGTATTCAATAACGAGGATGATGCCAAGGCGAAGCTGGCTTCGCTTGAGGCAGAAAGAGAACGCGAGAATAATGCAGTTCCTTTTTCTCTTGAAGAAGCCGAAAAATATGCTGAGAGTCATTATTGGAAGTTTGCGTCGACATATGCTAAGACTGCTCCTCACGAGTACTGTATAAAGAAATGGCTTGCAAAGGAAGACCAGCTTCTTTATGAACGCTTTGTCGCAACCATGAAAACAAATTCTGTTGTTGGATACTTCTATGGCCATAAGAATGATTATCTGATATTAGGAAAGCATTACTACTGGTATATGCCTTTGCCGGATAATGTAGCCGTGGATCTAATTAACAGAACAACAACTGATAATCTTGAGTTTAGAGATGGAGCTTACTATTACAAAGGAGTAGATTCCCCAAATGAGCAATAGTGATAATCCGAGAAAAGTTACTGAAGATGACTTGTATATTGCTGTGGTTGAAAAAATAAAGCAATCTGATGATAGATTCAAAACCACTCCTCGTAATCTTGTAAGAGAAGTGTGCAAATCTAATTTTGGTGTGGATTTCGATTCAACAGGAATTGATGACTTCGATATGTTTGACCTTATTCATGATAAGGCAAAAGAAAACGGATACACCATTAGAGCTGTACCAGTTAAAGGAGAAAAATGGGGACTTCCCTATAATTTTGAATACTTTTTCTATCCATATCGAAAGAGATAACACTGACTACTTACCATAAAAGCTAGACTATCCTACTTACAGATTCTCCGGATCATCAGGAGAATCATCATCTCCGTCCAAACCGTAACAACCAATTTCAAACTCAGTAAATGCGATAAGGTTACGGATTCTCTCTTTAAGATCCGGTTCCATGGCATTGATATGATCGAGATCATTAATACAAGGATTGCTTGTCGCGATCTCTTCTAACAATTCATCTGCCCGGGATCTTCCTAAGCCTGCGGTAATCGCCTTCTCAAGATTTGTGGAAGTTACCATTTCGTCGAGATATCGTACTGTCATCTCAAGGAAGGCAGTATATATCTCTTCTTTTGTATATGAATCGGGATTATTTAATAACTCTTCTACAGACTCTTTGAAGTCACCTTCGTTGATCATAATGCTGCCTCCTTCGTGTACAAGTTATGCTTGTACTATGACAGCCCCCTGCGGATAAATCAATAGAAATCCATAAAGTTGAGACTTTTCGAGCATAATTGAGACTTTTGATATCATTTTTTCTCAGAAGGCAGAGTCCTTTTAATCGTACTTTTCGCCTGTATAGCCCATTCTGTCCCAATAAAAACCCAATGCCGCCTGTATAATTCAGACAGAAATGTAATCTGTTTGACATAAAAGCTATGTCCGAATCTGCCAGATGGGAGGTTTGCTATGGAAAATGTATGGTGCGATGCAAAGATAAACAATAACTTGAGACCGATGTATGTGAAGGAGATCATATTCGAGTATACGGATGAAACACACTTCATTTCGGTCGGAGATATTATTGAGATCCTCAAATCCAGTTACAACGTCACAGCATGCCGTCAGACTATTTACGATGATATTGATATGCTTATTAAGGCGGGTTTCGATATTGAGGATGTAAACGGTAAGAATAACCGTCATCAGTATCATGTGCTGTCCCGCGAGTTTGAAATAGCGGAACTGCTGGTTACTATTGGTGCCGTAAAGTCCGTGAGGACGCTTCCGGCAAAGAAGAATATGAATCTGGTAACGAAGCTAAGCCGCCTTGCAGGACCTTCTGCAGATTTTCTCATGCTGAATACTATAAATGATGAGAGCCCCAAATCTGATAATAACCAGGTCTATTACATCATAGACATGATCTATCATGCGGTAGTCAATAAGAAGCAGATAGCATTCAAATACTACGACATGCTTACTTCTTCTAAAACTGAGTTGTCAAAGCGGAGCCAGGTCTATCAGGTATCGCCTTACAGGCTTTTATACTGCAAAGAATTCTTCTATTTATTGGGATATTCCAATAAACAGGAAAAGATCATAGCTTTCAGGATTGATCGAATGAACGGGATACCATCTATACTTGATAGGGATATTGTGCCGGAACCGGAAGATTTGAATACGAATCTGTTCATCCACGATCATTCGCAGGAGAAGGAAGAAGATGTCATCCTGGACTTTGATGTCAGTGTAATTGATTCTATAATCAACCGCTTTGGCCAGGATCTGGATATTACCTACGTAAACAAGACGACCTGCAGAGCAAAGGTAAACGCAAAGGTCAGTAATGCTTTCTTTGCATGGATTCTCGGCTTTGACGGCAAGGTAGGTATCTATGGTTCAAAGGAAATAAAGGATCAGCTCGTTCGTTTTGTTTCCAGAGCTATGGCAAGACTATAACACTGTTACAAAGCTCGCAAAATAAGGTGTTTCGAAAGTTGTAAAATTCCAGTTGTTAATACCCGTTAACAACAGAAAAAAAGATGTTGCAAAGCATTTTTCCGGCCCGTATAATCAAACCATAGCACACAGAACATACGTTCTTGCGTTAAATCTGAGTAAAGCGAGGTACGGATAAAATGCGTAATAGAATCGCACATTTGACAAATGATGCTAGCGTCAAAGTTATGCTTTCATTATTACACTCTCCTGCCCCGCGTGATCAGAACGAGTCATCTGGCCCGGGAAAGTTGTAGCCAGCCCCTTACAACTCAGAATCGTTATCATCGCAAAAACGAAGTGCTTTTTGCGCTGGTACAAATCGGCAATTTTTCAAAGTTCATCATCTTATCCCTTTGGATGATGGAGCAGAGATAGAAAGGAAAAGTTAAATGGAAAAAGTAATCTTAAGTGCTAATTATCTTAACAACAAGCAGATCGACAGCATCTGCAACGTACTCACAGACATGTACACAGAGAAGAAGCTCAGCGAAGGCATCGAGATAAGCAAGATTGACATCGAAGATTTCGTCAAGAAGATTCTTGGTTGCAATATCGTTTACGAGAACATCGCTGAAGAAGAAATCAGTAAAGACGATTATGATTGCATGGGATTCATTGCTGATGGTATTCAGGACTTCCCCGTAAGAAGAAACGGACATGTAGAGTGGATTGTTTTCCCTAAGGATACGATTGTCCTCGACAGGTATCTCAATGATCCTAAGCAGACGAATCACAAGAGATTCGTTATCGCTCACGAAGCCGGCCACATCATCAAGAACAGGATGTATGGAACGGTAAAAGCAGAGTATAACCACGCAGGCGGAACAGCTCTTACTACTGCTCCGGCTATGCTGAAGAGATACTCTTTCAAGGAGATCGAAGCAAACAACTTTGCAGCAAGTCTTCTTATACCGGAAGGTATGATCGCTATGCTCATGCACAAGCTTTATGGTGACAAGCAGATCGTAAAGTATGTGGATAACATCCTTGACGGTGAAGATGCAAAGAACATCTTAAGTATGGCAAAGATCTTTGGCGTTGCTTATTCCACTATGTACTACAGACTCTTGAAGCTAGGCTACATTATTGAAGGTGTTCTTGAGACATACGTCGAAGACACCGTCATTGGAGATAACATCAATGGCGAATGATGATAAGCGCGCTTATAAGCAGCGCAAGGCAAGAGATTCCCTAAGGGAAACAGAGGGGCTTATCCCGAGAGATATACGATGCCCCGAGTGCGATCACAAAATAATGGTAGCTTTTGACGATTGTCAGGGACATTGCATGCTTTATTGCAATAAGTGCCATGATTTCCGCACTATAAACTTTAAATACTTCAGGTTAGAGAAAAAGAGACGTTTCTGAAACCTCTACCCTGTACCTCCCGCCGCAGGGAGGTAGAAGACGAACATAACGAATAGACATAACTAAACGGATAAATGGGCCTCCCAGTAGCGCGGGAGTGACACCGGCGGCGTGCGAGTTAGATAGAAAGGTTGATCCTTTATAGGGTCGCTGATATCTAATCGCACGCCGCTTTTTTATCTAACTTGTATGTCTTTAGCCTCTCTCCCATGAGTCCGGGAAAGAGGCTTTTTTATGCAGAGTAAGTGGCTCACCTATCAAGATCGATATCCCTAGGTCCTTCAAGACTTTTCAAACATTTCAATTTTTAAGTTTTGGAGGAAAACAAATGAATTCGATCATATACGAATCAGATAATAAGGATTTTCAGATCATCGATCTGAAGAAGGAATACACAGATTACAAGGAAGATATCCGCTTTGCTATCGTTACTGATCTTTCTGAAGATAAACTTCATGAAGATTATGAGGACGTGATTAACGATTACTGCCCTTTCGTAATTATCACGTTCGCTATGTGCGAAGCAATGGAAGATACCTTTCTCAACGACGATCGCGAGCGTTTCAGAGACAGAGCCCATCATGATGCATTTGCTCTCGAAGAAGCTATGTTCTTAATCGATGAACTGTCTAATCCAGTACGCATCAGCGAGTCCAGGTACAACATGAGCGTCATCTTCGCAAGAATGAGCGAGCTTCCTAACAATGCCGGTCGTAGGCTCTACAAGAATTACGTAATAGGGTTTTCTATTAGAGAGATCGCTGAACAGGAAAAAGCATCCTACTGGGAAGTTGTGAAGTGCATCTACAGAGCTAAGCCTGAGCTCCGTCAGGTATTCGTCGAACTGGGGGTGGTAGCATGATTACTAAACCCATTAATCGCGGCGATATCGTACTCGTCAATTTCGGAGATAATCCCGGTTCTGTTCAGAACGGATATCGTCCTGCTGTCATCCTTCAGCGCAACAGGTATAACAAGTCTTCCACAACGACGATCGTTGCTCCGATCACTTCGGTAACTAAGAGAACAAAGATGTCATCTCACGTATTCATCGGAAGACGTTTCGGTCTCCTCGAAAGATCCATGGTCCTTCTTGAACAGATCCAGACGATCGATCAGGATGCGATTGATACATGCGTCGGACACATAAAGGACGACGATATAATGCGCCGCATCAACGAGGGGTTACGTGCAGTTCTTGAATTGAATGACAATGACTTCGATGCTACGCATGTTCTTAAGAGATGCAAAACCAGCGAAGGAATCGCGGAAAGAAAGAAACGGTCAAAGAAAAAGAAAAAACCATCTTTTAGTCAGCGTGATGTTATGTGCCTCTGCCCTAGATGCAGAGATTCATATCGTCATCGCGGTTTCCGCGTCATTCGTGCAGGTGGTACCAGAGATATATGTGATCTTTGCAATTACCGCACGGGTTCTGATTACGCAGTTGTTGGATTATTAACGAGGTGACGATTATGTATAAACACGATGAAAGAGAATTTGATGTAAGGATTTCAGAAAAAATAACTCTTACCGTTTTTGAAGCTGCTGCGTTGACTGGTATAGGCACTAAGAAACTCACAAAGATGGCCGATGCTCCAGGTTGTCCTTTTGTTATCTATGTTGGTTCACGAAGATATTTCAAAAGAAGAAAACTTGAGGAGTATTTAGAGTCAAATTACTCAGTATAAATAAGCGTTTCAGAAATCGCATGTGTGAATTCTTACGTGAACTTATATTAAAGTACCCTCAAGTTGATCAACGCTAAAAACATTAACAAGGAGATAAGTATTATGGAAAATTGTAATGAAGAATACGCAGCTGAGAAATCTTTCCTTGATAGGAAAAAGCGTGAAGTGCGCATTTGCGAGAAGCCAACTATCACTATCTATGAGGCTGCAGCCTATACCGGTATCGGAGTAAATAGACTTAGATTGCTGGCTAACAGATCCGACTGTAATTTTATCTTTTGTGTTGGTACAAAGAGAATGTTCAAGCGTAAGCAATTTGAAGAATTCTTAGAATCTCATTATTCCATTTGAGGAGGATTATTCAAATGTATAAGCATGATTCCAGAGAGTTCGACGTTCGAATTTCTGAAAAGCCAATCCTCAGTATCTATGAAGCAGCTGCCTATACTGGCATCGGAATACAAAAATTAGTTCGTATGTCTGATGAGCCGACGTGCAATTTTGTGCTCTTTGTAGGCACTAAAAGAGTCTTTAAGCGAAAGAAACTCGAAGAGTACTTGGAAACTAGTTATTCCATTTGAACCCGAGAAATGAAGGTCAACCCACCGGGTCATAAGATCTGGTGGGAATGACCATACTATCCCAAGGAGGAAAAAATGCCATCAAAAACAAAACTTGTAAAAGTCAGATATGATGATAATCATGTAAGGCTTAATAAAGGCGAGTCGATGCGTAAAGGCGGTGGCTATTGCTACAGGTGGTCAACACCTGATAAGAAGCGTCACTCGGTATATGCTTCGACATTGGAATCGCTGCGCTGGAAAGAATCCCAGATTGAAGAGGATCGCAGCTTAGGTCTTCGTGAAGATCAGAGTACGACTACGATCAACGAAGTCTTTGAACTGTGGAAGGCTACCAAAAGAGGAATCAGAGATAGAACACGTACAAACTATATCTATTTCTACGAGCTTTTTGTTATGCCAATCTTCGGAACTAAAAGGATCCAGAAAGTAAAAAGAACTGATGTAAAAGCTTTCTATAACAGTCTGGTTGAGGAACGTGGTCTCAAGCTTTCAACATTAGATAATGTTCATACTGTTCTTCATCAGGTTTTTCAACTGGCTGTAGATGACTACATTATCAGGTCGAATCCATCTGATCGTATACTGACAGAAATAAAGAGAGCTGTCGGTCCCGATACTGAACCCAGAAAGGCATTAACGCTTGAGCAGGAGACACTATTCTTTAAGAATGTATATAGTCGGCCTGATTTTCAGAAATGGTTTCCAATCCTGTATATCATGGCCAATACGGGAATGCGTGTTGGAGAAATAACCGGTCTTCGTTGGTGTGATGTTGATTTTGAAAAGAATTACATATCAGTTAATCACACTCTCGTATATTACAATCATCGTGACGAGGAAGGTTGTTATTATACGATTCACAGTCCTAAAACAAAGAAGAGTATCAGAAACATACCCTTAACACCATCTGTAAGAGCTGCTTTTATGATGCAGAAGGAATACCTGAAGCTAGCTGAACTTGAATGCTTGGATCACATATGCGGTTACGATGATTTCATCTTTGTTAATCGCTTTGGCCATGTCTTTAATCAGTCAGCAATAAATACAGCTATTCAACGCATGGTTAAAAAGATCAATCTTGAGATCCTGGATAACATCGATGAGAAGGACAATCCTGTTCTTATTCCATTCTTTTCTTGTCACGTACTCAGGCATACTTTTGCGACCAAAATGATATATTTCGGAATGAATGTGAAAGCGTTGCAGGATATATTAGGCCATCAGGAGTTTTCAACTACTATGGACATATATGTCGACAGGAGCCAAACACTAATGCGAGAAGAATTAGAAAAGATCGAACAGTTAAATATGATGGATGCTAATTACTTCGCTTTTGATTTCAAAGACTTCAAACCAGAATGAATGATCTTTATCATTAAAT
>JAEEGH010023193.1_pt1 | contig 12643 bp, 14 predicted proteins | sample 9134181 | NCBI WGS metagenome assembly JAEEGH01 (sample SAMN16246544, study PRJNA631951) | gut metagenome | biome: gut microbiome; feature: rumen; material: DP-attached | host: Bos | place: Iran: Karaj | collected 2018-10 | reverse complement strand
CTCCGTCCCCGCCGTCGCCGTATGCAAAAAGTTTTGCGCGCAAGGCGGCCTCGGATCTGCAATTATATTCAGATCCGGAATGCAAAGCGCTTAAATGCATTGCATCGCAAAAACTCGGATTTCCGGAAGACAATCTGGTATTCACCAACAGCTCCGACGAGCTGCTGCACTTTGCATTCATGGCGTTTTGCGACAGCAAAACGCCGGCCGCCTTCGCCGACGTAACCTACGGCTTTTATCCCGTATTTGCGAAGCTTTGCGGTATAGATTACGAAGAAATTCCGTTAAACGACGACTTTTCGATTAAAGTCGACGATTACGTCGGAATAAACAAGACGGTTTTCATCGCAAACCCCAACGCGCCGACGGGAATCGCGCTATCCCTTTCGGATATTGAAAAAATAGTAAGCTCAAACAAAAACAACGTCGTCGTAGTCGACGAAGCTTACGTCGATTACGGCACCGAAAGCGCAGCCTCTCTTACCCGCAGATACGACAATCTTTTGGTTTGCCGCACGTTTTCAAAATCGCGCTCCCTTGCGGGCGCAAGGCTTGGTTTCGGAATCGCGTGCAAAGAGTTGATTTCAGACCTCGAAACGATAAGATACTCGACCAACCCCTACAACGTGAACAGAATGACAATGGCGGCGGGAATCGGCGCGCTTTACGACGAGGAATACTTTGGCAAAAACTGCAAAGAGATAATCCGCGTTCGTGAATACACAAAATCGAAGCTTAAAAACCTCGGTTTTTATCTCACGGACTCGGCGGCGAACTTCTTGTTTGCGTCGCACGATAAAATCGGCGGAAAAGATCTTTATCTTGCTCTCAAAGAAAAAGGAATCCTCGTGCGCCACTTTGATTTGCCGCGAATAGAGAATTTCAACCGTATAACCGTCGGAAGCAAAGAGGATATGGACTTCCTTATCAAAACTCTGGAGGAAATATTATGAGAAAAGCGCAGATTACAAGAAAAACCGCGGAAACGGATATAAAACTCACGTTAAATCTCGACGGAAGCGGAAAATCCGAAATAAATACAGGCTGCGGATTTTTGGACCACATGCTGACGCTGTTTGCGCTTCACGGAAGATTCGACCTTGACGTTTTTTGCAAGGGCGACGTACAGGTTGACTACCACCACACGGTTGAAGACGTGGGAATCGCACTCGGCAAGGCTTTTTGCGACGCGCTTTCGGACAAGCGCGGAATATGCCGCTACGGAGACACGGTGCTTTCCATGGACGAAGCGTTGATTTTGTCGTCCGTCGATTTTTCGGGAAGGGCGTTTCTCGACTTCGGTCTTGAAATACCGACGCAGAAGGTCGGGGATTTCGACACGGAGCTTGTCGAGGAATTCTGGCTCGGATTTGTGAGAAACGCGCTTTGCGCACTTCACCTTCGCATGATTTCGGGCAAAAACTCTCACCACATCATAGAAGGCGCTTTCAAGTCGGCAGCGAGAAGCATAAAGCAGGCAGTATGCGTTGAAAGCGGCTTTGAAAACGAAATTCCATCAACAAAAGGAGTTTTATAATGACTGCAATTATCGATTACGGCGTGGGAAATCTTTTTTCGCTCAAATGCTCTTTTCTTGCAATAGGCGAGGAGGTTTCGGTAACGTCCGACGCAGATGAAATAAGAAACGCCGACAGAATCGTTCTCCCCGGCGTGGGCGCGTTTGAGGACGCGGCAAAAAAGCTTGAAAATTCGGGCCTCGGCACCGTAATAAAGGAACAAGTTTCCCTTAGCAAACCGCTTCTCGGAATATGCCTCGGCATGCAGCTGCTCTTTGAAAAAAGCTATGAATACGGCGAGCACGACGGTCTGGGGCTTATTCCCGGCGTTATCCGTCCGCTGTCGGATATTGTGCCGCAAGACTTAAAAATCCCGCACATGGGCTGGAATTCGCTGTCTTTCGGTGAAAAAAAGCACCCGCTTTTCAAATATACAAACGAAAACGACTTCGTTTATTTCGTGCACTCGTACTATGCGGCGGAATGTGAAAATTACGTTATCGCGTCGACCGATTACGGCGCGTATTTTACCGCGTCTGCGGCAAACGGCAGCGTTCTCGGCTGTCAGTTCCACCCCGAAAAAAGCGGAGACGTGGGACTTAACATACTGAGAGCTTTCTGCGAGATGAAAGAAGGTAAAATATGCTGATATTTCCCGCGATAGACCTGTACGAAGGCAAAGCGGTGCGCCTTTACAAAGGCGACTACAATCAAAAAACGGTATACGGGGACAACCCCGGAATTTTCGCCCTCGATTTCAAAAAACAAGGTGCGTCGCACGTTCATCTTGTCGACCTTGAAGGCGCGAAAAGCGGCGGCACGCCGAATTTCGACGTTATATGCAGAATAAAAAAAGAATCCTCGCTTTTCTGCGAGGTGGGCGGCGGCATAAGAAGCATGGACGTCGTTGAAAAATACTTATCCTGCGGCATTGACCGCGTAATTCTCGGCACCGCGGCATTGGTTGACGGCGGTTTCTTAAAGGAAGCGGTATCGTCCTTCGGGGACAAAATTGCGGTCGGCGCAGACATAAAAGACGGCTTTATCGCAATAAAGGGCTGGACCGAAAAATCGGAAAAGGACGCGTTTGAATTCTGCTCCGAGATGGAAAAAGCGGGCGTTTCGACGCTTATATGCACCGACATATCAAAAGACGGCGCGATGCAGGGCACGAACAGGAAGCTTTACGGCAGGCTGTCGCGCGATTTCGGAGTAAATATAATCGCCTCCGGCGGAGTATCGTCGATTGACGACGTAAAAGCGTTAAAGGAAATCGGCGTTTACGGCGCGATTATCGGCAAAGCATATTACACGAACGCAATTTTGCTTAAAGAAGCAATCGAGGTGGCAAAATGATAACAAAGCGCATTATTCCCTGCCTTGACGTAAGGGACGGAAAGGTAGTCAAGGGCAAAAATTTCACGGGTCTGAGAGAAATTTCGTCTCCCGTCGAATTTGCGAAATATTACAGCGAATGCGGCGCGGACGAGCTCGTTTTTTACGACATTACCGCCTCGTCCGACGGCAGAAAAATTTTTACGGACATTCTGCGCAAAACCGCCGAAAACGTTTTTATTCCCATGACTGTGGGCGGCGGAATCGAAACGCTTTACGATTTTGAAACGGTCCTCAACTGCGGTGCCGACAAGGTCAGCGTGAATTCGGGAGCAATCAAAAATCCCTCTCTTATCGAAAACGCCGCAAAGCTGTACGGCAACCAGTGCGTGGTGCTCTCTGCCGACGTAAAGAGGGTTGACGGCGTATTCAGGGTATTTGCAAAAGGCGGACGTGAAAACACCGGGCTTGAAGCGATTTCCTGGATAAAGAAGTGCGTTACCCTCGGCGCGGGCGAAGTTGTCGTAAACTCCATAGACACCGACGGAGTAAAGGGCGGTTTCGACATTGAAATGCTAAGGGCTGTTTGCGAAAGTGTAAACGTACCCGTAATCGCTTCGGGCGGCGCGGGAAAAACGCAAGATTTCATTCATCTTTTCAAAACGCTGCCGAAGGTTGACGCGGGGCTTGCCGCTTCCGTATTCCACTTCGGAGAAATAAAAATTAAGGATTTGAAGGCCGAAATGAAGAAAAACGGCATTGAAACAAGAATATGAGGTGAATTTTATGGTTAAAATCGAAGAACTCAAATTTGACGAAAAAGGTCTTATCCCCGCGGTAGTCGTTGACGCGGTAACCAAAAAGGTGCTGACCGTCGCGTACATGAACAAGGAAAGCCTTGCAATCTCCCTTGAAAAAGAGCTTTCGTGCTTTTTCAGCCGTTCGAGAAACGAGCTGTGGCTCAAGGGTGAGACGAGCGGAAATTATCAGCACATAGTTTCAATCACCGCCGACTGCGACCGTGATTCTCTTGTCGTTGAGGTTATTCCCGAGGGTCCCGCGTGCCATCTCGGAACGGATTCCTGCTTTGAATATCCCGTTTATGAGAGTGAAACTAACAAGGCGTTTTCGTACGAATATCTCTACGAGCTTATAAAGGGCAGAAAAACAGAAAAAAAAGAGGGCTCCTACACGACGTATCTTTTTGAAAAGGGCCTTGACAAAATATTAAAGAAGGTCGGCGAGGAATGCACGGAAGTGATAATCGCCGCAAAGGACAAGGACAAAAAGGAAACGGTTTACGAAATCTCCGACCTTGCATATCACGTTATGGTCCTTATGGTTGAGGCGGGAATCAGTCTTGAAGACATCAGAAGAGAGCTTGCTTCAAGGCACGTTATAGACAAAAAAGTCAAGCAGGAGAAGATGACCTCATGAAAAAGGATTATCACGTTCACTCGACGTACAGCGACGGAAAAGACACGCCCGAGGAGCTCATTCTTACCGCAATAGAGCGAAACATGACAGAAATCGGTTTTTCCGACCACTCGTACACGTTTTTTGACGAAAGCTACTGCATTCCGAAAGACAAAATTACGTCATATATTGAGGAAATCGCGTCTTTAAAAGAAAAATACCGCAAGAAAATCAAGATTTTCTGCGGTATCGAGCAGGACTATTATTCGGACGAGCCGACCGACGCATACGACTACGTCATAGGCTCGGTGCACTACATTAAAATTGACGGAAAATACATTCCCATCGACGAAAACGTGCAGATTCTTCTTGACGCCGCGCAGAAATACTTCGGGGGCGACGTATACGCACTAATAGATAAGTATTACGAAACAGTATCAAACGTCGTTTCAAAAACGGGCGCCGACATAATCGGCCACTTCGACCTCATCTCAAAATTCAACGAAAAAACGCCCTTTTTCGACGAAAGCGACGGGCGTTACATCAGCGCTTACCAAAAAGCGGCGGATAAGCTTATCAAAACGGGAAAAACGTTTGAAATAAATGTTGGCGCGATGTCGCGCGGCAAAAAATCCGTTCCCTACCCGTCTCCCGATATTCAAAAATACCTAAAGGAGCACGGTGCAAAATTCATAATTGCGGGAGACGTGCACAACAAGGATTTCCTCGGAAAAGATTATTTATAAAAACGCATTTTAACCCCTCCGAAATATTCCGGAGGGGTTCTTTTTTTATTCGTTTGCTTTTTCTATATCGTCCGCTTCTCTTGTCAGTCCCTCGTTCTTTTGCGAGTTATCCGACCAGATTATTTTTCTCGGACAGTTCTTTTCACATTCGCCGCAGCCGATGCATTTTTCGTAATCAATTTCAGCGACGAAATCCGTAACCTTTATGGCTCCCGTCGGGCAGTTCTTTTCGCAGATTTTACATCCTATACAGCCGACGTCGCACACCTTTCTCGTAACGGGGCCCTTATCCTCCGACCTGCAGCCCACCCAGTGCTTTGCGTCGTACGGGATGAGTTTTATTATTCCCTTAGGGCACGCCGCAACGCATGCGCCGCATGCCCTGCATTTATCGTAATCGACCGCCGCGACTCCGTTTATTATCTGTATTGCGTCGAATTTGCATGCGGACGCGCACGTGCCGAGCCCTATACATCCGTAGGGACACAGTTTATCGCCGCCCGAAAGTTTATTTGCGGCTTCGCAGTCTGCGATACCTTCGTAAATATATTTTTTCTTTGCAAGTTCGTGCGTTCCCGAGCACATTACCTGTGCGCGGTATCTCTTGCCGTGGCTTGCTTCGACCCCCATAATTTCCGCCATTTTTGCAAGATTTTCATCCGACACCGAGTGGCAGGCGTTTACCTCGGCTTTTCCCTCCACTATCGCCTGCGCAAGAGCCGCGCAGCCCGTATATCCGCAGCCGCCGCAGTTTGCGCCGGGAAGTAAGTCTATGAGCTTTTCAATTCTTTCGTCGGTTTTTACCGCAAAAATCTTACTTGCAAGAGCAAGAATTATTCCGAGTATTCCGCTGATACAGGCAAAGCAGACGAGGGCAACGACTATATTATTCATATTATCATCCTATCCTTTCTTTTACCATTATCAGAACGGCAGTTTAATTCCCGAAAAGCCCGCGAACGAAAGCGCGATAAGTCCCGCCGTAACAAGCGCTATCGGCGTGCCCTTAAAGCTTTTGGGCGTTTCCGAAAGCGCAACCTTTTCCCTTACGAACGAGAATATTACTATCGCCATCGTAAAGCCGAGAGCCGAGCCGAAGCTGAAAACTATCGACGTTACGAAATTGTATCCGTTCTGTATGCAAAGCAGCGCGGACCCGAGTATCGCGCAGTTTGTCGTTATAAGCGGCAGATATATTCCGAGCGCCGAATAAAGCGACGGCACGGATTTGCGCAGAAACATCTCGAGAAGCTGCACGAGCGACGCTATAACGAGTATAAATGCTATCGTTTTCAGATATTCAAGTTCGAAAGGCACGAGAACGAAATGATATACGCACCACGTAACCGCGGTGGATACCGTCATTACGAACGTTACGGCGCATCCCATGCCGACCGCCGTCGACGTCTTTTCGGAGAGTCCCAGAAACGGGCATATTCCCAAAAATCTTGAGAAAATATAGTTATTTATAAGTATTGACGAGATAAGAAGACTAAACATTGCTGCAAGCGACATTATTTATTACCTCCCTTTCTCTTCGACAACGCGGCTTTTACCGCGTTTACCACCGCGATTATCACTCCGAGCGTTACGAATGCGCCCGCAGGCTGTGTAAAGAAGCTGATTCCGGGATACACGCCCATGGAAATATCAATATCCCATATCGTTCCGTTTCCGATAAGCTCCCTTAAAATTCCGAGCACACCGAGTGCAAACGTAAATCCCAAACCCATGAAAAGTCCGTCGAGCATTGAGTCAAGCGGCGGATTTTTTGAGGCATACGCTTCGGCTCTTGCAAGAATTATGCAGTTTACGACGATAAGCGGTATAAAAAGTCCGAGGGACGCGTCGAGCGACGGCAGAAACGCTTTTATAAGCAGTTCGATTGCCGTAACGAAGCCCGAAACAATCACTATGTACGCCGCAATTCTTATCTGTTTCGGAATGAATTTACGCAGCAGCGATATGAGAAGATTTGAAAGTATAAGCACCGCCGTTGCCGAAAGTCCCATTCCGATACCGTTTTTTGCGGACGTACTCGTCGCAAGCGTCGGGCACGTTCCCAAAAGCTGTACGAGTATCGGGTTCTGGTCGAACAGCCCTTCCATAAGTCTTGAAAAAAGAGAGCGCTTATTCGTTTTCTTATTTTCTTTATCCATTATTCAGCCGCCTCCCCGATTAAAACACCCAGCTGCTTTAAGGCTCCGTCTATCGCCTTTGTAACCGGCTCGCTTGTCCTTGTCGCACCTGAGATTATTATATTTTTCATTTCGGCGTTGCTGAGAGAAAATCCCTCTTTTTTGCCTTGAAATTTGTCAAGGAACGTTCTTTCCTTTATCTTATCGCCGATTCCCTTCGTTTCGGAAAGCGAAATTACCTTTACGTCCTTTACCGTCGCGTCGGGATTTACCGCCACAAGCAGGTCAATTTCATCTTTGAAGCCCATCGGAGACGTTTCAATGCAGTACCCGAAAACTTCCCCGTTCTTGTCCTTGATTATGTAAACCGCGTCTATGTCGTCGGAAAATTCCTCGTCCGCGTTTTCACAGCTTCCGACAGGGTTTCCGTCCTTATCTTTTATTTCATATCCGCCATCCTCAGACACGGAGAACACCTTCCCGTCGTCTTCGTAAATATCCGAAAGCGCAAGGGCGGTATTCAGTTTCTGGTTATACACTATGCGGTCTTTGGTAATAAAATTCACCGCCGCGACGAGAGTCGCAATAAAGGCGCATATAATGAGAAGTTTCAGAGCCGTTACGGCAATATAGGCGAAATTACTTTTTTTCTCCAATTTTATTACCTCCTCCGAACTTCACGGGAGCCGTGATTTTATCGAGCGCAAGTGTGAACAGGTTCATAATGAGTATCGCAAACGACACGCCCTCGGGGTATCCGAAATATCTTATAAACACCGTTATAAGTCCGCAGCCGATACCGTATATAAGTCTTCCTGCTTTTGTAACGGGCGACGTGGCATAGTCGGTCGCCATGAATACGGCTCCCAGCATAAGACCGCCCGAGCAGAGCTCATAAAGCATGAACGAAACGTTCGGCGCGTTCTGTGCGGGGAACACGAGTGTAAGCAGTGCAACCGTTGCAATGAAAGAAACGGGTATGTGCCACGTTATCACCTTTCTTGCGATAAGATATATTCCTCCGAGCAGAATGAGCGTTACCGAAATTTCACCGATACAGCCCGTCATATCTCCCAGAAACATATCGAAAAGCCCCGTTTCGGGAATCGTTCCCTTTTGCAGAAGCGCAAGCGGAGTCGCTCCCGCGACAACGTCGGAAGAATGAGGAACGGCGTACGTCGAAAGCTCCTTCGAAAACGAAATGAAAAGGAAAACTCTTGCCGCAAGCGCGGGATTTAATATGTTTTTACCTATTCCGCCGTATAGCTGTTTTACGATTACTATTGCGAAAAACGCGCCCAGCGCCGGCATCCACAGCGGGACTGTAGAAGGAAGGCTGTATGCGAGAAGCATTCCCGTAACGACCGCCGACAAATCCCCGACGGTATTGCTCTTTTTTAGGATTTTCCGGTATATATACTCGAAAACGACGCAGGAAGCAACGCTTATAAGCGTTATCCACAGCGTTCTTATTCCGAAAACGTATATGCTCCACACAAGTATCGGCAGCAGCGCGATTATCACGTCAAGCATGATGATTCTCGTGTTTATCGGGCTGTTTATATGCGGAGACGCGCTCATTTTAAGAAATTTTCTCGTCTGTATGTTATCGGTCAACTCTTTTTGCGCCTCCTTTTACATTTTTTCGGCGGCGGATGCCGCCATTTTCTTTCTTTGCGCGTTGATCTGCGCTTTGGTATTCCTTATGTGCTGTACTATCGGCACCCTTCCGGGACATATATAAGTACAGCAGCCGCATTCGACGCAGGAAAGAATATTGAATTTTTCGCACATTTCCTTGTTATCGACCTTTGAAAACGCCGCAAGGTAGTTCGGCATTAAGTGCATGGGGCACACCGAAACACATTTGCCGCAGTGTATGCAGTTGCCCTCGGACTTCTTTTTCTCTTCCTTTTCGGACAGCGCAAGGATTGCCGACGTATTCTTCATAACGACGGAATCGTAACTCCACTGCGCGTTGCCCATCATGGGTCCGCCGCTTATTATTCTTCCGATGTTCTCCTTTACGCCGCCGCAGAAATTGAATATGTCTTCATAACTTGTTCCTATCGGAACCCGTATGTTCTTCGGCTCGCTCAGAGCGTCTCCGTCAACCGTTACCACGCGCTTTACAAGCGGCATTCCCGTCTTCATCGCCTTATACACGGCAGACGCGGTTTCAGCGTTGAAAATAACGCATCCGACGTCTGCGGGAAGCTTGCCTGCCGGCAGTTCCACGCCCTTGAGCGCGAAAATAAGCTGTCTTTCGTCGCCCTGCGGGTATTTTGTCTTTAAAATCACGACTTTGAGCCCTTTTTCATCGCCGATATTTTCGGAAAGTACCTTTGCGGCGTCCTTTTTATTCGCTTCGACCGCGAAAATCACGCTGTCGACTTTCAGCGCGTTTTTAAGTATTTTCGCGCCGTTTATTATCGTCTCGGGCTCCTCGAGCATGAGTCTGTGGTTTGCCGTTATGTACGGTTCGCACTCGGCGCAGTTTATGATTATATCGCTTGCCTTGCCGACGGCAGACGAAATTTTGGCGTACGTCGGAAACGCCGCGCCGCCCATACCGGAAATGCCCGCTTCCTTTACCTTTTCGGTTACTTCCTCAATACTTGCGTTATATATATCGCCGTCGAACGGCTTAACTTCTTCGGAAATTTCATCCTTGAAATCGTTTTCGATAATGACGTGCGCCGTTTTTCCGAATCCGGTATAAGACGGTCTCATTTCCACGTCTTTTACCACACCCGAAACGCTTGCGTGAACGGGGCAGGAAAGTCCGCTGTCGAAACGGCCTATAACCTGTCCGATTTTTACGCTGTCGCCCTTTTTTACAAGCGGCGTCGCCGGCGCTCCTATGTGCTGCTGCATGGGTATCGAAACGACCTTCGGCGAAGGGAATTCACATATTGCGAAATCCTTTGTGTTTTTCGACTCCGGAACGTGTATTCCGCCCCTGAATGTTTTTGCCATGCTCATTACCTTTCCTTACTTATTTAATAAGTTCTTACGATTTTTAATTATACCACTAAAACGCAAATTTTTCAACCTGTATTAATTACCTGAATATAAAAAACGGACTGCCGCAAAATGACAGTCCGTCTTTTGTCATATTAAAAAGTCCGCAACCTCGTAAACGTCGCCCGCACCCATGGTTATAACCATATCGCCGCGTTTTGCTTCGTTTTTTACGAAATCCGCCGCTTTTTCAAAGCTGTCAAAATAATACGCCTGCGGAAGATACTTTTTTATGTCGGCAGAGGAAGTCCCGTTTATATTTTTTTCACGCGCGGCATAAATATCCGTCATTATCACGGAGTCCGCAAGCGACAGCGCCTTTGCAAAATCCTCCATAAGCACTTCAAAGCGCGTATAGGTATGCGGCTGGAAAATGCAGTAAACTCTCCCTTTACATACCTTTTTCGCGGCGGAAAGCGTCGCTGTTATTTCGTCGGGATGATGCGCGTAGTCGTCTATGACCACGGCTCCGCTCTGCATTATTCCCTTTTTCTCAAATCTGCGCTTTACGCCCGGAAAAGAAGAAATGCCATCCGCAACGATTTCTCCGTCTATTCCGCAAAGGTATGCCGCACTCGCTGCGGCCGCCGCATTTATCACGTTATGCCTTCCCGGCACGGAAAGCTTTATTCTGCAGTAAAATTTTCCGAGCGCAAACATATCAAATTCGTAATATCCGTCGTTTTCCGTTACGTTTTCGGCGCAAAAATCGGCGCTTTTGCCCCTCGTTGAAAAGGTATACGTCTTTGTCTTTATTTTTTTGGCGGCAAGCATCGTATTTTCGCAGTCTGCGTTGACAAGAGCGATATTTTCGGCGTTTCCGCTGTCGGTATCCATATATTTTGCAAACGAATCTATCACGTTTTCGATATTTCCGAAGAAATCAACGTGGTCAAGCTCGGTATTGAGCACGAGCCTTATCGTCGGGCGCATGAAATGATAGGAATTTTTATATTCGCACGCCTCGAACACCGCGATATCGCCTTTTCCCGCGCGGTAGGTGGAATCGATACCGGGTATTACCGCCCCGGCAAGTATTGTCGCGTCGGTTTTCGCCTTATCCATGATATAGCACAGCATACCCGTCGTCGTCGACTTTCCGTGGGTGCCCGCAACGCCTACCGAATGCTTGTATCCGCTCGTTATATCGCATAAAAGCTCGGCTCTCGGGATGATTTTCGCGCCTCTTTCCTTGGCGCGCAGCATTTCCGCGTCGGTTTCCGATATCGCCGCCGTATAAACGACGGTTTCAAAGTTTTTCTGATTATCCGGCGAGTAGGAATAATTCACCTTTATTCCGCTTTTTTCGAGATTTTCGGTAATTTCGCTCTTTTTCATATCGTAGCCCGCAACGTTAACCCCTCTGTTTTTGAGAATCATCGCAAGCGACGACATACTTATGCCGCCGATACCTATGAAATATACGTTTTTGTAATCAGACATACCCATAAAAGCATTCCTTTCGGAAATATTTTTAAAACGTCGTTTTATGCCGTTTGAAACGCTGAATAAATAAAACTTTTGTGTGAATAATACTCATATAAAATCTTTTTTGTTTTAAGGAGCATATTATGGAAATTACCGACATCAAAATCAGAAAAACCTTTGAAGATCAGCCGCTTCGCGCAATTCTCTCCGTCGTGTTCGACAACAGCCTTGCGCTTCACGACGTAAAAATCATTTACGCGCGCGACAGATATTTCGTCGTAATGCCGAGCAAAAAGACCGCAGACGGAAGTTTTAAGGACGTCGTACACCCGATAAACTCGTCGTTCAGAGAAGAACTCGAAAAAAATCTTATATCCGAATACCTGTCCTTTTGCGACACGCAGAAAGCAAGCGAGAGCTTCGTCAGCCGATAAATGCAAAATATGCGGCACAAAGCAAGATCACACACCGATAGATCGAATATGCTGACATGCACGTCCTTTGCCGAAAATGCTCAGCCCAGGTGTACTCACGGCACATTACCCGTATCACTTAATGCTGCTCGGTTCCCCGCCTGACATGGTTCATGAGGGATAATTGCGCAAGGCCAAGGCCTCAACACATTTCCGACACGACGGCTGCACGTAAGCAACCCTCAGAATCGGAATCCATCCCTGCTACAGCGGATTTCAGGTACAAGACACCGCTACCGCCCCGACTGGTGTGACCTTGCTTCATACCGCATTGTCGGAAGAAGCACTGTTTGTTTTTATTATATTTTTTTGTCAAAAAAATTATACCACACTTCTGTTCAAAAATCAATAGCAAATATTATATAAAAAGGTGAGCGACCGCCGACAAAGCTTGCCGCTCACTCCACCGAAAACAGTGTACCGGAAGAAATCTTTCCTCCGGACGTCTTTGATTATATCACGGCTTCACGGAAAAGTCAACGGTAACTCAATACGCAAAAACGCCGTGCTTTCCACGGCGTTTTTATATTACTGCTGCAGCAGTTCAAATTTATAGCCTACTCCCC
>JAEEGH010023187.1_pt1 | contig 12646 bp, 10 predicted proteins | sample 9134181 | NCBI WGS metagenome assembly JAEEGH01 (sample SAMN16246544, study PRJNA631951) | gut metagenome | biome: gut microbiome; feature: rumen; material: DP-attached | host: Bos | place: Iran: Karaj | collected 2018-10 | reverse complement strand
ATCCGCCGTTTTCCCCGAATGCGCCAACCTCCTTAGGATTTCCGTTGTTGTAGAAAACAACCTTTACGCCTGTACCGTGACTGTTGTCCTCCGCGATAAGAAGCTCGGGTATATCATCCTCATCGATCAGTGCAAGGCCGAAACGTGTCCTTTCAGCTTTCTCATAGTTATTTGTGATCATGCTTTTTGCTACATAATCATAATATGCTGAAGCTACCGTCATTATATCGGGAGTTGAAGCGTTTTCGTTTCCTGTAGGCACCGGCTCTTCAGTAGGCGTTGCGGTCACATCGGGTATTCCGGTAGCAGTAGGTTCCGGAGCCTTCTCTGTAGGCGCTGCCGAAGCTTCGGGGGTAACATTATTTTCATCCCCGCCCTCGGTAGGAACCGGAGTTTCCTCAGGTGTTGCCTCAGGTGTAACGGTCTCTGTCACATCGGCCTCTTTTGTTGGCGCGGGAGACGCCGTACCTGTAACCTCTGTTGCGTTTCTTTTATTATCTTCTTCTTTTCCGTCCTTTGAGCATGCTGCAAGTCCCATTACAAGCAGACCTATCAGCAGCATATAAAAAATCTTCCTCATTTTAACAGCCTTTCATATTACCACCAATATCATTAAGCAAATTTTTGCTTGTCAGTATCATACCTGAACATGGCTCAAGCTTTATCTCATAATAATTGTTTCCTTGAGAAACCATGTAATCCTCTTCTTTTTCGGGATCACCGATTATAGCCTTGTCCCTTCCTGCTGAAAATACCTTAAATAGCCTCCCGGAATCGGCGTTAAACCTTACAACCGCGTCGTTTTCATCATTGTTAACGGCTATATAGATCTTTTCATCCCCGTTTTCCCTTGCAAACACATATTGTCTGTTTGTAAGCACCACCTGTCTGTATCCACCGTAGCTTAATGCCTTGTACTTACCGTGAACCTCGCTGAGCAGTGAGATAAGCTTTACAAACTCTTCCGCTTTTCCTTCAACATTTTGATAATCCTCAGCCTTCATAAGAGGTCTTAGCGAAGCATCGGAAAACTTCTCTTTTTTACCCTCAATACCGTATTCCGAACCGTAATACAAAGAAGGAATACCGGGCAGAGTATACAACAGTATATGCACCGGAACAAAATGATCCTTATTATTCAGCTTTGTATAAATCCTCTCAACATCATGATTATCCACGAAATTGTAGAGCATGCAGCCTTCATTCCTGTTGACACCCATATCCTGCAGACGCTTTACGGTATGCGCTATTTCAAAATAATTATGATCGTTGTGACCGGAATAAAGAGCCTTGTGCAGATGATAGTTCGTGACCGAATGAAGCGTTCCTTCATTTACCCATCTGATGTATTCTCCGTGTATTACCTCACCCATCAGCCAGAAATCCGGCTTTATCGTATTGGCAAGGCCTCTCAGCTGCTTCATGAAATCAAAATTAAGAACATCTGCGGCATCAAGACGTATCCCGTCCACATCAAATTCACTGACCCAGAACCTTACAACATCAAAAAGGTAGTCTCTTACCGTCTGGTTCCATAGATTAAGCTTTACGAGGATATTGTAGCCTCCCCAGTTATCATATGAAAAGCCGTCGTTAAACTCATTGTTACCCCAAAAGTTCACATTACAGAACCAGTCCCTGTACTGCGAACCCTCTCTTTTTTCCTTAAGATCCTTAAAGGCAAAGAAATCACGTCCGACATGATTAAATACGCCGTCGAATATGACCTTTATCCCGTTCTTGTGGCAGTAAGAAACGAAAGCTTTAAGATCGTCATTTGTACCGAGCCTGCCGTCAAGCTTTTTGTAATCGGTCGTATCGTATCCGTGACTCTTTGATTCAAACAAAGGACCTATGTATATTGCCCCACACCCAAGTTCTTTTATATGCGGTATCCACTTTTCAACATCCTTTAACCGGTTAACCGGTTCCCCGTAAGGATTATCAAACGGGGCACCGGTCATACCCAGCGGATATATGTGGTAAAATACAGTTTCGTTATACCAAGACATTTATCTTACTTCTCCACAAATTCTTAATAATACCTCAAATCGAGATATTTTCAAAACATGATGTCGTCGAATTACGATGTCACCAAATTATACTGTCACCAAATTATGCTGTCACCAAATATTCTGTCATCCTGAGCGTAGCGAAGGATCTTTACCCTTCCATGAACAAATCCTCCCACTTAGGATTGACACTGTCGATAAGCATAATCTTTTTTTCTCTATTCCATCCTTTGAGCTGTTTCTCTCTTGAAATAGCAGCCTCAACATCATTCATTTCTTCCAGATATACAAGCTTATAAACATTATATTTTTTTGTAAAACCATCAACCAGTTTATTTTTGTGTTCATATATTCGTCTTGCAATATTATTTGTAACACCGATATATAGAACTTTATTATTCCAATTTGTAATTATATAAACATAATAATGATTCATACAACCTTTCTAAAAGATCCTTCGCTTCGCTCAGGATGACATTATGAATAATGCTTTGTTCACCTACTCAAAAGATCCTTCGCTTCGCTCAGGATGACATAGTGGAATTTAGTATCCTACGCTTTTTCAAAAAATACAAGAGAAATCACTCGTAGTCAACCACGTTAACCCACTTCATCAGAAGCTCCATCTCTTCCTCATGGCCCTTTACGGACTGGGAAGCGGCAACTATCGGGATCCATTTCTGAACGTACTGCATAGCTGTATCGCTCTTCTTGCAGAAAAGCTTCAGATACTTCTCGCCGGTCTCCATATCGTTATTGAGCCAGAAAAGAAGGTAGGTTCTTGCGGCATCGGCCGAAGCGTTGCCCTGGGTTGCGTGAGCCCAGTCAAGGATATACATGGTGCCATCATCCTTAACTATGATATTGCTGGGGTTAAAATCACCATGACAAACCTTTACATGCTTGGGCATACCCTCAAGCCTTGTATGAAGCTCATATCTTGTGGTGGCATCAAGTGTTGTCGCGCTGATCTTCCTGTTCATCTTATCCTTAAGCTTATTTAATAATGGACATCTCTTGGAATGAACCTCAAGCTGAAGATCTACAAACTTCTCAAGGTACTCATCCTTTTTCTCCGGATACTCTTCCATAAGCTTATCAAGTGGTGTACCCTCGATATAATCATTAACTATAGCCCACTTTCCGTCAACAACGGTAACTTCCCTGAGCTTAGGGATATTGAGACCTGTCTCTTCGATCCTTGCAGTGATCAGAGCCTCATTTAAGACATCAGCCTTTGAATAGTTTTCATCAAAAACCTTAATGCAAAGATCTCCGTCACGATAAAGGACCTTGTTTTTTCTAACGGATATAACTTTATCTAATTTCATACTGCCTCCTATATAATTATTCACCTCATCGATCTGCTTCGAAAGTCAAAGTCACCTCGAAAACGCTTTCAGCGTTTCCTCGGTAACAAAACGATGCTCCGCATCTCTGTTTTGTTATACTTCCTCATGCTTGCCGTAATATGCATTCAGGAACATCTGCTTGATCTCGGAAATAAGCGGATATCTGGGATTTGCACCGGTACACTGATCATCAAACGCCTGCTCTGACATCTCGTCAAGAACTGCCATGAAATGCTCCTCATCCGGAACATAATCCCTAATTGTCTTCTTTATCTCAATCTTATCCTTAAGATCGTTAACAGCTGCAATAAGTGCCTCAACCTTTTCCTCATCGGTATTTCCGCCAAGTCCGAGATATTCGGCGACCTCTGCATAACGTCTCATTGTATGAGGATGATCGTACTGAGGGAATGTACCCATCTTTGTAGGAGCCTCTTTAGAGTTAAACCTGATAACCTCCTCAAGCATCAGCGCATTTGCAACACCGTGAGCGATATGATGGTAAGCACCGAGCTTATGAGCCATTGAATGGCATACTCCGAGGAATGCGTTTGCAAATGCCATACCTGCCATTGTTGCCGCATTAGCCATCTTCTCCCTTGCCTCTACATTTGTTCCGTCGTTATAAGCAATGGGCAGATACTTGAAGATAACCTTTAATGCCTGAAGTGCCAGACCATCGGTATAATCGGTCGCAAGCATTGAAGCGTATGCCTCAAGTGCATGTGAAACCGCATCAATGCCCGATGCCGAAGTAAGTCCCTTGGGTGCCGTCATCTGGAAGTCGGCATCAACGATAGCCATCTTGGGCAGCAGCTCGTAATCAGCCAGAGGATACTTGATGCCGCTGACCTCATCGGTAATAACCGCAAAAGGAGTAACCTCCGAGCCGGTACCTGCCGATGTGGGAATGGCTACGAAATAAGCCTTGTCACCCATATGAGGGAATTTGTAAACTCTCTTCCTGATATCTACGAAACGCATAGCCATGTCTGCGAAATCTGCTTCCGGATGCTCATAGAGCAGCCACATTATCTTAGCTGCATCCATAGCCGATCCGCCGCCTATGGCAATAATAACATCGGGTTCAAAGCTTCTCATGAGCTCGGCACCGGCCTTAGCACTCTTTAATGTAGGATTGGGCTCAACATCCGAGAATGTTGCATGTACGATACCAAGGCTGTCAAGCTTGTCCGTAACGGGCCTGCACATGCCCGACTTGAACAGGAAGCTGTCTGTAACGATGAACGCCCTCTTCTTATTCATTTCATTCTTAAGCTCTTCAAGAGCTACTTCTGTACAACCCTTCTTTATATAAACCTTCTCGGGAACTCTTACCCAAAGCATGTTTTCCCTCCTTATAGCCACAGTCTTTATATTCAGCAGATGCTTTACGCCTACATTCTCACTTACGGAATTGCCGCCCCATGTTCCGCATCCAAGTGTAAGTGAAGGAAGAAGCTTGAAGTTGTAAAGATCTCCGATACCGCCCTGTGAAGAAGGAGTATTGACAACGATTCGGCAGGTCTTCATCCTCTCCTTAAACTCATCAAAAATATCCTGCTTTTTATCAACATCAAGATAGATTGAAGAAGTATGTCCGTAACCGCCGTCTGCAATAAGCCTTTCAGCCTTTGCAAAGGCATCCTCTATATCCTTCGCCCTGTACATGGCAAGAACGGGACTAAGCTTTTCATGAGCGAATTCCTCGGAGATATCAACCGATTCAACCTCACCGATAAGTACCTTTGCCGACTCGGGAACCGTCACTCCGGCAAGAGCCGCTATCGTGCATGCCTTCTGTCCGACAATCTTAGCATTCAGTGAACCGTTGATTATTATTGTCTTCCTGACCTTCTCGGTCTCTTCGGGATTAAGGAAATAAGCTCCTCTGTAAGCAAATTCCTTTTTAACCTTGTCATATATGTCATCAAGTACTATTACCGACTGCTCCGAAGCACAGATCATACCGTTATCAAACGTCTTGGAATGGATGATGCTGTTCACTGCCAGCAGGATGTCCGCGCTTTCATCGATCACGGCGGGCACGTTGTCGGCACCGACGCCCAGTGCGGGTTTGCCGCTGGAATAGGCTGCCTTCACCATGCCGGGGCCGCCGGTGGCCAGGATAATGTCCGCCTCTTTCATCAGGGTGTTGGTCATCTCCAGGCTGGGCACGTCGATCCAGGCAATGATCCCTTCCGGCGCGCCGGCTTTCACCGCTGCCTCCAGGACCACCTTTGCGGCTTCGATCGTGGCTTTCTTTGCCCGGGGATGGGGGCTGATGATAATACCGTTGCGGGTTTTCAGGCAGATCAGGGATTTGAAGATGGCCGTGGAGGTCGGGTTCGTGGTCGGAATCACAGCCGCCACCACGCCGATGGGCTCCGCGATCTTCTTCATGCCGCCGGCCTTGTCTTCCTCGATCACGCCGCAGGTTTTGGTATCCCGGTAGGCGTTGTAGATGTACTCACTGGCGTAGTGGTTTTTGATCACCTTGTCCTCCACCACACCCATGCCCGTTTCCTCAACCGCCAGCTTCGCCAGCGGGATCCGGGCCTGGTTGGCCGCGGTGGCGGCAGCCAGGAAGATTTTATCCACCTGCTCCTGGGTGTAGGAAGCGTACAGGCGCTGAGCCTCCCGCACCCGGGCAATGGCAGCTTCCAGCGTTTCCGGACTGTCGGTCGTTTCGTAGGGTTTGTGATCCATGTCAATCCTCCTCCGTTGTTTGATCAGCCATACTTGCCGCTATTTTCAGGCAGGCAAGGGATAACGCGATATTTTCATGCTTCACCGTCACCGCCGCGGGTACGCGGATCGGTGCGGAAGCGAAACTGAGAATCGCCGTGATGCCGCTGTTCACCATCTGGTCCGCAACCTCCTGGGCTGCCACAGCAGGCACGGTCAGGATGCCGATGTGAACATCGTGTTCCCTGCACCAGGCGGGCATTGCTTCCATGGTGAGTACCGGCTTCTTTTCATGGAACGCGTCGGAGGGACAGGCATCGAACGCTGCCGCGATTTCCAGTCCGTATTCCCGGAATCCGTCATAGGCCATCAGCGCCCTGCCCAGTTTGCCCGCGCCGACGACCACCGCCGGAACCGTCTGCTTCATTCCAAGCACCGCTTCCAGGTCGTTCAGCAGCCGTTCGGTCGGATAACCGATCTTTGGCATCCCTGCCGGGCATACGCTGGCCAGGTCCTTGCGCACCTGAACCTCACCCAGTCCCAGGTGCCGTGCCACGGTCGCTGATGAAACCATCTCCGTCTTCACCGTGCGGATAAACTGCAGGTATAACGGCAGTCTTCCGATCGTCGCCTTGGAAATCGTACCGTTTCGCATGGCGCTTCCCTCCTTGCCGCGCCGTATTATAAAAGATATATGCCTCCAGCGGAATTACCAAAACCGTATATGGGTTATATACATATCGATAACGTCATATCGATATATCGATATAAAATAAAAAACCGCACCCTCCGGTGCGGTTTTCTCCTCTTCGGTTGTATGGTGTATAAGGATAAAGAGCAGAAGGATTGAAGTTATATATACCTCCTACCTCCTACTTCCTACCTCCTACCTTCATAATTCATAATGCATTATGAATTATGCATTATTCGTCAAACTCGCAGTTTCTCTTCGACAGCGTCAGCTCCGTAATGAACTGCTTGTCCAGTGCCGTCAGGTGGTAATTCTTCCTGCGGATGAGAACGTCCCGGTACAGCTTCCGGTTATCCACGCATCTTCTCTGCACCAGGTGAAGGTTCTTCAGCAGGCGTTCCGGGATCGGGGACACCCACATAAAGGTCTGCGGGTTTTCCGCAAGCAGGTCCATCTGGCTTCCCCGTTCAAACACGTAGATCCTCCGGGGGATATTGGGAAGTTCCTCGTTTTTGACCACCGAAAGCGGCATGGACGGAACATAGGGATCCGCGTGGGCTATCTGGATATAATCCGAAAGGTCCTTCATCCGGATCGTTTCCATTTTGGCCAGCGGGCTGTCCTCATGCATGATCAGGCAGTAGGTGAATTCCATGATCAGTTCCCCTGTCAGGTCCTTGTCCTCCAGCATCTCCCGGAAATACTTGTCATGTTTGGAGGCATAGCGGAGGATGCCCAGGTTATAGCCCACTTCCAGGATGTTTTTAACAGCCTGCAGCACATTGGTTTCCTGGTAAAAGATCTCCGCGTCCGCTTTGCTCAGCGAACGGGAAAAATGGGCAAACGCGTCGGAGATGTAACTTGCCCGCGGCGCGGAAATGGAAAAGCGCTGCTGTGCCGGCCGGTCGGATTTATACAGGTTTTCCATGTCATCCACCTGCTCGAGGATCTTCCTGGCCCGGCCGATAAACTCTTCTCCTTCCGGAGTCAGGATCATGCCATGGGCGCTGCGCTGGAAGATGGTGATCCCCAGGTCGGCTTCCAGTTCCTTGATCACCCGGCTCAGGTTGGGCTGGGCTACATGGATCTCCTCCGCCGCCTTGTTGATGGACCCGTTGTCCGCGATGCTGACAGCGTATTTCAGGTGCAGAATGTTCAAGCTTTCATCTCCCTTGGTCTGAACGCAAAAAGAATGCCCGAAAAACCATATCGGACATGTCTATTATAACACAACGGACAGTTCCTGTCAGCGCCGCCGGAACGGAACAAAGCCGGAGGCCTGTCTGAAAGGCCTCCGGCAAAGATGGAATCCATGTTATTTACTTCTGAATCTGCGAAAGGGCGTCGTTCACCGCGGCAATCAGCGCTTCACTGGTTTTGGTCGCTCCGGTTACCGTGTCGATCTCCGTGGAATTGGCCGCGATGATCGCGTCGGGAATCGCGGCAAAGGCCGGATCGCTGACACCGGCGGTTTCATTGTGGCTCAGCACTTCGATCTTCGCAATCTTGTCCCCGTCCATGGTGACCTTAACCTTCACCTCGCCGCCGATCTCGCTGACGCCGGTACCGATGTATTCATTGGCAGCCAGCGCTTCCTCCGCGGGAGCTGCCTCTTCTTCGGGTTCAGCTTCTTCGTACCCGTACAGGACGTTCAGCAGGCTGATCGCCTTGACCGCCACCTCAGCGGTTACGGACGCGCAGCGCGCCTTGCGTTCCGGGTCAGCCATCTTGTATCCGGTGGCTGCCATATAGGTACCCACGGAATCAACGCAGTTGATGGAATGGGCCACAGTGGTGATGGATTCATATTCCGGCTGGTACTGCGGGAAGCTGTGCTCCCGGTACCATGCGAAAAGCTGATCCCTTACAACAGCCGCGTCCTGCGGCTGGCACACCAGGCCGATAAACATCAGGGCGCCCGCCAGGGAACCGCACAGCGTCCCTGCGCCGAAGCCGCCGCCCATCAGGGCGCATACCCGGCCCGGAACCATCTCATTATAGGGATAGCCGGTCACTTCGCTCATGATATCGATGATGCCGCCAAAGCATCCGCCGCCGCAGCCGCCGTATTCAAAGAACTTTTCATAGCAGCGTTTCAGCAGTTCATCCTTGTCCAGCGGTACATACTTCCAGGGCCATACAGGGGTTTCCGCTCCCTCCGCCATCACAGGCATCGGCAGGCTGCTGACAGCAACCGCACCCAGGGCGGCTTTTCCAGCGGTACGCAAAAAATCCCGGCGGTTCATGTCCATTTTTCATTCTCCTTTTCTGTTTTTCAGTCTGTATGTACATTTCAGACATCTGTTTCCATTGTACGGAAAGGTGTCCGCCCTGTCAACAGCATCCCTGCTCCATCATGCACCGTCAAACAAAAAAAGCTTCCGGTCTTTTTACCGTAAGCTTTTCTGTCCGGATCCGCGGGTCATGATACCGTCATTTCCCCCCGCAGGCTCTGTTCCATTCTCAGGCGGATTGCCCGTTCATCCATTCCGCAGCTGAAAAGGTAATACAGCTTGGCAACGGCCGCCTCCGTGGTGATGTCATATCCGCTGACCGCGCCCGCGTTCCGCAGCGCTTCAGAGGTTTCATATGCGCCCAGGGCAACGGTCCCGTGGGGACACTGGGAACAGACAATAATGATCGTTCCGTTCTCACTGGCCTTGCGGATAATCGGCAGCAGCGCGTCCGCCGACCCGGGTATGTTGCCTGCGCCGAAGGTTTCGATCACGATTCCCTTCAGCCGCTCTGTCATGATGGAATCAAACAGTTCAAACTGAATTCCCGGGAAAACCTTGATAACCCCGATGGGCACGCTCTTCAGTCTCTGCAGGGAAAAAGGCTCCTTCCGTGCCGGAAGCAGGGCAGGCGTGTTGTACCGGATCTCGATTCCCACCTCCGCCAGGGGCTGGAAGTTGGGGGATTCAAAAGCGATCAGGTCATCCGCGGAGTATTTGATGGACCGGTTTCCCCGCAGCAGCTTCCCGCCGAAATACAGGCACACCTCATGCACCCGGTCATCCGCCGCCACCTGCATGGCGGTGATCAGGTTGTCGCGGGCATCGTTCCGGATCTCACACAGGGGAATCTGGGAGCCGGTCAGGATCACCGGCTTATTGTTGTTCTGAAGGGTAAAGGAAAGGGCGGAAGCCGTATAGGCCATTGTATCCGTTCCATGCAGGATCACAAAGCCGTCAAACCGGTCATAGTTCCCGGCGATCATGCTCCCGATGGTGTTCCATTCCCGTACGGTAATGTTGGAGGAATCCAGCAGCGGATCCATGTCCACAACTTCCCACTCCGGCATGCCTTCCGCCTTGAGCTCCGGGATCGCGTCCAGCAGCTGGTGGAATTTCTCCTTCTGCGGGGCATAGCCGTGGCGGGTCTTCATCATGCCGATGGTTCCGCCGGTATAGATAATCAGTATTCTTTTCCGTTCCTTTTCCATGAGTTCCTCCGGGCAGTGTTCATTCAAACCGGACTATTATCCCAGATCCCTGTCCATCTGGCAAGCAGAAAAAAGAGTTCCTGGTTTTCAGGAACTCTTTGTGTTATGCCGGTCAGGATTTCATATGCACGTCCATCTGGGGGAACGGGATGGAGATGCCGGCAGCGTCCAGTGCCCGCTTGCCCTTATCCAGCAGCCGGAAGTTCACCGGCCAGTAATCCGCGGTTTTCACCCACACCCGGACCGCAAAGTCCAGGCTGCTGTCCGCACACTTGGAAAGGACAATCTGCGGAGCCGGATCCTTCAGAACGGCTGTCTCCTGGCCCACCAGGTCGTTCAGCACCCGGTACACCTGATCCATATCGCTGCCGTAGTCAACAGAGAAAGTCAGATCCAGCCGTCTCGTTCCCTCCCGGGAGAAATTGACAATGGTCGTATTGGTCAGGGCACCGTTGGGCAGGCAGAGCTGTTTGTTGTCCACGGTAATCAGCTCCGTATAGTAAGCGCCCACGGTTTTGACGGTGCCTTCGCTGTCGCCGATCTTTACGTATTCCCCCGCCCGGATCGGCCGCAGAATCAGGAGAATCAGTCCGCCGAGCAGGTTGCCTACTGCGCCCTGCAGCGCAAGGCCGATGGCCACGCCTCCGGAAGCCAGCAGCGTCAGAACGGAGGTCATGGGAATACCTATAATATTCACGGCGGTCAGGACCACAATCGCGGAAAGGGTGATCTTGACCAGGTTCTGCAGGAAACCCCGCAGCGTCGGTTCAATCGCGTGGAATTTCTTGTTGTGCTTGAGAATATTGCCGATCCAATGAACCAGCAGGAATCCTATCACAAGCACCGCGATACCGCCGAGAAGCTTCAGTCCTGCATCCTTGAGCCAATTCATGATACTGTTGCTGCTTTCCGTAACCATGCTCCTGTTCCTTTCTGCTCTTATGTACTTTTATTCCTGTCCTGAGACGGGTTCATTATATCATCGGCCCGTTCAGCTCTGCAATTATTCATCCCCGGTTTTTCTTCAGATCCTCATATGCTTCCGAAATCCATCGGTGCGGCATGAGCAGCAGTTTGTTTTCGAACTGGTAACGGATATAAAAGAAGCAGGCCTCTTCCAGGGATTCCGCGGCCATTTTCTTCAGCTCCTCATAATAAGGCGGAACCCCTTCCTGATCCCAGGAGATCTTGTCCGCGATAAAGACAAGCTGGTCATACGGACCGGCGTTTTGCTTCAGGGTCGTGTGGCATTCAACCGCACTCAGGATATCCTCATCCCGGATGCCGAACTGTTCCTCCGCAATGATCCTGGATATCCGCTGGTGCAGGAGAAAATGATATTTCTCCTCTGCCGGATCAATCGGCATGCCGCGTTCCACAGCCGTCTCATACATTTCCAGCGGCGACATCACCGCACTGATGTCATGCAGCAGCGCCGCCGTCCTGGCTTTCTGCACATCCAGGTGGAGAATCCCGGCCAGCCAGGCCGCCGTCTCCGCCACTTCTTCCACATGCTTCAGCGTTTTGACCTTGTTTCGGGTCAAATAGGTGTCTCTGATCAGTTCTTCATTCATGCTGTCAGGCTTTCCCCTTACAGAACGATTTCGTAGTATAGATAATCCCCGGTATATGCGCTTTCCGTCTCATTGGGCTTCCTGTCATATAGAACGAAGCCAACTGACTCATAATTCCTCGGGGCGATCAGGTTACTGTTGGTACACACAATGATCCGCTTCAGTCCCTCATACGCCCGGATCCTGCGCAAGGCCTCTTCCAGCTGCAGATGTCCGTATCCCCTGCGCTTGTATTGTTCCCGGATACCATTATGGCCGATCTCGACGTAATCCGGTCTGTGCCGCGGATCCCACGTCACAAACCCGATCGGTTCTCCGTCCAGGCAGGTGACCAGGCTGTATTTGTCGGCAATCTCTGGATTATCATAGAAGAAGTCATCCGTCTCCTTCCAGTTCTCCTCCCAGATCTGCCGGTTTCTTTTATCGTAGGAATAGGCGTCCGCAAGGATATCATAGAGCGTGCCCCGCGGGAAATCGGTAAATTTCTTAAACTCAATCATTTGCCTTATACCTTTTTCCCTTCTTTAAACATCCTCATCATCTCATTGGTGAGGCTCAGGTTGTTCGGCTGCAGGACGATATCCTCCCGCCGCACCCATTCGGCGTATTTTAGCTCCTTCGGGTCCATCCGGATCACGGAATCCCCCTCCGCCTCGCAGAAAAACCCGACCAACAGGTCCTGGGCAATTCCCCATGGCTGGGATTTGTAGTATCGGATGTTGCGGACGCTGATCCCGGTTTCCTCCATGACTTCCCGCCGGACGGTCTGCTCCAGCGTTTCGCCGATTTCCGTGAATCCGGCGATCAGCGCATTGTGGGAATATCCCTTCCGGTAACGGGTGATCAGAAGGCTGTCGCCTTTGATTACGCCCACAATGACCGCG
>JAEEGH010023178.1_pt1 | contig 12650 bp, 7 predicted proteins | sample 9134181 | NCBI WGS metagenome assembly JAEEGH01 (sample SAMN16246544, study PRJNA631951) | gut metagenome | biome: gut microbiome; feature: rumen; material: DP-attached | host: Bos | place: Iran: Karaj | collected 2018-10 | reverse complement strand
CAACCCGCCGACACGCGTACCGCTGAGCAGAAGGCTGCCATGCGACAGTTGCTCGAAGATCTCCACCGGCGTTACCCCCGCGCCGTGATTGTAGGCCACCACGACCTGAACCCCCTGAAGGCGTGCCCCTGCATCGAGAGCGTCGCCCGCGAGTATGCTGACATACAGCCTAAATGAAAAATCCTCCCCGCCGATTGAAAAAGCGGGGAGGTTTTTCTGGAGTCGGACTTCGTAGAGTTACTGGCCCGAAACGAAGACCTTACGACCTTTGTGGATATAGATGCCCTTGCGCTGGGGACGACTGTTCGTAACGATGCCGTTCAGACCGACATAGGGGCCATTGTCGTTATCCTCGCGGGAGACGCTGACGATGCCTGTCTCCAGGTCGAAGTAGAACCTGTAGTAATGGTAGACGCTAACGAGGTAATCGTTGTCGTCTTTAGGATTGTCACTGAGCGCTTGGATGAAATATGACATCACATTGTAATAGCCACTGTGTGGGACATCGAGCGTCAGATACGTCGTCAGCTTATAGTCTCCATTGCCAGCCTTCTCAGGCAGGGCTTTCAGATAGTCGACGGCTTCCTGCCGCAATCTGGTTATTTGGAAAGCTTCTCCATTATCATCTCTGATGACGGCGACGAAATAGATACTGTCGGATGGTACGCCCTGAGGGACGGTGGCCTCGGGATTATCCGCGATACTGACATGATAGGCAATCTGCCCTGGCAACAGTTCGTAGGTGCTCTGGTTGACGAGATAATCATCATAGCTTCCGATGGTGTCGCTCACCTCGATGAAACAATCTGCCAGTGGCGTACCGTCTGGCAAGGCTAACAACAAGCCGACTGTTCCGCTGGCCAGCGGCTTGACACAGAAGGTGACCTCCGTGTTCTGACCTGCCCGTAGATAGGCACCAGCCGTCATAGGATCGCCCTCGCTGCGCGGCGTGTCGGCCGTGAGGTTCTCTGGCTTGACCTTACCGAAATAGAAGGGTACGAGATAGAGCGGCAGCGTACTCTCACGGTCGCTCTTGTTGCGGATGGTCAGTGTCAGGTCACTACGCATGCCCATACGGCCAGATCCCTTGGTTATTTCAACCTTGGTAATCTCCAGATTCGGTATCTCCCTGAGCAGATAGAACTGCCCGTTGTCCGTGCGCCCTGCTATGACGCGGAATTCCTCAGAACCCAGCATCTGCCAGTCACAGCCAGGGATGTTGCGGAGACGTAACATCGGATAGAGCGCCATCCACTGCCCCGGCTGGAAAGATGTAGAGTCGATCTTGACAGTGCAATAGTTATATTTGTAATTATAGACGATGCTGTCAGCAGGGTTGCCATAGTAGAGCGGGGTGAGGGTACCGTCATCGGCACGGGTGCCAAAGGCATAGTCCATGCGGATATCTTTTTCGCCATAACTATCGGACATAATAAAGTACACGAATCGAGCTGTGTCGGGCTTTAAAGCCTGTATTGGATTATCGTGTCTAAGATATGCGGCAGGCTTAACTGTTTTCGGGCTGGTACCTTCCTTGTCGGGCTGCAGGCCGGTGATGGCATTCTGATCGATGCTGTAGCCGATGCCACTGGAACTGGCTCCCGCACTGGTGTTGTTATAGGGGTTGAGCACAGAGAGCGAGAAGTAGTCATCCGATGTGCCGCCCCAGCCCCAGTTGATGTGGAAGAGACCGTTGCCATCGTAGCCGTCACAGACGAAGGAGTGTCCACCGTTCTCGCTTGCGCCGCCATACGCCACAGGTCGGCCATTGGCCAGTTCGCTGTAGATCAGGTCCTCCCAGCCGTCGATACTATAGTACATACGGTGGCTAACCCGCACCGTGTTCTGATAGCCAAAATACTTGATAAAAGCCTCCACCATGGCCTGGTCGTAGGCGAGTGAAACCTGTGGGGAATACTGCATCTTACAGCCCTGCCCGCAATAGCGCATCAGCTTTGCCACGGCCTTCTGCTGTTCGGGAGTGCCGATGATGCCGTCTGGCGTCTCGTAGGTGTCGAGCATGTTGCCCCAGTCGAAGGTTGTCGGCGGCAGCGCGTCGATATGCCACACCTTCTCCACATTCTCGTGGGCTGTGGTGATGTCATAGGCGGGAATCTCCGTGCAGGCATCTTTCGGCCACTGGTAGTAGTTCATCAACATCGCCATCGAGGTGGCCACGCAGCCTGTTAGCGTCGGCTTACCTTTCCAGTCGGGATTGGCACCGTCGTAGGGAGGCACGTCGTTCCAGTAAGGCTCTTGCTGGTTCCACTGAGTCTTGAGCAGCGGGGTGATGGCTTTTCGCGGGGCACGGGTCTTCTGTCCGTGTGTGCTCACGCCGTCAGTGAACTCCTTCGTATTGCCCAGCGTCGCCATGGCCTGGTCGTAGCTCTTCAGCCACGCCCGCATGTTGTCAGGCATCCTGTCCCAGTCGATGGTGCCGGTAGCGCTATAGCCCAGCACGGGCAGCGCACGGCTGTCACCAGAGGCAATCACATAGCCGCCGCCATCCAGGTTGAAGGCGTAGATGCTCTTGGCACCGGTCTTAGCCGTAACAGTCTTCCTGTCCATGGTGACATTCAGCCCCCTGGTCTTGGCTGCATGGCTATTGGTGAGATACTTCAGGGCGCGATCACGTGCTTGCTCCTCTGAAATCTGCTGTGCCGATACGCCTGCGGTTACCAGCACTAGAAAAAGTAAAAACAGCTGCCTTTTCATCTTTATATTGTTTAAATATGTCTATTCCGTCTCTGGCTGATACATTCGCATGCCCTTGGTATAGTCAAAATCTGGATCATCATCCTGCTGGAGGGATTTCAGCTCATAGCGGGCTAATGCTTCATCAATTTCTGTTTGTTTCTGCTCCAGTTGATGGTCGGCCATCTTCTGACTCCGCTCATGAAGGTCATCGAGGGCCTGCAGGGCCTCGTCGGTTTCTTCCTTTGATACGCCGATCTTTGTCAAGTCCTCCAGCATGTGTTCCTTGAACTCAACGCGGATGGTTTCAATGCGGGCACAGCATTCGTCGTAGAGTCCCTTGATGGCATTCATCAGGAAATCATGACGGTTCTCGTCGACCTCAGGCATCGTATAAAGGATATATGAGCCGCTGCCGGAGGTCTTGCATTCCATCTTGAACTCGGGGTGCGCCTCATAGATGCCCTGAATGATTTCCTGCTGATTGTTCTCATTCTTGGGATAGACACTGAACTGGAATTCATCGGGGCTATACACATTGGCCACATCCTCGATATTGTATGACTCACCGCCGAGGTAGACGTTGACTGGCATGAGCGCTCCCAGTTCGGCCTTGACGCAAAGGTTCATATACCTGTAGCTGAGCAGGGAGATATAAGCGCTCATCTTCTTCTGGGCACTGTCGATTTCAGATATTACGTAGTTGTTCATTTCGTTTCATCATTATCATTATCTTTTAATTCACCTGTATCCGGCGTTAACGTGCTCTTGGGCGACGGGCCTGCAGTCACACCACCACCAATGTAGTTGGACTTTAATTCACCCTTGATCTCGAAGTCGCCGACCGTGGTCTTGTGAAGCGTGATATCGCCGACGACCTCTGTCGGACCATGTAGCTCGGACTTCTTGCCTTTGAGTTTCGCCTCCTGATCCTTGAGCAGTAGGAAGGCATTGTCTTCACTCTTTTTGTCGCCCTGGATGGCCTGCATCACCTTACTGCCCAGCAGCGTGATCTTCTCGGCCCAGGCCTGTACTTTATGCGACATGAGACTCTCGTCCTTCGACTCGCCGAGATAGATTCTTTCGGCAGTGGCCTGTATCTTGCCCTTTTCGGTGAGCGACTGACTGTTGTCGCCGAAATCCATACTAAGGAGGTTGACATTCTTCGCATTGAGATTTACAATGCCAGTAGCCTTGCCATCCGTGGTAGAGGCATCCAGTGTCATACACTCTGAACGCAACTTGATGCTGGCGCCCTCAGTCAGTGCCTTCTCCTTCCGCAGATGGGGATCGTTGGCATCGTAATCGCTGTCGACGGCTCCCATCGTGATTGTCTTCGAGTTGATGGTCACTTCGCCGTCGGCCAGATACTCGCCCTTCGTCTGATTGCCCTCCTTGTCATAATCCGTATTCTGAACTTTCGAGGTGTCGACATTGATGTGCTGTGCTTGCAGTGTGATAAATCCGTCTTTGCCCTGTTCCTTATCCCTGATGACGCCGTCTTTCAGTTCCTGATCAATGGCTCCCATGTAGATGTTCTTCGCTTTGACAGCGAATGTGCCCTCGACAGGATATTCGGCCGATTCCAGATTCCCGTTATCGTCATACTTCGCATTATTGAAGTCCTGCTGATCCACCACGACGGTCTTTGCCGCGAGGGAGACCTGTCCGTCATCCATCAGCGAGTGGTCGTCTTTTTGTGCCAGCAGTTCCATCATACGTCCCATGACTTGTATCTTGGCCTCCTTGTTCTCACGCAGATGGCCGTCACCGTCGCGCGACTCCAGACTGATCACCTCACCTGTGACCGCTACTGAAGTACCAGTTGTCTCCTTCTTGAACTTCTCGGCATCCTTGACATTCTTCTGCTGTGTTTCCACGCACTTCAGCTGACGACTGGTCTCCGACAGGACTGACAGGACATCAGCATAGCAGCAGACCTCCTCAGAGAGCGACAGCGAGAGTTCCTCAATCTGGCCGTTCAACTTCTCCATATCCTCATAGCAGGCACGTACGGCTTTATCCTTTTCGCTTATCTTCTTCTTGTCGCCAAGCAGCTTTTCCATCAGCGTCACCATCAATTCGAGAGACGTCTTATGACGGGCCGACTTCTGTTCCAGCTCTATCTGATCACTCTTCAGCTTCTCGTAGAGCTTCAAGAGCTGCTCCCTGCGGTTCTCTGCCGACACGGATGCGTCGACCTCTATCTTCTCATCGGCATGGATGCGCACACCCGTACTTCCCTTGGGATAGGAGGGCTCTTCTGAGAATACCCCTTCGTCGGCCTGACTATGGAGAACGATATGGCGCGCCTGACTCACCACCTCGGAACGAGTGCCTACCACATGCTCCAGACCGTCGCAACCGGGATCCTCGGCTATCTGACGGATGCTTTGCGAACGCGTCAGTACCTGACCGCCCTTACCGATACCCTGTACGTTGACCTGCGAGCCACGGACGGTCACCACAGAACCTGTACCGTCGAAGTGTATGCCACTATCGTCCACATTGCCGATAATGATCTCCGGTGCCGACAGGATCAGTCTCTCTTCATCGTGGATATAGCGCCCCCGGCGCTTCTCAAACTCCGTATCCTGTTTCATCTTCTGGATCTCGGCCTTGCACTTCCGGATTTCTGCCAGGTCCTTCTTGACACTGCTTTCAAAATCCGACAACTTCTTCTGCCATTCCTTGAATATAAAATCCATCATAACTCTTTAGTCTTTCAGTCCTGTTAACAATTGCTTCAGTCTGTCCATATTATAGCTGTTGGCGCCACGCTCCACATTCAGTGCTCCCCTGTCGAAGTTCACGGTAGAGTTCTCATCGTCCGAGAAGAGGATCTGTCCGCCCTTACGGTCATCCCATACCTCACGGTCGCCGACAATCTCCTTCCACTGATCCAGACTGAGCGCTTTGCTGGCATTCTCCATAATATGGTCTGCCATACTCTTCAGGAGCGGGTTCATGGTTGCATCGCCGATTTCCGTCATGAGATTACCCCATAGGTAGTTGTCCTTTGCCTTGTCGTCGGTCACGTCTCCCTCCTTATATTTCACCGTCAGTAACTGGACAGTCTTATGGTCTGGGTGACCTGCCACCTTGGCAACGAATATTGCTGCCAGCTTACGCTTATTGATCATCTTGTTCTTGACCATGGAATCATCGGGGGTGGTCGACTGCAGGAAATTCTTCAGGTCGGTACCATAGTCAGTCTTCACCTTCTTGATGATATCGTCCTTCAGACCTTGGAAGGCCTCTTTCAGTGACTTGTCGATGTAGTTGTGACCTACTTCTCCCATATCGTCGAAGAGTGTAGCAAAACTTTCGAGATGCTTACGCAGGACGTGGATTGCCTCACCCATCGTATTAGCTAGCGGGAGAATATCTGACTTACGGTCTTCGTCGCTCCTCAGCTTGATGATAGTACCCTTCTCGATCCTGATCTTCTTCAGCTTGGCATCTTTGAGGTCGTCAACCTTGAATTCATTGCCTTCCCACTCCTTCTCGGGTTCCAGATCGAATGCCTTCTTGATGAGGTCTTTTGCTGCAGGAATCTTGAACAGCTCGTTCTCTGCCTTCAAATAGGCCACCTTTTTGTTATAGGCATCCATCCACATGGCACAGTAATGGATGACGAATTCGTTGAGACGGGCGTCAAGCAGCGATACCCGTTCGTTCATCATCTTGAAGAAATCCTGCGACTTTGCCAGTCTCTCCTTCTTCGTGAAATCCCAGTCCTTATAGCGGTTCTGGTTGATGACGGTCTTGCCTTCGCCAGCTTCAAGTTTCAGGTAGCGTTTCGACTTCACGAGCATCGTTCCCTCAATAGGTTTGAGGAATGTCTCCAGCACTGTACGGAACAAAGCGACGTCAAGTGGCGATGACAACAGCTTGTCGGCAGCCATTTCGCTTGCCTTATCCACTACACTGTCGGCCTTTGATGCCAGCTTTCCTTTCAGCGTCGCCGTGTCGGTCTTCTTCTTGATGTTATTGCCCGATGTCAGCGACAGGTTGTTTCCTGCCTCGATGGTCACGTTCTTACCCGCAATCTTCACGTCGCCGTTGGGTGCAGTGATGGTGATACCCGAATAGGCATCGAGTTTGACGTCTCCCAGGGAGGAACTGATGCTGACACTACGCTGGTCAGCCGACATATCGATGGAGTAGAGGCCGTAGCGGTCACCGATACGGATACCGCCTGCGAGATCCTTCGATTTGGGCAGGTTCATAGGCACCAGGTTCGTAACGACACCCAAGGCCGGGAATACGCTTGACACAAAATCGTCGGCCGATGTGGGATCGTTGAAAGTGATACCATGACCGTTAGGTGATACAATGGCTATCGAGGCATCGGCATGCAGATTCGGTCCCACCGTGCGGTTGATACGCTCATCCGGAGCCAGCGTGTTCTTTGAGAACAGGCTTCCCACCACGTAGGGACGCTCCACATTGCCGCCTTCGAAGTTCACCAGCACCTCGTCGCCTATCATCGGCTTGAAGAAGGCACCGCCTCCATCGGTAGCCATCGGTGTTGCCACGCGGATCCAAGGGGTGGAGATATCTATGAGTTTCTTCTTGTAAACGACAACAGCGGTTTCAAGTGACTGTTTCTTCTGCTCTACCTGTTTCTGGCTCGCTTCAAGATCTTTTTTGAGCTTCTCGACGAGTGCCTTCTGTGCTTTGAGGGCCTTTTTATAATTCTCAGTGTAAGTCTGGAACTCCTCTGTGCTCATGTCCTTGAACTGTTTCGCCTGGGCCTCGAGTTGTGCCTTCATTAGCGTGAGAGCCTTCACCTCGTTCTCTTTCTTAGGATCGTCCTTTTCCTCATCGATTTTCTTCTGCAAAGCCTGGATAGTCGCGCCCTTAGATATCAAGGTCATGATCTTTCCCTTCTTCAGGGTCTCCATTTCAGTCTCCATCGGCTTTATCTTGGCCTGCTCCTCACTCAGTTTCTTCATCTTCTCTGCGAGGTCCATGACGGATTTGGCATACTCGACTTCAGAAAGGGTCAGATTCCTTGCCTCTTCAAACTCAGGCTGCCAGGGGAAGACGATCCGTACGCGCCCCTGGTACTTGGGATCCTGATTGTCGGTAATGAAGGCCGTCTGAGGCTCGGAATGCCTGATAAACGGCACGGGATACAACGGTGGGAATGGCTTCTTGATCACTTGGTCTCCCACCTGTTGTGTAGCCAGGGGGACGGCGAAGATCTTTTGCGACAGTCTGCCTTCATTCTTCGAATCGCTGGCATCTGCCTCATAGGTCTCATATTCGTTGCTCCATTTGTCCTCACCCGACATTATGATCTGGATGACGATATAGATATTCCCGGAAAGACTGATCATCTGCCCCAGCTTCACATCCTCGATATTACTGCTCATGTCGATGCAGACGATGTGCTTCAGCAGCTCCTCCTCATATCTATGTATCGCGTTGTAATAGCTCAGTGTGGTCCAGCCCTCAGCGACGGTGGAACTGAAAGGTACGGTCTGATTACCGTCACTAAACTCCGTCTTGTTGTACTTATCGATATACTTCTCTTTACCGGCTTTGTTGGTAGCTTCCACCTTCGCCTTACTTGACGCCTGCTTCTCGAGCTTATCTGCTGCGATGGTTTTGACGAAGTCGTCAGCACCCTCAGAGGATGCCATTGCCTTTGCCATCGTCGGGAACGCCTGCGAGGTGACAATGTCGTCGCTACCGCCCTCATAGCCCATCTCACGGGTCTGCGAGGTGAACTTATCGGCTGTCAAGGGGAAGAAATACTCGTCTGATGACAGTTCGGAGTGATAGGCCCCTTCTTGGGGGAAGAGGTCTCTCGGGAACCCAGCCGAGTTCCTTCCCACGCGGTTGTAGTTTGTGTCGTTCGTCTGTCCCGCACCGTCCTTCATGCTGTCACGGGAATAGAACTGCCCCATTCCCCCGTTACCGGAGATGCGCTGATAGGTCACCGATGCGTATCCTTCGATTTCCTTTGGTGCACCACTGACGGGCAGACCCAGATTCAGCTTACCATCCTCATAGAACAAGAATTCTCCACAGCGGTTGGCAGTACGCACCATGAAATCGTAGAAACTCTCGTTATACTGTACGAGATAGGGCTGAATCATCTCCGAAGGTATATCGAGTGTCGCACCATTAGGAGCCATGGCCTTCTGGTTATACCTCAAGAGCTGGCGGAAGTCGTGGTTTTCCTGCAGCACATGGTCACCCACTTTGTATTTCAAGGCTTCCTTGGCCAGAATACCCGATCCCAGCTTCTTGGCCACGAAGGTCTTGGAGCTCTTCTCGAGTGTCATCAGCTTATCCATACTGTAGATCAACAGGCGTACAAATAGCCGGTAGCTCTTATCTGCCTGTTTCACCAGACGAGGATCCAGCTCATAGACGTAATAATTCTTGGCTATCGGCAGTTTGCTGTCCTCCGTCCCGTCCGGTGTTCTACTAACGAGGTAGAGGTCAACGACGCTGTTCAGAAGCAATTTCGATACGGCGGCAATGGTATTGTCTGTTTTTTCCGCCTCGTCGCTCTCCTTTTGCCAGATAAACATCTCGGCCTCAATCTCACCCGGTTGATAGATCTTGCGGTTGAAACTGATGCCACCAAAGGTAACTGTATAGATATGGCCGTCGATAACGTACTCACTGTCAACCTTGTTCTCTAATGCAAGGGGCATGTCAGTACCCTCTCTATTCTTGACCTTGGTATCGAAATAGAGTCTGTAACTGAAAGTGTCAGCCATAATCAAATGAATTCAAATAGATTGGAGAACCCCGTGATATCAAACACGTCGCGGAGCGGCTGGGTCATACCCTTGATGACCAGATGCTTGCCCTGCGGCTTGGTGTCGATCAACATGTTCAGGAACAGGCGCAGGCCACTCGAGGCGATATACTCCAACTGCGTGCAGTCGAGTATGATTTCCTTACACTCCGTCTCATAGACGGGCTTAAGTTCTGCTTCAGTAGCATCTGATGCGGAAGTGTCCAGTCTTCCCTCCAGACAGACGGTCATGATTCCGTCGTTTTCTTCAATTTTCGTTATCATAGACGTTCGTAATTTATAGTTTATTCATTTTGCTGCAAAAATACAACAAAAAAGTGAAACCACCAAAAGAAATGTATAAAACATAGGATAAATAAGACATGTGCTGGGTTGTTACAAAACCCAGTACATGCCATCAAATAAACACGATCTTTTCTTTACTGCCAGCTGGCACTGGTAGAATTACCCTTTGTATCAAATGTAAAGAGGAACTTCACAATACCGGCATTTTTATCATTCAGAAATTCAGGAATCTTCTCTCCTTTCATAGTGAGATTGGAACTTGAGGAATTCGACTGCACAGCACCCACAGCCTGATTGTTTGCATTGACAGCATAACCCATATAGCTATAGCCATAAGATGCTTTAAAGCTGGCGATGGTGGTTACATCGACACCATCTTTCAGCTGGCCCTTCATGCGGGCACCGAGTGTAGCGGGCAATTTGGCCCTCACGGTCTTTTTCCACTCCGGGTTGGTCATCTTTTCTGTCTGCACCTTACCATTTTCGTCATAATACTCAATGGTCACGTCCAGTATGTCCAGCATTTCGTTCGACGTTGTCAGAACATAGTCCATCGTCGCAGCAACGGGATCGTTTGAAGATGTCTTGCCGCCATCGTCGTCACTGCTGCTGCAAGCTGTCATAACTGTTGTTGTCATAGCGCACATCATTGTCAGTGCTGCCAAAAAGAATTTCTTTGTTTTCATTTTCGTTTAATTTTTAAATTTTAATATAATAGGATTGTTTTTGTTCTCGTTTTGGGTGCAAAGATACGACAAACGGCCAACATATTTGTACTCCACAAGGAAAATCTTGTACTCTAAGTGGAAAAATTAGGACTCAACTTTTAATTTTGGATGAAAATGCGTAATTTTGCAGTGTAAATCATCAAAAACCAACGTGATGAAAAGACTATTGTTGAGTATGGTCGTTCTGGGACTGCTGATTGCCTGCTCGGATAGGAAGGAAATGTCTGGAATACGCGGGGAGTCGATAGACCTGTTGAGCGAAGTATGTACGACCCACCAAGTAGACCATACCCTTCAGGTCATCGACAGCCTGGAGCAAGTGGGAGACATGCAACCGCCTGTCTCCGATTACTGGCGGGGTGTGGTCTATGACATGGGCTGGCACTACAGACTTGCCGACTACTATTATCAGCGGGCTTTCGATGCCTACTCTATGCCTGTCAAGGACTGGAGCAGCTATGCCGAGACGGGTTACAGGTTAGCCTGTATGAAGAAAAACATGCAAGAGCACGATAAAGGTTTGCGCATCGCGACAAGGCTCGTGACACAGGCCGACAGTCTGGAACAGGCAGGGTCAAAGGTCTTCCCGCGCCATATACATGCCTTTCTCCTCTCATTGATTTCCGATTTTCAAATCCATCTGCAACAGACAGACGAAGCCATGCGCAACAGCCTGCTGGCCTACGAGGTATTGACGGCTGAAGGTGAATCGGACCCCTTAGACAGATTAATCATGTGTGCCAGCAACGTGGTGCTGTTCACCGATACGAATGACCTGGATGTGGCAGACGAGTGGTTGAAGCGAGGCGAGGAGGTGTGCAATGAACTGGAACAGCAGGTGAACGCAGGGCGCGATCTCGCCCCCATCCTCTCAGAGTACCGCCAACGTCTCTCACTGATGCGTGCCACAATCCTACAGGCTCGCGGCAAGGCTGGCGAAGCGGCAGCGGCGTACGTCTCCGTTCCCACTGGTGACCTGATGCAACTGCCCGCAAATCTTGAACTGACAGTACGCTATCTGATGGCAGCCGGACGTTATGACGAGGCCATCACCTATATGAATCACATCGACACGCTCAGTCCCGCCTCGGAACGACCACCCATAACCTTCGACATTATCCGCGACCGTATGGTTCCCCACTATAAGGCACTCCTGAAGGCTGGACACAGTACGGAGGCTCTGGCTACTGCCTCAGACATCTGCAGCGCCATCGATTCGGCACTGATGGCACAAAAGCACAGTGATGCTGCCGAACTCTCCGTCATCTATGAGACACAGCAGAAAGACAAGGCACTGGAGCAGAAAGAGAGTACCGAGCGCTTATACCTTATTGTAATAATAGGGCTGATGCTCCTGTTAGCCATTAGTGCCATCGGCCTGTGGCACATCCTCACAGCAACGCGGAAATTGCATGAGAAAAACCGTGAAATGTTCGACACGATACAACTGATGGCACACCAGGAAAAAAAGATAGAGGATCACTTACTCAATAGCAGACCCGCTGAATCCGAAACTTCTACTCAGAAACTCTATCGCCAACTAATAGAACTGATGCGCGAGAAACAGCCCTACACCAACAGTGAACTGACACGTGAGAATCTGGCGCAGATGCTGGGTACCAACTCCCGCTATGTAGCTGATGCTATCCGCGAGTGTTCAGATGGCATGACACTCAGCGAATATCTCGACGACTGGCGCATTCGCTATGCAGCCCAGATGCTGACCAATACCGACAAGCCAGTGGGAATTATTGTCGACATGAGCGGGTTTTCCAGTCGCAGTCATTTTAACACACTTTTCCGCGAAAAGTTCAAGATGCCCCCTACCGAGTACCGCAGAGCGTCAAAGGAAAAATTAATGTCGGGTACAACTGAGAGTCAGGGCAAGCATCATCAGTAACCTGGATTCTGGGTAATTTTATTTGAACCGCACGCACATCAGCGTCAGGTCGTCGTTGGGTTCTACTCCGGCGCGATGCTGCTCTACGGCCTCTTTCAGCCTGTCGATCACCTCGCGCGAGGAGAGGTTCTGCATGTCGGCCATCAGTTCCAGCAGATGGTCGTTGCCGAACTGCTCCAGCTGCCCGTTCTCGGCCTCGTTCAGACCATCGGTATAGATCAGTAGCTGCTTGCCACGGATATCATCGATGCTCTCG
>JAEEGH010023171.1_pt1 | contig 12653 bp, 13 predicted proteins | sample 9134181 | NCBI WGS metagenome assembly JAEEGH01 (sample SAMN16246544, study PRJNA631951) | gut metagenome | biome: gut microbiome; feature: rumen; material: DP-attached | host: Bos | place: Iran: Karaj | collected 2018-10 | reverse complement strand
CAGGTTCCTGAAAATATTTACGAAGTCAAAGCTGGCGACAGCCTATCCAAGATTGCAAAAGAAAAATATGGAGATTCAAATAAATGGACTGAAATTTATAATCTTAATAAAGACATTATCTCCAATTCCGGCATAATTTATCGCGGACAGGAACTCAAACTGGCCGAATAATGCATAATATAATCCCCTCTCACACTTCCAATAGTGTAGAGAGGGGATTTTTTATGCAGTGTATGTGGCGTAAATATCAACCTGGTCGTAAATGCATCTCCAGGAGCTCCAGGCATCGGCGGTTACGCAGATATAATGGCTTCCGTCGTTGGAGATCTGATAGCTGGCTCCGCAGCAGCCTGATTCGTTGACAAATCCGGTCTTGGCACCCACTACGTCTCCGTGGGTATCCTTGTCCTCAATTCTCCTGAGGAACCAGTTGGAAATCTGAAGGCCTTCGGGGTGCTGAGCTGTGGGGGATGTCAGATAGGTTCTTGCGTTTAAGACCTCATGACAGAGTTCATTTTCCTCAGCAGCTTTTAAGATCATGGCCATATCCAGTAATGTGCAATAGTGGTTTTCATCGTAAACGCCGACGCAGTTGGTGAAATGTGCGGTGTCGGAAAGGCCCAGTTCATCAAGCTTGGCATTCATAAGAGCGACGAAATCTTCCTGGGAGCCTGATACATATTCAGCAAGACACATGGCAGCGTCTGCACCTGAAGGAAGGATTGTCCCGTATAGCAGATCCCTGATGGTGAGCTCTTCGCCGACTTCAAATCCGACTTGGCTGCAGCCTTTGCTGAAGACGAAGTCGCCAATCTCTCTGGTCATGGTGAAAGTGTCATCGATATCTTTGATGTTCTCCACAGCCACGAGAAGTGTAAGGATCTTGGTCATAGATGCCGGGTTTATCCTCACATTGCCATCCTTGGATGCAACAACCTTACCAGTATCCAGGTTGACCAGAATACCATAGGTGCTGTAAACTTCTTCGCTTGAGATGTATTTGGTGGAATCGTCGGGGTCTATGCTGTAACCTTCAAAAAAGCTCTCTGAATCAGCTGATTTGGCGCAGTATCCCTTCTCTTCTTCTGCCGGTGGCTGATCATCCTCTGTGATGGTCTGAACAACCGGAACCTCATGGGTTGCCTCTTCGAATATCTCTGTCTTATCAGTGTTTGTAGGCTTAAGTGTGAATTTCAGGATCAGAAATCCTATTCCTGACATGACTAAGATCACGCCTGCGAACAACATTGTTACATGTAGTTTAATCTCTTTTTGCCTTTTTTCTCTATATTGATAGGTGGTAAGACGCTTACCGTCTTTATTTCTATAATTTGCTCTATTACTCAAAACAATACTCCAAAAATCCAATATATTTTAAGCTCCAAAAGGAACGTAACGAATACATGATACCATCTTTGGGTTATACTCTTCAATAAAAAATCACAACAAAAATACACAATAATTAGGGGTACATTTCAGCAGATATCAAATAGTGGTATAATACTGACATGGCTAATAAAGATGAAAAATATTTTAACGAACAGGATAAATTAAATACCCTTAGGATGAGGGAAGTTCTCGATACTCTTCCCAGGTTTTTAAGAGCATATTTCAGGGGGATTGAACCCACCACCTCTGCGAGGACGAGACTCGGATATGCTTATGATCTGAGGGTCTTTTTTGAGTACCTTCACTCCGAGAACCCGTCACTTTCCAGGATAGATATCAGGGATTATCAGATAAGTGTCCTTGAGAACCTCACCAGAGAAGACCTTGAGGAATATTTGGAGTACCTTTCCCTGTATGAGAAAAGTGACAAAGAGATAACCAACGCTGCCCAGGGCAAAAAGAGAAAGATGTCTGCCCTGCGGTCCATGTACAGTTATTTCTACAAGTCCGAGCTGATATCCAAGAACACAGCTGAACTTATCAACATGCCAAAGCTCCATGAAAACGAGATCATCCGCCTTGAACCAAACGAAGTTGCTCTCCTTCTTGATCAGGTTGAGGCAGGGGAAAAGCTGACCAAGTCCCAGCTTAAATACCATGAAAAGACCAAAGTCAGGGACGTGGCGCTTCTGACTCTTCTATTGGGTACAGGTATCCGTGTTTCAGAGTGCGTCGGACTTGATTTTGAAGATGTGGACTTTAGCAATAATGGTCTTAGTATACATAGAAAAGGCGGATATAATACAGTTGTTTATTTTCCTGATGAAGTACGGGACGCTCTCCTTGACTATCTTGAGCAGAGAAAACAGATAATAGCCTGTGAGGGAAGTGAAAACGCACTCTTCCTCTCTCTTCAGAACAAAAGGATTACAGTAAGGGCGGTTGAAAATCTGGTTAAAAAGTACGCCAGAAATGTCACAACTCTAAAAAAGATAACTCCGCACAAACTTCGCAGTACCTTCGGAACAAACCTTTACAGGGAATCCGGGGATATTTACCTGGTTGCTGATGTTCTGGGACATAAAGATGTTAATACCACCAGGAAACACTACGCTGCTCAGGAGGATGAAAACAGACGAAGGGCTGCCAGAATGGTCAAGCTTCGTGAAGATATTCCAAAAAAAGCCCCATGACAGGAAACATTTATCTTGCGCTATTGTTTATGGAGCTCGCCAGAAATTGGCAGGAAAAAATTGACAATGAAAATTACACATTGAGGGGCAACAATAACCTTTCTGGCATATTTGCTTACATAAGCCAAAATAAACAGGAAGTAACTTTATCTTCAGTAGCAGAGCACTTTCATTATCATCACCACCGGCTGCATTTGCCATCATCTCATCCTGAGACACAAATTAAGGGCAAGGCTCTTCGCCCTGCCCTTAATTTCCTGTCAACAACTAGTATTGCTCCTATATTCAATTCATATCAGATAAGTCTGAGTGCCTGGTGAGGTACTCTGTAAGTTGTGCCATTGTCGAAGTCAACATCATAGCTTACCATGTACTCATCATGTGCATGCACTGCTGCTATAGTTCCGGTCAGTTCTCCCTCATCGCCCTTTAAAAGGACTCTGCTTCCTACCGGATAAGGCGTTATTGGCTCAAATCCTCCGGATGCCTCTTTCATCATCTCATCACTAAGTTCATAATTCTTGTATTCTGCCATTTTGATTTCCTCCATAATAATCATGTATTTGTTGTTTTGTTTGTTGCCTTATTATACGATGCGTCAAATCAGCATGTCAGCGTTTCTGTTTATTCGGTCGTTTTTCATGTCTATTCGGTGTTATTAGCCATTTCCTGTTCACAAAGCTCAACATTTTTATTATCCGTCATTCTGATTCCCTCCTTCATTTCGATGAAAACAGTTCTCATTAAAAGAAAACTCCCGGCCCAAATACAAAGATATCAACAAGGATCAGGACTATTGAAACCGCAAGCAGAATATAGTTTGGTTTTTGCGGAATACTGTAGAGGAACGGACTTTTCTTTGGCGGAAGCGTCCGCATAGGACCGGTAAACATAAATCCCCAGAAGAACGGAACCCACATCATATTGTAAAGCATTCCGAGTCCCAGATTGAGCTCTCCGCTCTCCATAGCTGGAGAGATAAGCGTCACAAGAATGCCTACAGGAAATCCGATGAGCAGCATCAAAAGATGAAGCCTAAATGCCACATAGAGACGTTCCTTTTTATTTGTGCTGTCCTCAATAAAGTAATAGGACAGATAATTCAGCATAAAAAAGAGCCATACGATTCCAACGCTACCTAGAACAGAGAGAACAATACGAAGAGCCATGATAACACCAGGTGTATCTGCAATTCGGTAAAAAACATTCCCCCAATCTCCTGCGCCAAAGAAACCACCGATCAGGAAATAGCCAATTCCAATGCAAAGATGCGCACCTGTAAGCTGAACCATAAAGACTCTCATAAGTGGCCCCATGTTTACCTTTAATACAATGAAAAGCAATATAAATCCTACTATCACATTCAGGATTGACGCACTTCCCCCAGCGACCATAACCTTATTGAAGACTGACATACCTTCAAAATCTGGATAGCCTTCCACAGCTCCTGCCGAGAAGCATACCAACTGGCTGCCATAGAAGATATGAGTCAGCAGATGAAACAGTTCATGTACCGGTACAGATAAAAAAATAGCTAAAAGACTTGTAGCAATGCAGTTTAAAACAGACAGATCTTTCTTTTCTTCCATATTAACAAAACTCCTACTCTATCAATGTAACCCCTTCACTTTTCAATATCTTAGGTTGATAGTAACAAGTACGAAATTTCAAAACAATGGTTATTGATTATTCGGTCGTTCTTGATGTCTATTCGGTCATTGTAATCTGGTTTTGGAATGTGGTTCTTCAAATTAAAGATTTATGAATATAAAGCTTTCTTCGCGGATATATTCGAAAAACAAGTGAATAACCGATTAGACATCAAAAATGACCGAATAAACACAAAGCATTGTGAAAGAAATTTGACAATGGTAAAGTCATAACATCAAAGAAAACAGATCTTGATCAAGAGATTTAAGCAACAGGAAACTTACATAATTCTTATGGAGGACATCAAAATGGAAGAGAACAAATACACTCAGTTTATCAGCAAATATCGCAATGCAAATACCGCAGTATCTGATGAAGACATGGCCAAGGCTATTGGTGGACTTGGCGGCAAAAACGAGGCTACCTGCCCTGTTTGCGGAAAGCCAATGACTCTCGTAAATAACCCTTATGGCGACAACTATTGGACCTGCCCAACATGTAAGGTTGATCAGTTTTTCTCAGACGCTGAATACATTGAAGTCGTAAAAATGCTTGAAGCTGCCGGGCAGACTCAAGGGATCGTATATCCTGTATGGTGGGATAAGGTTAAATAATAAACAAGCCAACGGGCAAGTCAACGGGGACGGTTCTTTTGACTCATTGTACACAATGAGTCAAAAGAACCGTCCCCGTTGACTTGCTTTTATTTGAATTGTTTAATCAGTATCGTGCGATTGAGACCATCTTTGTGATCATAAGTCATTTCATCCATGATCTGTTTGGTCATAAAAATTCCAAGCCCGCCCTTTTTGCGCTGATTAAGTGGTTTAGCCACATCAGGATCAGACCTCTTTGTGGGATCATAAGGAATGCCTTTATCCGTTATTTCAATCTGTATGACATCGCTTTTTGGAAAAAGAACTGTGACTGTCACCTCACCTTCTCCTTCCGGATAGGCATAGCAGACTACGTTTACAAGCATCTCCTCAAGAGCCAGTTCAATCCTGCCCGCAACATCCTCCGGGCAGTTTCTTTGATCAAGCTCATTCGTGATAAACTCCCTGGCTCTTTCTACCTCAGAAAGCTTTGCTTTAATTGTCAGTTCCTTTTTTTCGTTTTCCATAATTCACTCTATATTTATGAATTCCTTAAAACCGGTTATCTTCAATATATCAAGCACTTCCGGAGAAACATTCTTAAGACTTGACTGCCCGCCCTTTTCCTCTGAATATTCATTGGCCCAGAATATAACTCGAAGACCTGCGGACGTAATGTAGGTAAGCCCATCCAGATCAAAATAAATATTTTTGACCTGGTCGGGTATGTCGTTCAGCTTCTCATCAAGATCCATTGCACTCATGGTATCAAGCTTACCTCTCAATGCAATAAACAGATCCTCTCCTTTTACATCAATGTTCATATCCATATGCGTTCTCTCCTGTCTGCATTAGGCATCTACTCTCTGGCGCTCAACCAGCGCTGCAAAATATCCGCCTTTTTCTATTAGTTCATCGAAGGTGCCATCCTCCACGATATGACCTCCGTCAAACACCAGTATCCTGTCGCACTGCCTGATAGTTGAAAGCCTGTGGGCTATAACTATCCTGGTGCAGTCCATTTCATCCAGAGCTTCAGATACCTTTCTCTGAGTGATGTTATCCAGTGCCGATGTAGCCTCATCAAATATGAGGAGCTTCGGCTTTGGTGCCACGGCCCTGGCTATCATTAGGCGTTGTTTCTGCCCGCCTGATATTCCACCACTACCTTCGGAGATAAGCGTGTTCATCCCCATTGGCATTAGTTTAATATCCTCATCAATCCCTGCTATTCTTGCTGCCTCCCAGGCATCATTCAGGGTGAGCTGGGGAGCCGCAATGACGATGTTAGAAAAGATATCTCCCGAAAACAGCCTTCCGTTCTGGGTAACAACACCTATGTGTTTCCTGAGGGACTTAAGATCAACGGAATTTATGTCTTTTCCGTCATAGAAAATACTGCCCTTCGTTGGCTTCTCAAATCCAAGAAGCAGTCGCACCAATGTTGATTTTCCGCATCCGGTCTTTCCCACGATGGCAACGTACTGTCCCGGATTTATCTTAAGCGAAAGGTTGTCTATGATGATGGGCGAATTCTCACTGTACTTAAATGTAAGGTTAACTATCTCTATCTTTCCTGATATCTTTGTCAGAGTTTCTTTGCTCTCGGACAGCTCCGGCAGCGCCTTTAATATTGGCTCTGCCATCTCAAAGGTGGGTCTGATATTGGCCGCCGTAAGTGCCATGCCAAACAGCGACATAAATGCCCCGGCCACCATGCCGTAGGCAGTGTTAAAAGCATAGTACTCAGCAGTCGATACACCGGTTACAATTGCCTGATTGTACATAACAATAGTTCCTACGATAGATATGGCTGAACTTATCACCGCATTTATTTTAAGGAACAAGGGCGGGTTATACTGCAGTTCAACTACTTTTGCATAGAGCTCTCCCCATCTGGCGAAGGCTCTTTTCTCTGCACCGGTCAGCTTGATTTTCTGTATCCCGGAAATAGCCGCATAGCTCATACCATTTTCTTTGGAACCTAAGAGCATCTGCTTTTTGGTGAGCTTCATCTGCATAAGGGACGAGAGCACAGAAAATCCCACGGTGACGATTATTATAATGAGAGCGGGAACCACAAGCCCCGGAGCGTATGCAAATATCTGGGTTATGTAGACCAGGGAGAATACCGATGTAAGTCCTGTTCCAAGCACCACGGAAACCAGCGTCGAGCAGAGGCTGTTTACATATCCCGCTCTGGAAGAGAGCTCTCCCGAACTGTACTGCTTAAAGAATCCCGCAGGCAATGACAGGATTCTCATCATGGTGGCCGCCTCAACGCTTATGCTCATCTTGGTGTCTATCCTGGAGGAGATAAGGCTCTTTGCAGCATTAAACATAAGGCCTCCCCAGGAAACACTAAGGAGAAAGATCGATGTAACAAGTAGCAGCGAAACATCTCCGCTTTCTATTACATCCCTGAACAAAAACAGATTTATCCTTGGCGTCAGCATTCCCACCAAAGTGACAATGATTGTAGCCAGGGCTATCAGCGCATAGTCCGAGGGCTCAATCACTCTTAAGATATACCGCGCAAGGTCAAGTATCGTCAGCTTTTTTAAAGGAAACGGCCTGTAGAAGGCAAAGGCATCTTTCTCAAAAAGAGCCTCGTTCTTATCGTTTATGACAATGTACCTGCATGTTGCATCATCAAAAAAACTGTAGCCGGAAAACCCGTGGGGAAGAAGTGCAACCGGTGATCCGTCTTCCTTCTTAAATCCCAACATCGCTCCAAAGGCGTCCCTATACCATCCCTTGGTCAGCTCCACTCTCCTGTACATGACTCCCGAGGAATGCAGAGCATGGTCAAGCTTACCCTCCACTGTGACCAACTTCTTTGGGATGTCTTTTTTCCGCACATGATAGTAACCGAGGATTGCGTCTATGGCCCCCCTTGTCTTCTCATCTTCATCCGCATAAAGAGAGGACCTGTCACCGGTTACAGCACCGGCAATCTTCCTGAAGGCATGGTCGAATGCCTTATTGTCATTCTGTTTTCGTAGTTTTATCTGATTATCAAACCAGCCCATATCATTACCTTATTCACTCTGCACCAGTTCTTTATAGTACCCGCCCTTTGCGTACAGTTCCTCGTGGGTTCCTCTGTCCACTACTTCCCCATGTTTAAGAACGATGATCTCATCGCAGTCTCGTATGGTAGACAGTCTGTGGGCGATGACTATGCAGGTTATTCCTCTTTCTTTTATGGCGCTTACAACATCATACTCGGTCCTTGCATCAAGAGCAGAAGTTGCTTCATCCAGTATGACAATCGTGGGATCCTGGGCCAGGACTCTGGCGATCTCCATCCTCTGTCTCTGACCACCGGAAAAATCTTTCCCTCCCTCGATCATCCTGTATTCGTATCCTCCATCCCTTGCCATGATGTCATCATGTATCTGGGCATCCCTGGCTGCCGTGATCACCTCAAAGTCCTTGATGGACTCATCCCACATCCTGATATTCGAAGAAATGCTGTCCTCGAACATTATTATGTCCTGGTCTACAACTGCAAGAGATCCGGTAAATACACTTCTGTCTATGTCTTTCATCGGAATGCCGTCAAATAGTATCTCGCCTTCCCAGGGACTGTAGAGACCTGAAAGAAGCTTGGACAGAGTAGACTTTCCGCATCCGCTCTCGCCTACAAATGCAACCCTGTCTCCGGGCTTTAAGGTCAGGGAAAAGTCCTTTATTAGAGGTTTTGCCAGCCTGGAGTAGCCAAATGTAATTCCCCTCATCTCTATTGCTCCTCTAAGCTTCTTATAGCTTCCTTCTGTCTTCACATTCCTGCCGGCGCCATTGCCGTCATCGGGATACTCCATTACATCCTCGATACGCTCCATATCCGTGCGAAGCTCCTGCATGGTCTGGCCGGTTGATATAAAGGTGGATGCAGGCGCAGTGAACGAGGAAAGAAACCCCTGGAACGCCGTGATCATACCGATGGTGAACTTTCCCTGCATTACCAGGAATACGCCCATGGCAAGAATAATGGTATTGGTCAGAGCTGAAACCATGGATGGGATACTCCCAAGATACTGATTCAGTTTTGCAAACTTAACCTTTTGGGTGTTGACACTGGCCTGATATCCTGACCATTTCTGAAAGTATCCGTCCTCAGCGCCGCTGCTCTTGATCGTCTCTATCATCTCTATTCCGGATGTGGTACAGCTGCTCAGCTTGCCGGAATCACGCATCTGTATCCTTGCAATATTTACCCTTTTTGCAGATATGATTCTGGAAATAAGCATATTTATCACAATGGACGAAATGCCAATCATAGTGAGTATAACGCTGTTTTTAAGCATAACCACCAGATAGAACACCATCATGAATGCGTTAAGGGCAAGTGGAGCAAAAGTGTAAATAAGAGAATTTGAAATGGATGCATTTCCTGCTCTTCTTGACAGGATATCCCCTGCGTATCTCTGGGAAAAGAAATCCATCGGAAGATTTAAGACCTTCCACATATAGGAGGTTGTTCCGTAAATGGACATCTTTCCGTCAAGGCGCCTGGAATAGATCGTACTGATAAACTGAGACAGTATCTGCAATCCTCCAAACAGTGCCATTATTGTAATGAAAGGTATGTGCCAGGAAGGATCTTTACCCGTGAGAAGCCTGTCCATGAATATCCTGGAAAATACAGGATTTATGACTCCGATAAGTGATGTAATGATGCTGGTCGTTATGACAAAAGTAATTGCTGCTCCGCAGCCTATAAGTCTTTTCCTGGCAAATTCCAGAGTAGATTTTTGTTTGCCGCCGGGCTCAAAGCTCTCCGATGGTGAAAAGAGAATGCACAGTCCCGTAAATTTCTGGTCAAACTCCTCCATGGATACCGTCACGGTTCCTCTGGCAGGATCGTTGAGTGATACCTTCCCGTTCCTAAAGCCGTTTACAACCACAAAGTGGTTGAATTCCCAGTGGGCTATACACGGAAAAGTTCCGTTATCCCTGAGGTAATCCGGCTCATACCTGTAACCCTTGGCATTAAGCCCGTAGTTTCTGGCTGCCAGCATGACGTTGAGGGCATTGGAGCCATCCCTTGAAACGCCACAGTCACGCCTTACCTGCTCCAGCGGTATCCATTTGTCATAGTAGGCAAGTATCATCGCAAGAGATGCCGCTCCGCACTCAAGGGCTTCCATCTGCATGATAAAAGGAACCTTTGCGATCTTTCCCTGCACTGGTTGTCTGATGTTTTTTTCTTTTCTCATTGTTTACCAAATATGAATGAAAGAGGGGATATCCTCTCGGTTACCAGCTTCGCTTCGTATATTCCTTCAGGGACTTCTCCGTCCACATCAACTTCGTAGACCCACTCGCCAGTCTGCATATCTCCAACGAAAAGCGCATAGGAATCAATATCTGCCTGGACCATCACAGGCTTGGCGTCATGGAGGGAAACTCCGTATTCCTCTCCTGCAATCTTTACATACATATCCTGTGTAAACCGGTCTCCATACTCTCTTTTTACAAGACAAGTGGCCTTACTTCCATCAGCAACGAGTGTCCCGGGAACTGTAGAATCTATGTGGCCTACAGTGCCAAAAATACAGGCACCTGTCAGAATTATCAGTATAGCCGCCAGCACAAACCAGACTCCGGGATTGGTGAGCTTTACATAATCGTTTAGCTGCTCCGGAGAGGAAATTCGTTCTATGGACTTGTCTCTGAATACGGTCTCATTTGCCATGGCAGTATATCCCTCCCATTATTTCATATAGCAATATTATAAATGTTTTTTCGTAAATTATTAATCCCTCACAGTGATATATTAAATTGTGTTATCATTGTAATTAACAAGAGTAGTAATCCTGTCAATTCTGCATAAGATGATCGTATCAGACATATATGAGTGAAAAGAAGCATTGGATCACAACAATCGCACAACACAATAACATGCTCTACAAAGCAGGTTTTGCCGGTGTTTGCCTTTTATCGGCAATGATTTTTTCTGTCTGCCTTTATAAACCCTTTTATACTGCTGAGGTTTCTGATGTCTTTTATCTGAGTATGGACATTCTTGGAGCTGTGGTGTGTTCCATGCTGTATTATGGATGCCTCTCCTCCGGCAGTGCCACCGGAAAAAAAGCTCTTTTATATGTCTTCGTTCTATTTGTTAATACTCTCACTTTTCTTTTTGATTCCCTGATGTGGTTACTGGATGGAGCCGGGGGGCTCAGAGTGCTGAACATCCTGGTGTCAACGCTTTTCTATGCATCTTCCTTCCTGCTAATCTACCTGTTCTGGAGACATGCCTGTGTAGTACTGAAACCTGATGAAAAGCAACACCAAAGGATGGATATACTTCAGCTGATCATGCTTTTGCTCTCCCTTATGCTCTGTCTTGTCAATTTTTTTACGCCCATACTGTTCACCATCGATTCAGACGGCGTATTCCACAGGGCCAAGTGGTATCCCATAGGCTCCTTCTATATTCTAGCCACCTTCGTTATGCTTATCATCCAGACCTGCAGATCAGGTGTTGAGAAGTGGCGTAAGGTCTTAATAATTATCCCTGCAATTGCAGCCATAACGGATTTTGTGGTTCTCTGGAACAATACAAAATTTTCCATTTCCTATACGGTTTCCATTATTGCCATGATCATTACCAACTGCATCCTGTACGGAAACATGGTGCGGATGAAGGAGCTTATTATCAGGGTCTTTGCAACACTATTGCTGTGCACAATGCTTGTATACGGCCCCGTGATCTATTTCTTCAGTTCTAAAAAAGCAATTTCTGATGGCTTCGAATCCGTCAGTAAGGCCTTCCATCTTGTAAATCATCTCATCGACGAAACGGGACTTGATCAACTGTGTGATCCGGATAATACTGAGCTTTACCAGGCTACCAGAGAGAGACTTCGCGATATCTGCAGTGCTTTGGAACTTCAAAATCTTTATGTTGAGACTATTGATCAAAGGGAAATGACCCGGAGCTTTATTATTGTGGTTGCATCGTCAGATCAGGAGGACGAGGTTATAAAAGAAACTCTTGGCTGGCCCGGAGCTTCCATCTGGTCTGAGGAAAGCTATCTGACAGAGCCCGAACTCATTGTCATGGAAGGAAACCTTACCGATATTTATTCAGAACAGGACAATGAATATGGCCATAACCTTGACTGGTTTTACCCATATTTTGATGCTCATGGGGAAGTCGTTGCTATCATCGGCGCCGATATCGATGTTGGAGTTCAGGAAGCACAGTCTATAAGACAGTCAATAAAAGATATCGCTCCTGCCCTTATACTATTCTTTATCACCCTGTTAGTACTGCTTCATATGATAGATAATGTATTCCTGAAGCCCTTCTATGCAATCTCCCATCACATACAGGGATTTTTTATGGATGGAAATACCAAAAAAGACAAACTCTCATTTTACACAAATTACGAGGTCTGGTTTCTGTCAAAATCTTTCGACTTCATGACTTCGGAACTTGATGAATACGAGAAAGCAAGGACTCTTGAAATACAGGAAAAGCAGCGTATTTCCACAGAGCTTGAGCTTGCTGCCAATATACAGACACAATTCCTTCCAAGAACCTTTCCACCATATCCGCAGCGCACTGAGTTTGATATTTATGCATCAATGGCTCCGGCAAAAGAAGTTGCGGGTGATTTCTATGATTTCTTTTTTATAGATCAGAACAAGTTTGTTATGGTCATCGCTGATGTATCCGGTAAAGGCTTTCCTGCAGCTCTTTTCATGATGCGAAGCAAAACCGCCATCCGTTCCATTGCCGAACAAGGCTATTCACCTGCCACCATCCTGGAAAAAGTCAACCTCTCATTGTGTGAAGGCAATGATA
>JAEEGH010023169.1_pt1 | contig 12654 bp, 3 predicted proteins | sample 9134181 | NCBI WGS metagenome assembly JAEEGH01 (sample SAMN16246544, study PRJNA631951) | gut metagenome | biome: gut microbiome; feature: rumen; material: DP-attached | host: Bos | place: Iran: Karaj | collected 2018-10 | reverse complement strand
TATTTTTAATAAAAAAAAAAAAAAAAAAAAAATTTTTTAAATAAACAATAAAAAAATAATTTAATATTTAAAAAAAAAAAATATTATTAAAAATAGTTATTAATTATCTTAATAATAAAAATCTAAATTAAAAAAATATTTTTTTTATTTAAAAATTAAATGACAAGCAGCATATTTAATTTTGTAATAGACAAATTTGCATCTCAATTTTTAACTATCGATCCAGCTCAAACAAAAACGAGCATTTTTTCAGGTTTATTAGAAATTTCAAACGTTCGAATTAAACCAGAAATTTTTACTTTAGTTGATGTTCCTTATTTTGAATTAGTTCATGGTTACATAGGAAAAATATCTGTAAAAATTTCTTTTCCGCTTTTTTATAAAAATCCAATTAAAATCAAAATCGAAAAAGTTTTTTTTCATGCGCGTTCTAAAGAAATTAAAAAATTAAATAAAGAAAATGAAATTCAAAACATGGAAATTTTCAAAAATTCAAAATTACAAAGTGCTGAAGAATTAACATCAGAAGTTAATAAAATTCAAAGTGAATCACCAAGTTATATGACACAAATAATAAATAATTTACAAATTAGTGTAAGCGACATTTGTATAAGATTCGATGATGACATTTCAAACCCAAAAATTCCTTTTAGTTTTGGAGTATTAATGAAAGATTTTTTCCTCCGTTCAACAGACGAAAAATACACAATAGACTTACCCGAAGATTTTATAGTTCCTTATTCAGAAATAAATAGAAAAATAATAAAACTAACAAATTTTTCAATGTTTTTAGACACATTTTCAAATATTCAAGAATTAAATTTCAAAAATTTCATAATTCAAAACGAAAAAACTTCTCTCGCAGATGAAATAAAAGACAAATTAGAAGATGATTATGATTATTTTAAATATAGTTTAAGTGAAATATACGAAAATATTAACAACAAAGAATCTCATAATTATTTATTATTTAACATGAATTTATTAATAAAAACCGCAATAAACGACAATTTAAAAAATAATCAACCAAAAATTTCAGGTGAAGTTGATTTAGGCAACATTCAAATTCAAATTTCTTTAGAACAAATTGGAACTTTATTAAAATTTATCGCATACATTAATTTAAATTCTATGTACAAAATCGGCGTCGCAAAAGAATTTTACAATCACATTCTAACCGACAATGAAAAAAATAACTACACCGAAAATTACATTACATATTATGATTATACTTACACTGAAGGAAAAAAAAACAAAAAAGAATCTCAAAAAATGAAAAATATTCTTACTCAAATTGAAAATGGTTTAACTTACGATCAAATTCAAACGATGAGAGAAGCAGCAATGATTAAAATCAATCATTTAATTGAAAAAGATGAGATTGAAAAACGTATTGAAAAATTACAAGGTGGAAGTGGATTTTTTAGCTATTTTAGTTCCGGTCCATCTGAAGATGAAAAGAAAGAAATTGCGATTTTGGTTGAAAAACAAAAGAAATTGAATCAAAGTGATGAAGAAATTAATAAACAAATTCAAGAACATTTAAAAAAATCACAATTTAGTCAAGAAATTGATTTTTATCGTGATTTAAATGATAAATTTCTATTATTTAAATTCAATTTAATTCTTCCTGTTTGTTCAATAGCGATTTTGGAAAATAAATTCAACATGATCGAAATGATTTATAAAAATTTCGAAATCGACGCAGAAATTTTCAAAAAAGGACAAAAATTCAAAATGGAAATTGACGATATTAAAATCACTCAAAATCTCTTAAAAGAAACTAATTTCATCAACATGGTCGAAACAATAGAAACAAACGAACAAAAAGAAATTAAAAACAACATCAACGAAAATAAAAATTCACATGGTGGCGCAATGTCATTAACATTCATAAACGATCCATCATTAGAAAAAAGTGATTATAAACTAATTTTCCGTAACAAAAAAAGATTAATTATCACATGCAATTTATATTCTTTACAATATCTTTCAAATAAATTTTTAACTGTTCTTTCAACAACAATCAACATCAACGACGCAAAAAATTACGCAACAGGCGAAATTTCAAATTACATTCAACAAGGTTATTTAAATGATTATGTTTCAGGCGCATTTCAACATTTTAATATTGATTTAGATGTTAATATTAAATCGCCGATTATTATTATTCCACAAAATATTATTGATAATAATAATAGTTCGTGCATGTTAATTCGTTTCGGAACTTTGAATATTCAAAGCAAACTTCCGCCACGACAAATTTTAAATAAAGACTATGTTAATAATAATGATAGAAAAATCATGTATGATCAATACGTTTTAAAAGGACTCAATTTTAATATGAGCACTATTGAAAAATTCAATGGCGATTGGAAATCGCTTTGTAATATTAAAGGATTGAATATTTTAGATGATGTTATGATGAGCTTTGATTTTAAAAATATTATTGAACAAAAAAATGTCACTGAACTTGAAAATATTAATATTAGTATTAATTTTCCGAAGCCAATTAAATTCATGTTGAGAGATAGTCAAATTGTGTTTTTTATTGGCTTGCTTGAGGGAATGAATAAAATCAATCAAAAATTGGAAAAAGAATTTAAAAACCTCGAAAAACAAATGCAAATCAATCAACAGCAATATTTAAAAGAAGCACAAAATTATTATGAACAACAAAAAAAAATCGAAATGTTAGATAAACAAGGAAATGCGTTAATAGAACAAGAAAAAAAAAATAACAACAATTTAAATAATAATAACAATTTAATTAATAATGACAATAATTTAATTAATAATAATAATAATAATAATAACAATAATAATAATAATATAAAAAAAAACATTTTATTATTTTCCTTTAAAATCACCCGTTTCGAATTCATAATAATGAAAAAACTTTCCTTAACCGAGCACAATTTGCTTCAGCAAACAGAAAAACTAAAGGATCTCGAATACAAAGACTACCTAATTTTCTCAATGAAAAAATTTTTCATCAACTTCGACATGAACAACAAAAGCGACATGCACGCTTCAGTAATGATAGGCAAAATGAGCATTAGCGACGCAGAATTTAATTACAACAAAACAGAAGAACCTTTTGGTGAGCCTTATCAGCAATTTCAGTTTATTATGAACACTGAAAAAATATTAAATTTAGAAGAAATCGAAGACATTAATGTTCTTAATAAAAGTCAAAATGCTTCTTCAATTTACAGCGACGATGATGATGATGAAAAAATCATTAGTAAAAATATAATAAACAACAACAATTTAAATGAAGAAGATGATCAAAATGACAATGAAAAATTCATTGACATTGAATATAATTTAATTAGTGCTGAAAATAAACAAAATGTTAATATTTCTATTGAAAAATTCAAGTTTTGTTTTCCTTTGACGAGTCTTGCGAGATTGTATCAATTTTATTTGTATTTTTTTGGGTTGTATTTAAAAAGTATGAATCATACGATGCAATACAAAAAAAAAGAAATTATTGATAAAGAAAGAGAATTAATAAAACAAAAAATTTTATCAGGCGAAATTAAAATTGATGATGATGATAAAAATAATATTAATGTAATTAAAGAAGAAAATGAAGATGAAAATGAAATAAACACAAATGAAATAAACACAAATGAAAATAAAAATAAAAATAATAAAAAAAAATTATCGTATATGGAACGTTTAAAACTCGCGAAACGTAAAAAAAAAGAAGAAAAAGAAAAAGAAAAAAAACTTCAATTAAAAATTGATAAATATCTTCAAATTCAAAAAAAACAATCAGAAAAAAATCTAAAAATTCAGCAAGAAAAATCAAAAATTTTCGTCACTTTCAAAATGAAAGAAATTGACATGGATTTACCAATGGAACCTTTAAATAAAACAACAAAAATTCTTCGATTTAAATTCAATTTCAATTCAACAATTTCAATGGAAAATGAATATGAAAACACATTAATAAAAGATTCAATCACAAACATTGAAACAATCACATTTACAAAATACATAAAAAAAAACATGAATGTTACATCAAAAATTTTCAATATCGATTTTTGCTTAATTGATTACGATGAAGGCGAAGCGAAAATGGACAATATTTGTAATTATTTAATAAATAATTTTCGAATTTCTATTTTTTTAGATAGTTTTTTATTATTAAAAAACAAAGAAGAAAATTCTTCGATTATTATGAATGTTAATATTGATTTTGAACCGATGATTATTAATTTAGGTTTTGTTCAATTGAAATATATTATGAATTACACAGAAAAATTAAATTTGTTGTTAAATGAAATGAATTCGCCTTATGATGATCCAATGAAAAGCTATTTTATTGAAGATAAAAATAACAACAACGAAAATAAAAAACCACTCACTTTCATTGAATCACAAATATTAAAAAGTCAAATTTTAACATTAGAAAATATCGAAAATCTCAAAAATCACATTGAATTAACACAAGCGCTTGAAAATAATAATAATAATATTTTCAATAACGAAATTAACGAAAATAATAATAACAATAATGATAATGATGATTCAATCATTCCTTCAAATTTAGATAAAATGAACAACATGATGGACATTGAATTAACATTAGATAAAATTTGTATTCGTTTATTAGACAACACAATTCCAAACACAACACCTTTATTAAAACTTGAATATAACAAAACATCATTAAAATACATTTCAAATTCAAATCCAAACAGCACTGAAAACATAAGCAATGTCATTGTAGAATCTGTTTCAAAAAAAGAAATTCCTTTTAATGAATATAAAATTTATGGTTTGTATCAATATGTTTTTGTTAATATTAGTCTTGAAATTTATTTTTTCAATGATGCGATTAGTGATTGGGAACCTATTTTAGAAAAATGGGCAGGTGAAGTTAAAATGCTTCAAGTAGCGAGTTTTACTAAATTAAAAGGAGAAGTTTCTTCAGATGATATGTGTAATATGAATTTTTCGCTTGCTTCTGTGAAAACGTTTAATAATGCGTTGAAAAAATTTTTGGATAAAAAAGAGACTTTTTTTAAAAAAAAAAATAAAGATAATCTTGGTTTAAATGAGAGTAAAATCGCATTGGAAGTTATTAATAATACTGGATTGCAAATTGAATTTTGGTTGGATGCGGATTTTAAATTTAATAAAATTGAAAATAAAAATGTTATTAAAAATAAAATCGCGATTAGTGAAGTTGCGTATACTGTGAGTAGTAATAAATTAATGCATATTTATAATAATTTGGATGAAAGTGGATTGAATTTGAAAAAAGATAAATTTTCGTTTAGAATTAAAGGTTATGATGCAATTTCTGGAATTGATTTTTCTGGAAATTATTTCGAAGGTTTTTTAATAAAAAAACCAAAACGAGAAGAAAACGAAAATTTTAATAATAAATTAATCAACAATAAAGAAATTATTAATAATAATTTAATTCCAAATGATTTAAATAACAATAACGAAATAAACACTAAAATCAACAACGTTTTTAACAACAAAAACAAAATTAATAACAAAATTATAATCGATTCAGACGAAACTGAAATAAACACAAATTCAAATAAAATCAACAACGAAGTTTTAGTAAAAAAACTTCCATCAAAAATTGATAATAACAATCTCAGTCACACTCAATCTTTCATTCAAAATAAATTAAATTTAGATGATTCTATTCAAATCTTTTTAAAAATCAAACAAAATGGATTAATGAAATCAATCACATTAGAAAGCAATTATTGTTTTAAAAACAATTTAAACACCGAAATTATTTTATCTTTCATTGATCCAAACGAATTTAAAACTAAATTTTTAAATGAAGATAAAAACATCGACCACGCAAACAACAAAATCAATAGAATTATTATTAATCCAGGCGAAAATAAACCAATTCCAATGAAATTTATTATGAATCATTTTCGAGTTTATGCGAATTTATTTTCACATAAAAACAACAATGAAAAATACGTTTTTTTATACAAAGATTTTACATTCACGCAAAATAATTTAAATAATTACATTAGATTTGATAAATCAAAAGATGATGATTATGAATTAGAAAATAATTCAATTAAAATAAAATTCGATGATAATGAAAATAACAATGAAATTAATAATAATAATAATAATAATAAATTTATTTATGCTTCGCTTGATTTTACTATTCAAAGATCCGCAAATAAATCTGTTAATGAAAATTCATATAAAAAAAATAATTTTATGTCATTGTATTTTTATTTGTTTAGTTTTAATTATTTTTCTTCGTTTGAAAATCAATTGCCATTTGATATTAAAATTATTAATGTAAATAATAATGAAAATTATTTATTAAAACCATTAGAAAATTTAAATGTTCCGAATTTAAATTTAACTGAAAATAAAATCAAAATTAGTTTAAATTATTTTAATAACGAATTTATTTCTAATGAAATTGATTCAAATTATAAAAAAAAAAATTTAAAATTAGTTGCAAACTCAAACGAAATCGAAGAAAAAGAAAAATTCATTAACATTTCAATAAAAATCGATTCTGAAACAAATTCAAACAATTTCGATCCAACAATAATAAAATTAATAAAAAATTTCACTCAACGAAAAAAAATAATTTTATTTTTCGATTACATAATCATAAACAAAACAAACGAAAATTTATTCATAGGAAACAATAATTTAAGCGAAAATGATTTTAACAAATTCAAAAATCGATTTTTAATCCAAAAAAAAAACGTCGCTGGTTTTAGTGAAAACACAGACAAATTAAAATTCAAAAACGAAAATTCAAACTGGTCAAAATCAATCAACGCAAAAACATTCGGAATGACAGGCGTAATTAATTTAGAAATAAAAAATGAAAAAAATCTCGTTGATGAAATTTCTGTTAATATTTCATCAAGCAATTATTTTATTGAAAGCACTGTAATTAAACTCGAACCCAGATTTATTATTGTTAATAAATTAGGAATTGATTTTAATGTTTTTCAATATGTGAATCAAAAAAATAAAAAAAAAAATAAAGAAAAAAATGATAAAAAAATCGTTAATAATAGCGAAATTAGTACGAATAGTATTTTTGATGAAAATAATTTCGATGAAATTTTCGAAGATGAAAATAATAATAATAATGAAAAAGATTTTGATGTTGTTAAAGCTAATGAACAAATTGTTTATAATTTTAGAAAAATTGATAAAAATTTTAAACATATTATTCAAATCGGAACGAATAATAAAAAAATCGGATTAAGTTCACCATTTAAAATTGATGATATTTCTGATTATAATATTCAAGTTTTAATTGAAGATGAAAAAATCATCGATTTTATTGAAGAAGAAAATGAAAAAATCAATAAAGAAATCGAAGAACGAAATCAAAAAATTAAATTATTAGATTTATTTAATAATAATAATAATAATAATTTAATAAACGAAGAACAACAAAAAAAATTCACATTAAATCCTTACATAATAAACGAAATAAACAACAAAAAATATCTTCTTTTAAAAGTAAGTGTTTATTCCTTCGACAATGGTTTACTTTACATAGTTTTATACAATCCAAAATTTAACGATTATTCAATCAGAAACGAAACTGAACTTCCAATCACAGTTTGGCAAAAAGACACAAATTCCCAAAAAATCACAATTCCTGCTTACGATAAAGACGATGATTCAAACAAATCAACTTCTTCTTCAATATTAAACACAAGCTCATCTTCTATCGATTCTACTTTCATTAGCAAACAATCTTCGCATGGAAACACATTAAAATTCACTTTTTCTAATTTATTATTAGATGATCTTCAAGTAAACATTCAAATCAAAAACAAAACATTCATATATAATTTCAACACTATTGAAAAAAAAAATAAATCTATCAAAATCAACGGAAAAAAATATTATTTCAAATTATTAATCGAAAATAACAAAACAAGAATTTTATCTATTTCAAACGATAAACAATCACTTAAAAAATCTTCAGTTGAATTTTTAGGTTACATGAAAAATTTACGAAAAGTTTCTCAAATGAATTTCCAAATTAAATTAAAAGGATTCGGTCTATCAATAATCGAAAAAAAAAAAGAAATTCTATACATATCAACATTCGGATTTCTAATCAATTACATTCAATTTTCTTACCCAGGCCAAGATTTAAACGAAAAAAAAACACTACAAACAATCAGCATGTCAATGAAAAACTTTCAAATCGATTATTGCTTAGATAAAAGCTTCGAAAACATTATTGTTCCCAAATTTCAATGGATTCCAGCCAACGACAATGAAATTCAACAACAAATCGACAATGGCGAAGAAATCGCTCCTTTCATTCAACTTTTAGTACAAATTGATACAGATTATAACACAGCAACTAAAGTTAGTAATGTAAAATATCCACAATTAGATTTGACTATGCAAGAAATTTTTGTTAATGTTTATCAAAATTCTCTTATGAATTTGGTTAATTTATTTGCTAAAATTAATTCACAATTGGATTTTTATAATATTTTAAATAATGAAAATAATAATGTAAATAATAATAATAATAATGAAATTTTCCCTTGGAATTATGATGAATATCTCAAACCATTTTTAGAAGATCCCGAAGAAATTGTAACAATTTCAGAAAATTCCTCAATGATTTTTATTAATTATCTTCTTCTTTCCGCAATTAAACTCAAAATCACAATAAGAATCGACATAAACAAATTCGATTTATCAATTTTACCAAAACCAATAATGAAATTATTAGCCGTTTTCGGAAACACATTAGCAACAATCTCCGACCTTCCTTTACACTTCAACGAAATGATATACAAAGACATCTTCACCGACACAAACAAAATGATATATCTCATAATGTATCATTTAATGCGTCAAGGTTTAAGAGAATCATACAAAATTTTAGGTTGCATGGACATGTTAGGAAATCCAATAGGATTAGTAAACAAAGTAGGTACAGGATTCATAGAATTTTTTAACGAACCTCGAAAAGGATTTGCACATGGTCCAATTGGTGTAGGAGAAGGTATAGTAAAAGGGGTAGGTAGTCTCGTACAAAATGTAGTAGGGGGGTCCTTTGAAGCAATAGGGAAAATAACAGGTACATTTTTACAAGCAACGAAAACTTTGCAAGGTGAAAAATATAATTTACTACAACAAAAAGAACCGGAATCTTTAATTGATGGAGTTTATAGTGGTGTTAAAGGAGCAATAAAAGATTTAGGAAAAGGTATTACAGGTATATTTACTAATCCATATAAAAGTGCGAAAAAAGGAGGTGTAAAAGGTTTTTTTAAAGGATTAGGAACGGGAATTGTTGGTTTTGCTTTAACGCCATTTGCTGTTGTGTTTAGATTAGGAAATAATATTGTCGTTGGAATGAAAAATAATATTATGTTTAATTCTAATTTAAAAACGAGAAGATTTCGATATCCAAGACAAATTGATACTATTGCGCTTAAACCTTATGATGAAGATAGAGCGATGGTAAAAGCAATTTTGTTTTATTTGAAAGATTATAAAAATGAAGATATTATTTATTTTAAACCTTTTAATTATTTCGAAAGAGGTTTTGATCATGATAATTTTAAATCGAGCTTGATTCTTACGAATAAACATGTTTTAGTTGTTTATGAAGCGAAAACTTTGGCGAAAGAAATTTTGTTGAATAATATTAAAAATGTGGAAATTCATAAAGAAAATGAAAATGTTGATGATAGTTTCTTTATTGTTTTTGTTATGAAAAATAATAAACCCAAACAATTTATCAAAACTAACGATTTTAAAATGTGCTTTAATTTTTATAGTTTGTTAGCAAAAAATCTTGTTGATATTGATAGTAATGATAAAAATTAATATAAATATTAAATATTTAATTTTAGTTTAAAAAATATTAATATATTAAACATTAATTTAATTTTTATTTAAATTTCATACACAAAAATTATTTTAATTAATAATATTTTATTTAAAATAATATTATTAAATAATTAAATGGAAAATTCTTCAACATCAATTTCAACATCAATTTCAACATCAATCGAAAATAACAATAACAACATTAACAACAACATTAACATTAATAACATCATCAACGAAAACTCAATTTCATCAGATTCAAATCACCAGAACAACAAAACATATCAAAACTTAATATTCAAAACATTATCTCAAAAAACAATTTTATGCTCGAAAAAAACAATATCAACAACAAGCGACTTTTTCGATTGCATTACTTCAAACAACCTCGAAAAACTTCGTCATTTATCTCAAAAAGGATTGCCAGATGATCTTCCAATGCTTCGAGCATTAACATATAAAATATTATTAAATTACCTTCCAATTGAAAGTGAAAAATGGTATTCAACATTAACAAAAAAACGTTCAGAATATTTTTATTACAAACAAATTTTCATTTCAAAACTCGACAAAGAATTAAAATCAAAACAATTCACATCAAAAACATTATTAGAACAAATAATAAAAGACGTTTATAGAACAAATGTTAATTTCAATTTCTTTTTTCAATCAACAAACAAAAACAAACAATTTTCATCTGAAGAAATAAAAAATCTTTACAACAAAAGAAAAAATTGCGTTTTTTCCGATATTGAAAATGACATTTATACAATCACATCAGATAAAATAAATAATGAAACTCACGCTGAAGTTCTAACAAGAATTTTATTCATTTATAGTAAATTCACACCAGACATTTCATATCATCAAGGAATGAATGAATTAATAGCGCCAATTTATTATTTATTTTCATATGATAAAACTTACAAAGAAACAAACGAAAATGAAATTGAAGCTGATACTTTTTGGGTATTTTTTAATTTAATGTCCAAAATGAAAAGTTCTTTTGATATTGGAAACAGTCACAATTACATTAAAAAAAAAGCAGATAAATTATACAAAATAATAAAAATCGTTGATGAAGAAGTTTTTAATCATTTTATTAAAATTCAATTAAAAAATGATTATTTTGTTTTTAGATGGTTTATTTTATTGTTTAGTCAAGAATTTCAAATAAGCGATTTATTAAGAATTTGGGACATTATTTTTTCGAAAGAAGATGTTTTTTATTACACTTTTTATTTCGCTTTGGGAATTGTTGAATATAAAAGAAAATTCATATTAAAAAACGACATGATTAATGTTTTAACTGACATTAATAAATTAGATGATGTCAATGTTGAAGACATTGTAAAAGAAGTTGTGAAAGTGAAAAATAAATTCAAAGATGAAATATTAAAAATAATTTACGATAATAAAAAATTCGAAAATAAAAATATTCATAATCATAATTTAATAGAAACTTAATTAAATTTATTAAATATTTTTAAATTAATATTAAAATGAAAATGAATTTAAACATTTTAAACCAAAAAAAAACAAAAGAAAAAGAAAATACAAAATTATTAGAAAGGATTTTAAAAGAATATTCAAGTGAATATCTTGAAAATATAGATTTTGATTATGATTTAGGATTTGGAAAAGAAGCAATTCAATTTACAGCAAAAGAAGTTGAATTTAGAAGAGATTTATTAAAAAAATTTGGTATTCCTTTAGAATTATCAACTGGGAAAATAAAAACAATAAAATTAAAAGTAAAAAGTTTAATATCTTTAAAAAATTTTTCATTAGAAATTTCAGATTTAGAATTAAATATTGAGACAATTCATATAAATAAAGACTATAAAAAAAATTTTTTTTTATATAGACAAAAAATATTAAATGAATGGGAAAACAAACATAAAAAAATATTTAATAGTATGACAAAAAATTCTTTATTAGAATCATTTATTGTAGATAGATTAATTCCAATAAAAATAGATATTAAAAATATAAAAATAGTAATTAATGATACAATATCTTCAAAAAGTAAAATATATGAAATTGTATTAAGAATAGATTCAATTCATTCATTTGGTTGTAATAAATCAAAACAAGAAATTGATTTAATTGGTGATGAAGATTTAATATATAGATATTTAGAAATAAATGGTTTTTCAGTAAAAATATTTGGAGTAGAGAATAAAGCAGAAAAAAAAGAAGGAATATATTTAGGAACAATATTAAATGATTTTGATATGGGAATTAAATCATCATTTTTAAGATCATATAATAAAAAATCACTAAAAGAAACACCATTATTTGATCTTATAATAGAATTTAAAACACCATTAATAATAAATTTAACAATTCAAAATATAAACATAATTCAAAATGTATTAAATTACTTAACAAAAATAAAAAAGGTAGAAAAATATTGGATAAACAGACCAGATTTTAAAGAAGATGGAAAAATAGATGAAAATGATTCATTAAAATGGTTTTTATATGCGTTTTCAGTATTAAGAAATGAAATTCGAAATAATAAAAGACAGAATTATGAATTAATAACATTAATAGAGAAGATAAATTCAATGGAGAAATATATTCAATATTATAAAGAGAGTCATAAATTAATAATAGCACCATGGATACATCAAAAAGATCATAAAGTAGAATTACAAAATTTAGAGAATAAAATGACAATAGATGATATATTGTAGAGAATTAGCATTTGCAGAATTATTAACTGAAGGAAGAGCATTTTGTGCAAGTGGTGAAGTAGGAGAAGGATATAAACCTTTTGTTCATTTATGG
>JAEEGH010023166.1_pt1 | contig 12655 bp, 13 predicted proteins | sample 9134181 | NCBI WGS metagenome assembly JAEEGH01 (sample SAMN16246544, study PRJNA631951) | gut metagenome | biome: gut microbiome; feature: rumen; material: DP-attached | host: Bos | place: Iran: Karaj | collected 2018-10 | reverse complement strand
GTCCATGAAAAATTGCATCTATTTTGCCGCAAATTCGGAAAAATTCACGCCGCGCCTCACCCCGGGCTGGGGCTTTGACGCGGCGGGCGGGCTCCGCCGAGGGGCGGGCGGGCTTGCGGACGGGGTCCTGTTGGACGACCGGTTTCCGCCCGCGCAGAGCGCCGCCGCGGAGCTGGCGGCTGCCCTGCGGGCAGCGCCGCTCGTGGTCTGCGACTTTGAACGCGCCCCGACCCCTGCCCTGGCGGAGCTGGTCCGGCAGCTTGCAGCTGCGGGGATCGAGACGGTCGTTCCCGCCGCCTGGGCGGAGCTGCCCCACGCAGCCGTCCTCGTGGGACCGTACGAGCCGCGCGGGCGCTTCGACCGCTGGCTGGACCGGCAGCGGGAGCGGTACGGCCCGGTCGTTCTGGACGCCGCCCCGCTCTCCTGCTTCGTCCCCTTCTGCGGAGCGGAGGAACCGGATGACCCCGGCTCTGCGCCGCCGGTGCGCTTCTGTCCCGGCGCGGGATGCCTCTGCCGCGAGACCCCGGCCGGCGTGTTTTTCCGGGATACGCAGCAGACCCTGACCGCCCGCTGTGAACCCGTTCCCGCCATCGTCTTCGCGGAAGCCTGGGAAGCGCTGGCGTAACAAAAACGCCCCCGCCCGGATTGAACTCCGGGCGGGGGCGGGGATCTCAGACCTTAGCCTTCGATGCAGATGGTCTTCTTTTCGGGCAGCTTGGGGGCGGCCTTCTTGGGGACGTTCAGCGACAGGACGCCGTCCTCGAAGCGGGCCTTGATATCCTCCTCGGTCAGACCGGTTCCGACGTAGAAGCTGCGCTGCATCGCGCCGGCGTAGCGCTCCTGACGGATCACGCGGCCCTCCTTGTCGGTCTTGCTCTCGTCCAGACCCTTGGAGGCGCTGATCGTCAGATAGCCCTTTTCCAGGCTCAGCTCGATCTCGTCCTTCTTGAAGCCGGGCAGGTCGATCTCGACCTCGTAGTGGTCGTCGTGCTCGCGGATATCGGTCTTCATCACGTGGGGGGCGTGCTTGCCGTAGAGCTTCCGCTCGGTGTCGTCCAGCCCGCGGAGGGTCGGCCAGCGCATCCAGTCGTCAAAGAAATCATCATCAAAAATTCTGGGCATCAACATAGACATAAGTCATTTCTCCTTTCAAACATGCAGTACAGTTGATTTGGAGCAGGGGGTGGGGGAGCTTTTTGCTCCCTTCCTTTGTTCTGGCTTTATTATACCACCAATTTTAGCACTGTCAAGGGGAGAGTGCTAAAAACCTGTAAACCTTTTGCGGCAAAACTGAGAACAAATTGTGAACGCTACCCGAATAGCTCCGCCAGCCAGTCCAGCGCCCGGAATCTGAGGCGTACCGGCGCGGAATCCCCGGTGATCAGATCCACCTCGTCCCCGGTCAGACCGGCGGTCTTCGCTGCGTCGGCCAGTCCCTCCGTCGTGGCCGGCAGGCAGAGGGCCGGGAAGGCCACGCACCACCAGTTGTGCCCGCTCCCCGCGCCGACGGTCACGCGCAGGGCGGTGTAGGGTCCGGCGGGCAGGGAAAAGGTCGGGTAATCCCGCCGGGGGAAGAGCTCGCTGCCCAGGCTGACGCGGACCGGCTCGTCGCTGCCCGCAGAGCGCAGGGCGGACCGCGCGGCGGTCTCAAGCTCCGGCAGTCCGGCTGCCAGACGCCTGCGCGCAGCGTCCGCGTCGGCGCAGCCGTCGGTCAGAGCCGCCGCCACCGGAAGGACGGCGTCCCGGACCAGGAGCTTGCGCGCCTGGTCGTCCGGCGCGTCCGAGCTTGCCACCACGTGCAGACGGATCAGCTTCCCGGCCAGACGCCGCTGTTTCGCGGCCAGGCCGACGGCGAGCGTCAGCGTGCAGATCATTCCCACGGCCAGAGCAAGGCAGAGGAGCCTGTGAAGCCTATGTGTTCCTTTCATTTTACCACCCCGTTGCGTTTCTGCTTCACCGGGATGATACCCGTTCCGGGCCGCGCTCAAACCTGAACAGCAAAAAAACCGCCGCGTTCCAACGCTGTGCGTTGGGGCGCGGCGGTTTTGCGTGCAATCGGGCCTGTAAGCCGGGTTCTGTCGTGGACAGCCATCTATCTTGGCGGAACCGTTGCCGGCCCGCTCCATGCCACCTCCTCGGAGACGGTCGGGCAGACCTCTGTCTCCTCCACGGTGTTGCTCCGGATAGAGTTTACAGCGCCGGACTGTTCCCAGCCGGTGCGTGAGCTCTTACCTCACGTTTCCACCCTTACCCGCTTGCGCGGGCGGTATCTCTCTGTTGCACTTTTCCTGAAGTCGCCTTCGGCGGGTGTTACCCGTTATCCTTGCCCTGTGGAGCCCGGACTTTCCTCACGGAAGCGCCGTTGGGCGCAGCCGCGCGGCTGTCCGGCCCGGTTGCGAACTGTATTTTATCCGATTCGGGCGGGAAAGTCAAATGATTCTTGCCGCGCCGGTGAAATAATTGCGCGATTTCCGGAAAAATTCCGTGCAATTCCCGCCCGTCTGTGATATACTGAATTATATTCGATCACATTTGCTCAATTCCGAACGAACCGGGGGGGGGATGAACCGTGTATCTGCTTCTGTTTGCGCTCTGGCTCGTGATCAACGGCAGACTGACCACGGAGCTCGTGCTCTTCGGGCTTGCGCTGACCGCGATCTTTGCGGCTGTGCTCCGCCTGCTCTTTGGCTACGGTCCCCGGACGGAGCTGCGGCTGTGGCGCAAGGCGCCGCTGTTCGCTGCGTTTCTGGCCGTCCTGTTCGGGGAGATCGTCCGGGCGAATCTCGGCATGATCGGGACGATCCTCGGCCCGAAGCGCCGGATCGACCCGACCGTCGTCCGCGTCCGCACCGACCTCAAGACGCAGTTTGCCCGCTATCTCCTTGCCAACGCGATCACCCTGACCCCGGGCACCCTGACCGTCCAGAGCGAGGACGGGGTCCTGACGGTCCACTGCATCCGACCCGGCCTGCTGGAGGACACCGAAAACGGCAGGATCGTGCGTCTGCTGCGCAGAATGGAGGCCTGAGATGGACGTCTGGAGAGATCGGCTGCTGATCGCCGCGCTGCTCGCGCTGGCCGTCGGCATCTTTCTGGCCCTGCTGCGGGCCATTCGCGGGCCGCGGGTCGCGGACCGGATCATGGGCGTCAACATGATCGGCACGATGAGCACGGCCTGCATCTGCATTCTGTCGGTCCTGCTCCGGCAGAGCTGGCTGCTTGACGTGGGGCTGATCTACTGCCTGATCAGCTCCCTTGCCGTGGTGGTGCTGGTGAAGAACTACATCGCCTCGCACAGAAGGGAGGACGACGATGCCTGAAGCCCTTTGGACCGTGCTCTGCGGGGTCTTTCTCTGCGCGGGCGTGCTCTGCATGCTCTGCGGCGTGGCGGGCGTCTACCGCTTCCGCTTCGTCCTCAACCGGATGCACAGCGCGGGCATTCTGGACACCCTGGGGATTTTTCTGATCCTGCTGGGTCTGGCCTTCGCCTCGCACAGCATGGAATACCTGCCCAAGCTGCTTTTGATCCTTGCCGCCCTCTGGGTCGGCAGCCCCATCGCCTCGCATCTGGTCAGCCGGATGGAATACCTGACCGACGAGGACGCAAAAAACCATTTCAGGGAGGAGGACCGCACGTGAACGGTCTGGACCTGTTTCAGCTTCTGCTGCTCGCGGGCATCGTGGTCTGCGGGATCGCGGCCTGTCAGAGCAAAAACCTGCTGGTCTGCCTGATCATCTTCATGGCCTATTCGGTGATGATGTCGGTCATCTGGGTTCTGCTCCAGGCCCCGGATCTGGCGATCACCGAGGCGGCTGTCGGCGCGGGCATCTCCAGCATCCTGCTGTTTATCACGCTCAAAAAACTCCGTGACGTCCGAAAGAAGGTCCGGCATGAAGAAACAGACGAAACCGAAGCTCTCTGAGCGGCTGCGCGCCTGGGACGCGGGCAGCTTCGACCTGACCGCGTCCATCGACCCCGACCCGCCCGTTCCGACGGTCGAGCACGACGTCCGGCAGGAGGACCTTCCCCCGCTCGTGTCGCTCGGCGAGCGGCAGACGCGCGGCTTCCGGCGGCTGTATCCCGTGCTGGCTGCCGCGCTGAGCGCGGTCCTGGTCGCCTTTCTCCTGTCCGCCGTCCTTGCCCTGCCGCCCTACGGCGCGGCGGACAACCCGCCCCACAACGAGGTCATGGAGCGTTACGTCTCCCGCGGTCTGGACGAGACCGGGGCGGTGAACACCGTGGCGGGCGTGATCCTGGACTACCGCGCCTTCGATACCCTGGGCGAATCCCACGTGCTCTACACGGCGGCGACGGCGGTGATGATCCTGCTGCTCGCGGCGGGCGGAGGACGGGAGGAGCCGCCCTCGGTCCGGCGGATCATGGAGGGCGACCCGATTCTGCGCGGCACGGCCCGGGTCCTGGTGCCGGTCATCCTGCTGTTCGGGGTCTGCGTGATCCTCAACGGCCACCTGGGGCCGGGCGGCGGCTTTGCCGGCGGGGCCATCCTCGGCGGCGGCCTGATCCTCTACGTGATCGCCTTCGGCTTCGAGCCGCTGGAGCGGATCGTCAGCGGAAGGGTCTACCGCGTCGGGATCGCCTCTGCCCTCTGCTTCTACAGCGCGGCCAAGTGCTATTCCTTCTTCTGCGGGGCCAACCATCTGGAGACGATCTTCCGCAGCGGGACCCCCGGCGCGATCCTCTCGGCGGGGCTGATCCTGCCGCTGAACGTCGCCGTCGGGCTGATCGTCGCGCTGACGATGTACGGCTTCTATTCGATGTTCCAAAGGGGGCGGGTCTGATGCTGCAAAGTCTCTGGGAGAATCGCATTCCGGTTGCGGCGGTCGTCCTCTTTGCCGTCGGCTTCTCGACCCTGCTGCTGCACCGGAACCTCTTTAAGAAGATCATCGGCTTGAATATCATGGATACCGCAGCCTACCTCTTTCTGACCTCACTGGGCTATATTTCCGGCCGCAAGCCGCCGATCGTCACGAACGGCGTCACCGACGCGTCCGCCTACGTCAATCCCCTGCCCGCCGGTCTGGTGCTGACCGGCATCGTGGTCTCGGTCTCCGTGACCGCCCTGATGCTGGCCCTGACCGTCCGCCTCTACGAGCGCTATCACACGCTGGATCTGGACAAGATCTATCTGATGGCGAAGGATGAAGAGGAGGAGAAGAAATGAGCTTTGCCGCGAACCTTCCCCTGTTCTCCGTCGTCGGGTGTCTGCTCGCCTCGGCGGTGAGCGCCGTCCTGCGGGCGAAGCCCGCGGCCTGGGTCACGCGGATCCTGGCGGCGCTGGTCGCTGCCGCCTCCGTCCCCGTTCTGCTTCTGGGGCTGAGAACCGGGACGGCTGTGACCTACACGATGGGCCATTTCCCGGCGCCGTGGGGCAACGAGCTCCGCTTCGGCATTCTGGAGCCGCTGGTCTCCGGCATCTTCGCCCTCGTCCTGCTTGCCTGCGTGGTGGGCGGAGACCGGGAGCTCAAGCGGGATATCGAGCCCGCCAAGCAGAACCTCTACTTCGTGATGGTCGATCTGGTGCTGGCTGCGCTTCTGGCCCTGCTCTATACGAACGACCTCTTTACGGGCTACGTTTTCATTGAGATCTGCACGATTGCCGCCTGCGGCATTCTGATGATCCGCCAGCTCGGGCGCACGACCCTTGCGGCGGTCCGCTATATGATCTTCTCGCTGATCGGCTCCGGCCTGTTCATGCTGGGGATCGTCTTCCTCTATTCGCTGACCGGCCACCTGCTGATGCCGAATCTCAAGACTGCCGTGGCTGCCCTGTGGGCGAGCGGGGAATCCCGCGCGCCGCTGACGACCGCCATGTGCCTGATCACCCTCGGCCTCTGCATCAAGAGCGGTCTCTTTCCCTTCCACTTCTGGATGCCGGATACCTACGGCTATTCCACGCCCTGCTCGGCGGGCATTCTCTCCGGCCTGGTGACGAAGGGCTATATCTTCCTGCTCATCAAGATCATCCGCTGCGTCTTCGGCGTGGAGGTCTTTTACGCGAGCGGGATCCAGACCGTGCTCTACGTTCTGGGCGTCGCCGGGATGGTGGTGGGCTCGGTCTCTGCCATCCGGGAGAACGACGTCTTCCGCATGATCGCCTTCTCCTCCGCCGCGCAGATCGGCTATATCTTCATGGGCGTCGGCCTGTCGCCGGAGCTCGGCACCGCGGCGGCTCTGTTCCATATCCTGACCCACGCGATCACCAAGCCCGCTCTGTTCCTGTCCGCCTCCCGCCTGTCGGAGGCCTCGGGCGGACGGAAGCGCTTCAAGGCCCTGCAGGGCGCGGCGCACCGAAACCCGACGGCCGGGGCGGCCTTTGCCGTGGGCTGTCTGAGCATGATCGGCGTGCCGCTGACGATGGGCTTTATCGCCAAATATCTGTTCGCCTTCGCGGCCTTCCGCGAAAACCGCCTGCTGGTCCCGACGCTGCTGGCCCTGGCGATCTCCACCGTGCTCAATACCTTCTACTTCGCGCGCACCCTGATCCGCGTCTATAATACCCGCGGCGTCACCCCCGTGCCGCCGGTGCGGCTGCGCACCCAGCCCGGCTACGCCTTCGCCGCGATCCTGCTGACGGCGGAGAACGTCGTCTGCGGCATCCTCGCCCAGCCGCTGATCGAGATGCTGACCAAGGGCCTGTCCGTTCTCTGATACCGTCAATTCAATTGATAGGAGGGACTCCTGTGACCAACCTGCTCATGTGCCTTGTAATTCTCCTGCCGCTGGCCGGCGGGGCGGCGCTGCCGCTGCTCCGGGGCCGGAGCAAGAGGACCCTGCATCTCTGCGTGCTGGCGATCCTCGTGCTTGAGGCCGCTGCGGTGACGGGCCTGCTCCTGTCGCCCGCCTCGGAGCTGACCGTGCTCGCCATGTCGGATTCCCTGGTTCTCGCCCTGCGGATGGACGGCGTCTCGCGCCTGTTTCTGGCGGTGGCGGCCTACGGCTATCTGCTGACCGGGATCTACGCCTTCCGCTATCTTTCCCACGGCGGACGGGAGATCTCCTTCTATGCCTTCTTCCTTCTGTCGCTCGGCACGCTCGCGGGCATGGATCTGTCGAAAAACCTCGTCACGATGTACCTGTTCTTTGAGGCGCTGACCCTGCTCTCCATGCCCCTGGTCCTCCATGACCGCACGAAGGAGTCCATTCAGGCGGCCCTCAAGTATCTGTTCTATTCGATCGCCGGCGCGTTTCTGGGCCTCGCCGCGATCTTCTTCCTCTCGGCCTATTCTGCGAGCCTGGACTTCCGCGCGGGCGGAAATCTCGATCTCGGAAAGCTGGCGGGCCATGAGAACGTCCTGCGGGTCGCCGTCTTTCTCGGTGTGATCGGCTTCGGGGCCAAGGCCGGTCTCTATCCCCTCCACGGCTGGCTGCCCACGGCCCACCCGGTCGCCCCGGCCCCCGCCTCCGCCGTCCTGTCCGGCATCATTGCCAAGGCGGGCGTGCTTGCCATTCTGCGTCTGGTGTATTTTTGCGTCGGCGCGGACTTCCTGGCCGGGACCTGGGTCCAGACGGCCTGGCTGAGCCTTGCCCTGCTGACGGTCTTCATGGGCTCCATGATGGCCTACCGGGAAAAGGTGTTCAAAAAGCGCCTGGCCTACTCCACGGTCAGCCAGATCTCCTACGTCCTGACCGGACTCTTTCTCCTGACCCCGGAGGGAGCGCTCGGCGGCCTGCTCCACGTGGTCTTCCACGCGACGATCAAGCTCTGCCTCTTCCTGGTGGCGGGCTCCGTCATCGTGAACGCGGGCAAGACCCGCGTGGATGAGCTGCGCGGCTATGGAAGGGTCATGCCGAAGACGCTCTGGGCCTTTACGATCGCCTCCCTGGCCCTGATCGGCATTCCGCCCGCCTCCGGCTTTGTCAGCAAGTGGTATCTTGCGGGCGGGGCCCTGCATTCCGGCCTGCCGGTCTTCTCCTGGCTGGCTCCCGTTATCCTGCTGGTCTCGGCCCTGCTGACGGCGGGCTATCTGCTCCCGATCTCCATCGACGCCTTCTTCCCCGGGAAGGACTGCCCCGCCCTGCCGCCGAAAAACGACGAGGGCGGCGCGCGGATGTGGGTCCCCGTTCTGATCCTCTCCGCTCTGACCCTGCTGTTCGGTATCTTTTCCGCGCCTCTGGTCAACGCCCTCTCCGCGCTGGCAGAGGGCCTGTTCTGAGAGGTGTACCATGGCTCCCGTTTGGATGCTTGCGGCGATCCTGCTGCCGCTGCTCGGCGGCGCCGGACTTCTGCTGCTGAAAAAGAAACAGGCCGGAACGGCGAAGCTGCTCGCGCTTGCCCTGACCTGCGCGACCTCGATCCTGGTCTGGGCGCTGATCCTGACCGGCTCGACCGCGACCTTCCGCCTGGCCTCCTTCACCGACGGACTGGTCGTTGCCTACCGGCTCGACGGGCTGGGCCGCTTCTTTGCCGGGATCCTGGCGACGCTCTGGCCGCTGACGGTTCTCTACGCCCTGTCCTACATGGAGCATGAGCCGCGGCAGATCGCCTTCTTCAGCTTTTTCACGATGTCCTACGCCGCCAGCCTCGGCGTAGCGATGTCGTCCAACCTCTTTACCCTGTATTTCAACTATGAGCTGCTGACCCTTGCCACGATGCCTCTGGTCCTCCACCCGATGACCCGCGCGGCAAGCAAGGCGACGCGGACCTATCTCTTCTTCTCCCTCGGCGGGGCGGCCTTCGCCTTTGCCTCGATGATCTTCCTGATCGCAAACGGGGCCGACGGGAGCTTCACCCTGGGCGGCCTCCTGACCGGCCACCCCTACGGGCCGGAGATCACGCGGATCTTCTTCGTCCTCGGCTTCTTCGGCTTCGGCGTCAAGTCCGCGGTCTTCCCGCTCCACGTCTGGCTCCCCCGGGCGGCCGTCGCGCCGACCCCGGTCACTGCCCTGCTCCACGCGGTTGCCGTCGTCAAGGCCGGAGCCTTCGCCGTCATCCGCCTGACCTGGTTCTGCTTCGGGACCGACCTGCTGGCCGGGACCTGGGCCCAGTGGGTGCCGATGCTCTTTATCCTCTTCACGATCCTGTACGGCTCCGTGATGGCGGTCAAATGCCCGCACTGGAAGCGGCGTCTGGCCTACTCCACGGTGGCGAACCTCTCCTACGTGCTGTTCGGCGCTCTGCTGATGACCTCCGCCGGTCTTGCCGCCGGTCTGCTCCATATGGCTGCCCATGCCTGCATCAAGATCCTGGCCTTCTTCTGCGCCGGCGCGGTCCTGCACCGGACGGGGCGGGAATACAACGTGGAGCTGGACGGCCTGGGCCGGAAGATGCCCCTGACCTTCGCCTGCTTCACGGTCTCGGCCCTGGCCCTGACCGGCATCCCGCCCTTCAACGGCTTTGTGAGCAAGTGGTATCTGCTGACGGCCTCCGCCGAGGCGGGCACGACCCTTGCCTACGCAGGGGCGGCGGCCCTGCTGATCTCTGCCCTGCTGACGGCGATCTATATGTTCACCGTCGTCTCCCGCGCCTGGTTCCCGCGCAGGGACGGCCCCGCCGGGCCGATCCTCCCGCGCGACGCCGCCCCGCGCCGCGCCCTGCCCGCCCGCTGCGAGGCGGATTGGCGAATGAACCTTCCCGACGTCCTCCTGGCTCTGGCGACCCTGGCTGCCGGCCTCTTTTCCCAGCCGATCATCGACGCCGTGGAGCGGATCGTGTCCCATTCATAAGGGAAGGTGTTGCCGCCGAAGGCGGCGCTTTCCGGACGAGAGCCGCACAGAAGAAGCAGCAGCCTTCCGATACGGAACGGGAAATCCTTCCCCTGTAAGGGGAAGGGGGACCGCGAAGCGGTGGAAGAGGTGTTTTGTAAACCATGAAGCACAGCAAATCAAATCTGACGCCGATTGCACAAACTCTGCGGAAGAACATGACCCGCGAAGAGGTCAAGCTCTGGAAATGCTTTTTGCAGCCTCTCCCCGTGGTCGTCAAGCGACAAAAGGTCATTGGAAATTACGTCGTCGATTTTTATATCCCCAAGGCTAAACTGGTGATCGAGCTGGACGGAAGTCAGCACTATTCTGATACAGGAATCGCGTCTGATCGGAAGCGGGACAGCGATTTGAACGATCTCGGGTTGACCGTACTGCGTTATTCCAACCTGGATGTGCACCGAAATTTCGACGGTGTGTGCGCGGACATTGTTCGGCATATCCCTGCGGAGATCGAGATCGGGCACCTGCGGGAGGTTTGATGGGGAAGGACACCCCTTCCGCCGCCATTCCACAAGGGGGGAAGGACCCCTCTTCCACCGCCTGCGGCGGTCCCCCTTCCCCCGGAGGGGGAAGGATGGCGCGAAGCGGTGGAAACCAAGATTTGAAAGGAGAAAGGCATGCTTTTCCTGCTGATGATTTTCCTCCCGATGGCGGCAGCGCCGGTCGGATGGATGATTGGGCGGCGGTCGAAGTGCGGACGGGACGCGCTGGCGATCGGCGTCGGCTTCGTTGAGCTTGCGCTGGCCCTTGCGGCGTACTTCCTCCGTTCCTCCGCGGGCGCCGATCTCACGGCGGAGCTCGGCGGGATCTGCGGTCTCGGCCTGCGCCTGAAATACGACGGCTTCCGCGCGGTCTACTGTCTGGTGCTCTCCTTCATGTGGGCGATGACCCTGCTCTTTTCTCCCGATTATTTCGCCCATCACCACAACCGCAACCGATACTATTTCTTCCAGCTCCTGACCCTCGGCGCAACGATGGGCGTTTTCCTGTCCGCCGATCTCTATACGGCCTTCGTCTTCTTTGAGATCATGTCCTTCACCTCCTTCCCCTGGGTGATCCAGGAGGAGACGGCGGGGGCGATCCGCGCGGCCAAGACCTATCTGGCCGTTGCCGTCATCGGCGGCCTCGTCGCCCTGATGGGAATCTTCCTTCTCCACGCCCGGCTGGGGACCCTGGAGCTCGACGCCCTCTATCCCGCGGCGCAGGCGGCGGGCAAGCGGCCCGTGTTCTATACGGCGGCTGCCTGCATCCTCTTTGGCTTCGGCGCGAAGGCGGGCATGTTCCCCCTCCATATCTGGCTGCCGAAGGCCCATCCGGTCGCTCCGGCCCCGGCCTCGGCCCTCCTTTCCGGCGCGCTGACCAAGTCCGGCGTCTGGGGCATCCTCGCCGTCTCCTGCCAGCTCTTCCGCGGCGATCCCGCCTGGGGGACCGTGATCCTCGCCCTCGGCACGGTGACGATGCTCCTTGGTGCGGTGCTGGCCCTGTTTTCCGTCGACCTCAAACGGACCCTTGCCTGCTCGTCGATGTCGCAGATCGGCTTCATCCTGGTGGGCGTCGGCATGATGGGCATTCTGGGCGAGGAAAACGCCCTGGCTGCCCGCGGGACCGTCCTGCACATGGTCAATCACTCCGTCTTCAAGCTGGTTCTCTTTCTCTGCGCCGGAACGGTGTTCCGGAATCTGCATCAGCTCGACCTCAACGAGATCCGCGGCTTCGGGCGGAAAAAGCCCTTGCTCAAGGCCGCCTTCCTGCTCGGCGCAATGGGCATCGGCGGCGTCCCCCTGCTCAACGGCTACGTGAGCAAGACCCTTCTGCACGAGGGCATCGTGGAGGGCGCGCACCTGACCGGTTCGGGCTGGCTGACGGCGGTGGAGTGGATCTTCCTCTTCTCCGGCGGGCTGACCGCGGCCTATATGACCAAGCTGTTCGTCGCGGTCTTCGTGGAAAAGCACCCCACGCGGCAGGCGGAGTTCGACGGGATGAAGCGTTATCTCTCCCGCCCGGCTGCCCTGGCCCTGGGCCTCTCGGCCCTGGTCGTTCCGATTCTCGGCCTGACCGCAGATCATACGATGAACGCCGTCGCGGACCTTGCGTCGGACTTCCTGCACGGCGAAGCGCCGGCCCACGCGGTCCATTATCTGTCGGCGGAAAATCTCAAGGGCGCAGCCATCTCGATTGCGATCGGCGCGGCGGTCTACGGCTGCGTCGTGCGGACCGGGATGATGCGGCGCGGCGTCTATCTGAACCGCTGGCCCGCGCGGCTGGATCTGGAGGATCTGGTCTACCGTCCGCTGCTGCTTCGGATCCTGCCCGGCCTGTTCGGCTGGCTCTGCGCCTTCTTCGGGGAAAACCGGGTGACCAGGCTTCTGGCAAAGGGCGCGATGGCCGCCGGCAGCCGCCTCGGAGCGATCTTCGGGGAAAACCGCGTGACCGGTCCTGCGGCAAAGGGCCTCTTTGCCGGGACCCGCACGCTGAGCCACGCGCTCAGCGACAGTCTGGACGCTCTGGTCGTCGCCCTGCAGCGCACGGTCTTCCGTCAGAGCGCCGAGCGGCGTGAAAACAAGGTGGCCGATACGGTCAGCTACCGCCTGGGCGAGAAGCTGGACCGGGCGGCTGCCCGCCTCGGCGGCGAACGCGCCGGACGGACGCGGTATGCAGAGCGCCTCTACCGCATCCGGCGCACGGTCCGGGAGACCGGACGCCAGATCACGGGCAACCTCTCCTTTGCCCTGCTCATGCTGGTGCTGGCGATCTGCGCGGTCCTCGCCTTCGTACTGCTGCGGTAGCAGCTCAGCCATTTGCCGAACGCAAAGCCTTCGCCCCTTTGGGGAGAAGGTGTCGAGCGCAGCGAGACGGATGAGGGGGACGTTCCGACAATCAGACGGTTGAATATACGAATCGGTGGTCGATACCCCCCCTCATCCGTCA
>JAEEGH010023161.1_pt1 | contig 12658 bp, 9 predicted proteins | sample 9134181 | NCBI WGS metagenome assembly JAEEGH01 (sample SAMN16246544, study PRJNA631951) | gut metagenome | biome: gut microbiome; feature: rumen; material: DP-attached | host: Bos | place: Iran: Karaj | collected 2018-10 | reverse complement strand
AAGGTTACGATTCTTGCCGCAAACAGGGCATATGCCCTTGCAGTCATCCTGGCACAATATCTTTGCCGGGAAATTCACTAAGATCTCGTTTAAAATAAGTTCATCTACGTCTATTTCCTCACCATCAACAAATGAATAAGGACCTAAATCATCATCAGCTACAACCTGTCCCTCAGAAACCTCAACAGTCTCATCAACATTAACAGGAACCTCAAATGTGACCTCTGTAAGACATCTATCACATGCTCCAACAATACTAGTATTAGTATTAAAAGCAATGTGAAGCTTTCCAGTGCCAATCATAGATAAAACTACCTCAAATGGCTCTACGTGATTGATAGAAAAATCACTGCCAAGATAAGAAAAATCATGTATGTCACAAGTTCCAGCAAACTTCTTATTTTGATCAGGTAATGAAGTAATATCTTTTATAGAAATCTTCATAAATATCTCCTATCCACACTTTGTCAATTATACATAGCTCAAATATAGTTGTCAAACATTTTCTTTAAAAATTAACACTATATTTAAAGATTACTTTCCAGAAACGATAGCTGCTGTATCTCTAGCAATCATAACCTCTTCATTTGTAGGTACAACATATACCTTAACCTTTGAAGAATCAGAAGAAACAAGTCTCTCCTCGCCTGCCACATCATTTCTAGCATCGTCAAGCTCAACGCCCATGAATCCAAGGTGATCACAAACAGCCTTTCTAAGACCTGCATTGTTCTCGCCAAGACCAGCTGTGAAGCAAATGATATCTGCACCATTCATTGCTGCTGCGTAAGCACCTACATACTTAGCAATACGATATGCAATCATATCCATAGCAAGCTTTGCTCTCTCATTGCCCTCTGCAGATGCAGCTATAAGATCACGGAAATCTGATGAAATTCCAGAAATACCAAGAGCACCAGACTCCTTATTAAGAACGTTCATAACGCCTGTAAAATCAAGACCTTCTTTTTTAGCCATAAATTCTACAGCTGAAGGATCGATATCGCCAGAACGTGTACCCATGACAAGACCTTCAAGTGGAGAAAGTCCCATAGAAGTATCTACTGACTCACCATTAAGTACTGCACAGCAAGATGCACCGTTACCGATATGGCAAACGATAATCTTAGAGTTCTTAAGGTCACATCCATCCATCTCAGCTACACGCTTTGAAACATAGCTGTGTGATGTACCGTGGAATCCATAACGACGAACGCCGTACTGCTCATAATATTTGTAAGGTACTGCATACATATATGCTTCCTTAGGCATTGTCTGGTGGAATGCAGTATCAAAAACACCAACCTGTGGCTTACCTGGCATAAGATCACGACAAGCATTGATACCGATGATATTAGCTGGGTTGTGAAGAGGTGCAAGGTCATTACACTCCTCTACTACCTTGATCATCTCATCTGTGATAAGTGCAGAAGCAGCAAACTTCTCACCACCATGTACTACTCTGTGTCCTACAGCATCGATTTCATCAAGTGAAGCGATAGCGCCTGTCTTTGCATTTGTGATTGCATCGATAACTGCAGCAACTGCCTCCTTATGTGTAGGCATTGCAATGTCAGTAGTCTCCTTGTCAAGGCCTGCCTTCTGATAAACGATACGTCCATCGATACCAATTCTCTCGCAAAGACCCTTGCAAAGTACCTGCTCACTTTCAGAATCAATTACCTGATACTTAAGTGATGAACTACCACAGTTGATAACTAAAATCTTCATAATAGTTTGAGTTCCTTTCTTTATTTATAATCTTTCTTTAATTTGTAATTCAAACAACTATATTATTATATCATTAATATTTGTCTTCTCAACCAAATTTTAATGTATAATAGGGAATAAAAGTATTTTCGGAGGAACAAAAATGGTTGTAGGAATTGTTGCAGAATATAATCCCTTCCATAATGGACATAAACTTCAAATTGACTATGCAAAATCTGTTCTAGGAGCCAAACAGGTTTTAGTAGCTATGTCTGGCTCCTTCACTCAACGTGGTGAAATAGCCTGCTTCGATAAATACACAAGAGCAAAATCTGCATTAGTAAATGGCGTTGATATTGTTTTTGAGATTCCTACTATTTTTGCCACCTCATCAGCCAGAGAATTTTCTTCTGCTGGTGTACAGCTCCTTGCTTGTACAGGGGTCGTGGACACTCTTCTATTTTCAGCCGAATGCGATGATAAGGATTTATTCATTGAAAGTGCACAAAAGCTAGTAGATTTAGAAAAGTCAGGTCAATTAGACAGCGAAATCAATTATCACATTTCAAATGGGTTAAGCTATGCCACCGCTAGAGCCAAGGCCCTTAAAGCATTTTTACCAGAAGAAATAATATCTAGTCCAAATAATATTTTAGGGGTCGAATATTGTAGATATATCATTTCAAATAACCTAAAAATGAATATTGAAATAATGAAGCGACAAGGTAATGGCTACAATGATTTGAGTCTATCCGGAGAATTGAGCTCTGCCTCCTCTATCAGAGAACACTATAAACTATCACATTCTTTTGATGCTGTGCCTGAAGCGGCTCTTGATATATATAGCAACGAGACTTTTATATATGATAACGACATTTCCCCTATGTTGCATTATAAATTGCTCACAACAGATAGCTTTGCTTCATACCTAGACTGTTCTTCAGATTTGTCCGATAGAATAAAAAACAATATTAAAGACTTTGTTAATTACAAACAATTCTGCGAAAAACTTAAAACCAAAAACATAGAATATTCTCGTATTTCACGAGTTCTTTGCCATATTCTCCTTGGAATAACATCTGATGATTTTAAGAAGGCAAAAGAAAATGGATATATTAATTATTTAAGAATGCTTGGTTTTAGTAAAAATGGCAGTTCACTTTTAGCAGCTATTAAAGAAAAAAGTAATGTTCCACTTCTTACTTCACCTAAAGTAGACCTGGTAAGCGAATTTGATATTATCTCAAGCAATATATATCAGGCTATATTGACGGATAAAACAGGAACAGGCTTACCTAATGAATACACAAGAAAATTTACTCTTAACAATATAAATAATTCTAATAAGCAGGCTTAAAAACCTGCTTTTTTTATTTATCTATGCAACCATTTTTCTGTAGTGTGACACTTGTGTGATAAACCGCGGACTATAATGAACTCAACAAATAAAACAAAACAACATCTTTTTATAAATCAGGAGGGTTTTAATTATGTTTAGAGGTTTATTTACAGCAGCATTAACACTTGTTACCGCACTTCTCATTATGTCATTATCATCACCTCAATTTGCATTTGCACATGAAGGCTCAACAAAAACAACTGTAGCTGAGCCAACAGAAGTATCAGAAGACTATGCGCTTTTAACAGCTTTAGAGCATGCAGGATTTGTAAAAGATGACTTACTTTATTCTTCAGTTGAAAAGGACACTGAGGACGGCGTAGAAGTTTATGAAGTAGAATTCCAGGTTGGTCATCAGAATTACCAGTATGAAGTAGATGCAACAACCGGAGATATCATCAGCTATGAGCTAGATGATTAACTATATTTATCTTTCATTTTAAAGGCCACCGGATATATTCCGGTGGCCACTCTCTTATAGTGATTTAAACTTTTGAGTTGTATCATTAAGTTGTTCAGTAACCTCGGTGTTTCTATCCATTGCCTCGAAAATCATCTTTATTCCTGAAACAATTTCTGTAGAATTCTCCGCGCTCATATTAATTGCAAGAGAGCTCTCCTGAACGGAATTTGTAATGGTATCAACCGCTTCAACCATAGCTTGCATGATTTCGTTAAGGCTATCTGCCTTCTCTGTGAATTCCACAAGCATTTCATTCATTATATCTGCAGTCTTACCATATTTTTCTCCAGTATCTACATACTCATTGTAATCACCAATTACTGTGCCATTAATAAAGTCCAATGCCTCCTGAGCATTTGTAGCCAAGTTATTAACGGCTGCAGTAACTTCCTGAGCAATATTCTGAATTGTTGCAGCAGTCTGTCTAGAATTAGCGGCAAGAGAACTAATTTCATCAGCAACAACCGCAAATCCCTTACCAGCTTCACCAGCTCTAGCCGCCTCAATAGAAGCATTTAATGCTAGCAAATTAGTTTGACTAGCAATATCGAGAATATCATCTGTAAGAGCGCTAATCTGGCTAACCTTTTCAGATTCTTTAACTGATTTTGTAAGGGTCTCAGAAAGAATTGCCACTCTATCTCCTGCATCAGCCTTCTTCTCATTTACTTTAACCTGAAGTTCATCAGCCTCCGTCTTTATCTCATTGGCTGTCTGTGTACCAATATTTGCCTGATCAGTAATTTTCTGTGCAGCCTGCTTTACATCATCAACTCTCTCATTGATTGAATCGAGAATTCCAACAACTGATTCCATATTTGCGGATAGCTCTTCAAGTGCAGCAGATGAATTTGTTACATTGTCATCTGCAATTCTAAGCTGCGAATTTACCTGCTCTGAACTTTCTGATAGTACAACAGTTCCATCCTTTACATCCTTCATGATACCTTGAAGTGTAGCGATGAAATGATTTATACCATTTTTAATATATAAAAGCTCTGATTTAGTTTTTGTATTAATTCTCGCTGTAAGATCACCTTCGCCCTTTTCAATCTTTGCGATAATATCACTTACTTCTCCACTCATTGAACGAATCTTAAGAACAATGCTTGCATAAGTAATAATAAAGTTCAAGATAATGAGGACTATAACGATAGCAATACCAATTATTGCAATTATGCGACCTTTAGCAAGCAAATCATTCATCATGCTCTTTGTAGTAGCAGCATTATCTTGAACTGCTTTATCCAAAACTTTTGTAGAATGAATAATTGCTACCTTTTGAATCTCAGCCTTATCAAAGAGAATTTTATAGGCATTCTCCTTGTCACCATTATCTCTCTTTTCAATAGCTGTATTAACATACTCACAGAGTTTAGTATATTGAGAATTAATCTCATCCATTTGAGCCTTTGCGACTTCATTTTTATAGGATTCAAAATCTTTATTTAAATCAGCTATATCTTGTTCAATAGAAGACTTTGCTACATCAAGTTGAGGTAATAGAGCCTCCTGTGTTTCTTGCGAATCAGAGGCAACATATCCAGTTACTTGATCATAGTAGGACATTACATCAGTCTTTAAATTAGCCTCATGCTCAGTCAATTCCATCATGGAATTAAACATATCAACGCTGCTATTTGTTGATGTATTCATGGCATTCATAATTAAAACCATAACTATCAAAAATGCCACAAGCATTCCTAAATTGAGGGCTGATATCTGAACTACTATTGAATGTAAACCACTAACTTTTGTTTCCTGTTTATTAGTTTTAGCCATTTCATCATCCCCCTTTCTACTGTCTAGCATAGTAATCGGCTAACACTGAATTCACATTATTTCTAAATCCGTCAGCATCAAGCTCACCTGTAGCAAATCTATAGAAACAATAGCACAATCCATCTGAACCGTTACCACAGCCTTCTGGCAACTGCATCCAATGCCAATTTGATGTTTTATCTGCAGCAATATATTCTGAGATTGTCTGAGCAAATGGATCTGATGCAACATATTTACAATCTGTAAATGGACTAACGAATCCCGCCTTTTCAACAAGCATCTTTTGTCCAGAATCCTCCGAACACCACTGTAGGAATGCCAAAGCTTCATCTACATTTCCTTCTTTCGGAACTGCCCACCATTGAGGAGCCGAAGTGAGAATTGTGTCCATTCCATCTTCAAAAGCATATGGAATCATGCCCACGGCAAAGTTGCCAGCCGCTTGATAATCAGATGCATAATCACCTGTCATCGCTGCACCTATCCAAGATCCTTGAGTAATAAAGGCATATTTACCTGCAGCAAAATTTCCAAGTTGCTGTTCATAAGTTCCACTAGTTAATAATTCAGAATCTGAATATTGATTAAACAAACTTATCATGACACTATAAGTTGAAAATCTCTGAGGATTCACCTGATGAGTCTCAGCAATTTCATCTAAATAAGTTGTATCATCTCTTGAAAGACCTGAATCCAAATAAGCTCCAAAAATATGATTTCCGGCAGACCATCCTAAATTTTCAGGCTCTGCGCAATATCCAACAACTGCCTTTAGACCTAATGCTTCTCTATTAGCTTCAACAGTTTCAAAGGCATTCCTCAAGGCATCTGGGCCATTAATTGTAGTTGGATCAATACCGCATTTATTTAGAATGTCAGCATTGTATGCCAATCCAATAGCCTCAGTAGTATATGGAAATCCTACTGTGCCATATGTAGGATCTACATACGCTGCGCTAGTTCTCTTTGCCCAGTCCTGGTCGCTCATATCTACAAGCAATCCTTCCCAATTGGCAAATCCAGCTGCTTCGCAAGCAATGATATCTGGCATCTGATCAGAAAGATAATAACCTTTGATTGTTGCCGATACGTCAACACCTGCGCCAACTGGAAGAACTTTTACCTCTACACCAGTTTCGGCTGTATATGCTGCGGCAAGTTCTTCAATTTGAGAATTAACCTCGCTTTTTGCGTTTAACAATGTAATACTTTTTGCAGATTCCTCCGAAGATTCACTTTCAGCAGTATCATTTTTCTTGCATCCAGCAAAAAGACTGCATACTAAAATCATGGAAAACAGTACTCCGTAAAATCTTTTCATGCCCTTTCCTCCTCCATAAAAACACTACTTTCCACATTTAATTTTATACAATTACTAAACATAATATGTGAAAACAGTTTTTAATATTTGTGAATTAAGTGAGTTACTCACAACATTTTTTGCAAAAGAAAAAAGACCCCGAAGGGTCTTTTTATTCTCATATATTTTAGTGGTGGAATAATCTAAGTCCTGTAAATGCCATCACCATATTGTATTTATTGCAAGTTTCAATAACATTATCATCTCTTACTGAGCCACCTGGCTGTGCAACATATTTAACACCTGACTTGTGAGCTCTTTCGATATTGTCTCCAAATGGGAAGAACGCATCAGAACCAACCGAAACATCAGTAAGCTTATCAAGCCATGCACGTTTCTCTGCCTTTGTAAACTCAGATGGTCTTGTCTTGAAAGTCTTGGCCCATACATCATCACCGATAACATCCTCAAACTCATCGCCAATGTAAAGATCGATAGCATTATCTCTATCAGCCCTCTTGATTCCATCTACAAAATCAAGGCCAAGAACCTTTGGAGACTGGCGAAGCCACCAGTTATCTGCTTTCTGACCAGCAAGACGTGTACAATGGATTCTAGACTGCTGTCCAGCACCGATACCAATTGCCTGACCATCCTTTACGTAGCAAACAGAATTTGACTGAGTATACTTAAGAGTAATCATTGCGATAGCAAGGTCAATCTTTGCCTGCTCTGTAAGGTCTTTATTTTCTGTAACAATGTTAGAAAAGAAATCATCATCAATAACAAGTTCATTTCTTCCCTGTTCAAATGTAATACCAAATACTTCCTTACGCTCAAGCTGCTTTGGAACATAATTGGGGTCAATTTTGATCACTGCGTAGTTGCCATTCTTTTTAGCCTTTAAAATTTCAAGTGCCTCTGGCTCATAGCCAGGTGCAATAACACCGTCAGAAACCTCTCTTTTAATAAGCTTTGCAGTAGCCACGTCGCAAACATCAGAAAGAGAAATGAAATCACCAAATGAAGACATTCTATCAGCGCCACGAGCTCTAGCATATGCATTTGCAAGTGGAGTAAATTCCATATCAAGGTCATCACACCAGTAAATCTTACGCTCTACCTCTGAAAGTGGAAGTCCTACAGCAGCACCAGCTGGTGATACATGCTTAAATGAAGTTGCAGCAGCAAGACCTGTAGCACGTTTAAGCTCAGAAACCAGCTGCCAGCCATTAAATGCATCCAAGAAATTAATGTAGCCTGGCTTACCTGAAAGCACCTCTATTGGAAGTTCTCCCTCTTCCATGTAGATTCTACTAGGCTTCTGATTTGGGTTACAACCATACTTTAATTCCAATTCCTTCATAAAAAATCCTCCAAATCCATAATTCTGTTACACTCTCAAGCCTTGGATATTGCTCCACTCGACTGATACGTCTCGTTGTGCAACACCAAGAGCTTGATGGTTACAGAATTATTCAATCTAATAATTTACATACAAATCCATGAACTAATAACTATTAAAAGTTTTTCGCCCTTACCACAGTTATTTATTCTTGTTCAAGATACGAGTCTCATATTCACCTGTTGCAATGTCGATGTAACGAACGAACAATGAAACCTTATTATCTTCGTTAAGGTTGGTCCAAATCATGTTTGTAAACTCATCGATGTCGCCAGATATTTCAATTGGTGTTGGTTCCCCTTCAAAAGAAGGAAGTGGATTTCCATCATTCATATAAGTGTGAATAAAGCGACCTGAACCGGCCTTAGGATTAGAATAATCAAAGGTGTATCTGTTACAAGAATCTGAATCACCCATGTTAGATTTAAGAATAGACATTAAATAAGAGAACTCTCCATTCTCAACATGAAGAAGACCTGAAATACGAGGAGTGAAATTAGGACCGTCTGGCTCAAACTCGCGTCTGCGAAGTGTTTGCTCGAAAGTCTCTCCTGCCTTCATGTACTCATAAATAGTGTCAGTCTGATCACCGTTTGTGACAATTGTGTCATTGCCAAGCACACGAACCGGTGCATAAATAATAAGACTAGGGTCTGTAAGCTTCGATGGGTCAAAGGCTTCTGTGCGAATGCCCTCACCTTCCTCAACGAATACTCTGTTTCTAGAATTCTCAGAACGCCCCATAATAAAATAAGCAGAGACAGCCTTGGTTCCATCTGATGATCTACCAATGACAATGCCTCTGCCCGGATAACTTGTTTCTGATAATTCTCTTGCTAAAGATTTAACTACCATGGGTTCCTCCTTAATTACATTTTCCGCAACCTATTGTAACTGAACCCACGATATAAGTCTACACAAAAATCAAAAAGCGGCAGCCATTTTTTTCATGCTCCCGTAGGGCACCCCTCATACCTTCGCTAGGCAACTTTCCCCTGCGGGGCTCCCTCCTAGCTCGGCATGATACTTCCCTACTCGCGCTTACCAACTTTTACGATGCCGCCAGTAACCTTTATGTAGTCTGATCAAACTTCTTTACGATGTCGTCTGCTGAAATATTATAAGAACCCGTGTTAGTATACGCTTTGCTGCCGGTGATTTTTGAAAGGTCTGTGCTTGCGTAGGAATTTGCCATGTTAGCTTTGCCTGCAACCTGGTATGCATAGCTTCCAACTCCATTGAATAAATCCTTAACATAAGTCATGTTGGCTTTATTTTTTAAGAAATCTTCATCTACAACTAAATGAGCATCCTTATCTACAGAAATTCCTGCTTTACCAAGAGTCTGCGCAGCCTTTGCTGAGGTTGTAGCCATACCTGCAACTTGAGTAAGAATGCCGGTAGACTCTGCCTTCTTACCGCTATCAATCAAATCGTTATATGCGCTAGCAAAGTTTTTTACTGCACTTACAATGGCGTCCTTATCGTATTCCTTTGTTACATTACCATCAACATCAGTGCTTTCCTTTTGCTCCCAGATAGAATCCTTGCCCTTTGCTAAAAGCTTGTCTGCAGCCTTACTTAGTTTAGAAGTATCGTTTCTGATTTCACCTAAATTTCCTGTGTCAGCCTTAACCTTTTTAGTGCCATCAGTTGATTTAAGGTTGCCATCAGAATCGTACTTGTCATAGTAAGACTTTATTAATTTTCCAAATGAACCACTTCTAATCTGGGTATAATTTGAAAGGGAACCCTCAAGGCCGCCAAACATGCCAACACTATTGCCAGAATTCCCGCCAAATAAAGAATAGATAGAATTATTACCAAAAGAATTAATAGTTAAAGACATAAACATCACTCCTTTGAATAAAACTTGAACATCCTTGTTCTACTGTTTTGTCTCATACTTACATTTATACTTAGTAATATAATAACAGGGATATGTGAAGCATTTGTTAAATCACATATCCCTATATCTCAATTAGTTAGAAAAATAAATATAATTAGTTAAACCGATCTTTTCGCGCTGTTCCTTAAGCATTTCTGGAACGTCTGAAATTGAACCAGACTTATGATTATGAGAATTCAAATATTCATAAGCGTTGTCAAAATCATCACTGTAAGCAGAATTATCATCATAAATACTGTTTGAATTAATTCCTATATATTTAGACTCTATTGGTGAGTAAAAATCAAGTAATCCACCAGAAACGCCTGTATTGCCTTCTACAATAGTTGGAATATATCTAGTATCATTAACTCCTTCATAACTCAAATCGCCAACGGCAATATAATCAAATTTACAAGAACCATCGTAGTCCATAATATCATATGAAATATCATCAGAATAGTCAGATGAGCCGCATTCAAAGTAATAATTCATTTCATAATCAGCATTCAAATATAAAAATGTTGCTGAAGTATACGCTGCTCCTCCAGATCCGTAACTGCAAATAAGACCATTATAGTAAAAAGCAAAATTGCTTCTATATCCATAATTTTGGTTATAAACAGATTTTAACTTGCCATTTTGATTTGCAATAATAAATGTATCATAGAATGGCTCTGAATATGCTTCATAAGTAAATGTGATTAGCATTTCAATGTTTCCATCTTTACCACAATCAATATAGGAAACCTCATATCCATCGTAGCCACTATGTGAATCACTACCACCAAAATTTGTATATATAGTATCAAGATCACTTAAAGTATATGCTCCAGCACTAATTTCTACATCAAAGCCACTATCCTCTAAATAACATTCTTCTTTACCATCCAGAAAATCACTAAATAGTTGAGCTGTTTCATCATCAATCTCTACTTCATCAAGTAACTTTGGAGCAGATAAATCAATAAAATCTTCTATATACTGACCATAATCATTAGATAATTTTTCGATGCCTTCGACATCGTTGTTAGCACTTAATGAACGATATGCAGCAGTATACGAATCTATAAATGCCGCCTCAACATCTGCTTTATATTCTGCTACAGAATCCATTGTTTCATCTACGCCTGTATATTCTGTCTCAGTATCATTTTGCAAATCATTAATAGTTGTATACGCCAATAAAATAGTATCAAGACTCTCTGTATACTCCTCTATTGTGCTCGCTTTACCAACATAAGCTTTAGCCAAACCTACATAAGCATCAATACTTGCTGGATCAACATCAATAGCAGCTGTGTATGCAGCTATAGCATTGTCGTAATCCAACTCTTCTAAATACTTTGCGCCTAAATCAAGCTGCTTCTCTAGCTTTGAAGCACCGCATGCACAAAGAACTAACACTAAACACAACGCAATAACTATATGTGCCCTTTTCTTTACCCTATTCAATTTTCTACCTCCATATATCATATCTCAAAGTAAAAACATTATATTCTCAGAAATTAACTCAGTCAATCTCATTTTTCTAACGTAAAAGGGATATGTGAATCTTTGTTAAATCACATATCCCTGAATATCTTTAATTATTTAAAGTAAATACTATCAGTCAAACCAATTTCTTGACGCTTAGCTTCTATCATTTCAACTATTTCTTCAAAAGTATTAAATTTGAAATTTGCTGGCGTAACAACACTATTATGGTCAAATTCAAGCATAGCTGAAACGGTTAAAAACATTTCAGCATTCTCAGCAGATGAATCTATTACCACATCATCCACTTGCCTAATTGACTTATATTCTCCTGATTGAATATTAGTATAGCCTTTAGTCAAATAATAATAGTTTTCACTATCTTCACCATCATGGAAAGTGATATTATTCTCGGAAAAATCCCCATATTCTTCATTGAACTGTTCCCGGAAATCATACCAAGCATTGTATTTTCCTTTGGCATCAATATAACCAACAGTATATCCATATCCTGTTATATCAGAACCAAATTCCTCGAAGTGATATACAAGTCCGTTGTAATATATCTTCATAGGATAATGCCATACTTCCTCATATTCTTCATAATCTGATAGAAAATGTAATTCACTACCTTGATCAATATAGCTTAATTTAAGAGCGCCACCATCATTTTTAATAACCATAAAAGCGGTATAGTATGTTCTGGCATACTCATCTTCATAAGTGTAATCAATCTCAAGCAATAACTCATAAATTCCGTCTTTACCACAATCAATATAGGAATTTCTAACATCTCCTACAGTAATTGAATTCATTGAATTATATGCATCAATTATATCATTTAAAGTATAAGAACTATTATCACCCAAGACCTCATCAAGACTATAATTAGAATCATTGCCATATAAGCCTTTTTCATACACAAAGCTATTCTCACCTTTTACGAAGCTTTCATAGTTTTGCTTTGCTTCCTCATCAATACTAATTTCATCAATAGATTTAGGCTCCTGCACATCAAGGAACTCATTGATATATTCACCATATCTTTCCTGTAATGCAGAAATTTCATCCTGTAAATCACTAGTATTTAAATCTTTTAAGGTGTTAAAATACTGATTTACAAAGGAGGCCTCAATTTCAGTTCTCAACTCTATAGCCGAATCTGTAGACTCATCAATACCAGCATACTCTGTCTTTGAGTCAGATAACATATTGTTAATTGTTTCATAACACAA
>JAEEGH010023160.1_pt1 | contig 12658 bp, 9 predicted proteins | sample 9134181 | NCBI WGS metagenome assembly JAEEGH01 (sample SAMN16246544, study PRJNA631951) | gut metagenome | biome: gut microbiome; feature: rumen; material: DP-attached | host: Bos | place: Iran: Karaj | collected 2018-10 | reverse complement strand
CCTTGGCCATACCACCACTAAAGGTTACGGCATGTCCCTCGGCAATACCCACGTCGAACGTTCTTTCGGGCATTTCTTTCATCATGATGTTCATTGAGCATCCACTAGGCATAGCAGGTGTTACACCTACTATTTTTGGGTTTTGTTTAGCCAACTCAAGCAGTGTGTGTCCAAACACGTCCTGATATTTCTGAGGCTTCGTAGGGTCTTCGTCAACGATTCGCTCGCCTGTGTCAGGATTGAATTTCCCTGGTGCGTGCCATGTCGTCACGTCCTTCTCAGCTGGTGCATAGCCATGCCCCTTCTGGGTATGCAGGTGTAGTAGCCTCGGACCTTTCATGTCCTTGATAGCGCTCATTATACGTACCAATTCCTTGACGTCGTGACCGTCGAAAGGTCCGAAGTAACGGATGTTCATACCATCGAAGATGTTCTGTTGGTGAGCAATGGCACTCTTGATGGCGTTTGACAAACGCTGTATGCCATTCTTGCGGTCATCGTTCATCAGCCCCTTTTTGTGCAACCATCGCGTCATCTTGAACTTGATGGCATTATAGCTTCTGTGTGTGTTCAGCCCCAACAGGTATTTCTGCATGCCCCCTACGCTGCGGTCTATCGACATGTCGTTGTCGTTCAGGATAATCAGCAGATTGTTAGGACTCGACGATACGTTGTTCAGTCCCTCAAAGGCCAGACCACCACTTAGTGCACCGTCGCCAATAACAGCCACGACGTGGCGGTCATGTTTCCCTTCCAGCTCAGCTGCTACAGCCATGCCAAGTGCTGCCGACACAGAGTTGCTGGCGTGTCCGCAGGCAAAGGTGTCGTATTCGCTTTCAAAAGGAGAGGGGAAGGGGCGGATGCCACCCAATTTTCTATTTGTAAAAAACTGCTCGCGACGCCCTGTCAGAATCTTATGGCCATAGGCCTGGTGACCTACGTCCCACACGATTCTGTCTTCAGGCGTGTTATAGACGTAGTGGAGAGCAACGGTAATCTCTGCCACGCCTAAGCTTGATGCCAGATGTCCAGGGTTGACACTCAATTCCTGAACAATGTCTTCGCGCAGTTCCTGACATACTTGTGGCAGCTCATCCACTGACAAGCGTCGCAGGTCTTCAGGGTATTTTATTTTCTCTAAGAGTTTCACATTAATGCTGTTTAGACTGCAAAGGTACGAATTAGCGAGAACATAACAAAAGAAATCTTTCTTTTTTTGTCAAGCGTCAGTACTTTCGCTGAATTATTCAGCAAAGGTACGAATTAGTGAGCAAACTTCCAAATCTTTTTTAACCTTTTTCTTAAGAGAAAATAATTTCTATTAAATACTTGCATATTACATATTTTCTTCATACTTTTGCAAAAAGTTATTTACTACAGCCCGAATGAAATATATATCACTACCAGAGAAATCCCAACAGGAACGGCCCCGAAAGCTGTCCTTTTATCTGGCTATGGAGGAATATGTGGCTCGCTATGTGTCTGAGGATGAGTGCTTTTTTATGTGGCAGGTGGAACCAAGTGTGATATTTGGGCGTAACCAACTGATAGAAAACGAGGTGAATCTTGACTTTTGTAAGAAACATGGCATCCAGATGTACCGTAGAAAGAGTGGGGGAGGCTGTGTGTATGCTGACAAACGTAATGTCATGTTCTCGTATATCACCAGCGAGGAGCAGGTGGGCTTTACCTTCAATCGTTATATCAATATGGTTGTAACGGTGTTACAACGTTTGGGTGTCGACGCCTCTGCCTCCGGACGTAACGATGTGATGATTGGCGATCGTAAGGTAAGTGGCAATGCTTTCTACCATCTGCCTGGACGTAGCATTGTGCATGGTACTATGCTCTACGATACTGATATGGTAAATATGGTTGGTGCCATAACGCCCAGCGATGCCAAATTGCTGTCGAAGGGTGTGGCCAGTGTCTATCAGCGTGTGGCGCTGCTGAAGGACTATACCAAGTTGTCACTTGAGGAGTTTATGATTTATGTGCGCCAAACTCTTTGTGACGACGACCTGATGCTGACGAATGAGCTGGTCAAGGCGATAGAACAGATGGAGAAAGAGTATCTTTCAGACGAGTTTATCTACGGCAAGAATCCTTGCTACACGCTCATCAAACGCAGACGTATTGAACATGTCGGTGATCTTGAAGCCCGTATCGAAGTAAAGAATGGTATCATCAAGAGCGTCAATCTGATGGGCGACTATTTCCTTGTAGGCGATTTGGATAAGGGGCTGTTACAGAAACTGATTGACGTGCCGTTAGAGTATGTGGCGTTGCGACGGGTATTACCCGATCGTATCGACAATATCATTATGAACTTGATGACTGAAGATTTTATTCTGTTACTCACTGAATAGCATTAATTCTCTAAATTATAAGAATTCTAAACTAAAAATATGGAAAACAAAAAGACCTGTCTCTATGACAAACACGTGGCCCTGGGAGCATTGATGTCGCCATTCGGCGGTTTCGACATGCCCATTCAGTATTCTGGTATCGTGGACGAGCATCAAGCCGTACGCACAGCCTGTGGCGTTTTCGATGTCAGTCACATGGGCGAAGTGCTGATTACCGGCCGTGACGCTGAACGCTACGTTAATCACATCTTTACGAATAATGTAGTGGGCATGCCCAATGGAAAAATTCTCTATGGTATGATGTGCTACGAGGATGGTGGCGTAGTGGACGACCTGCTGGTGTACAAAGTGGGCGACCAGCGTTTCTTCTTAGTCATCAATGCTGCCAACATCGATAAGGACTGGGCCTGGATACAGGAACAGGCTAAAGGATACGATGTGCAATTGGAACACCAGAGCGATATGTATGGTGAATTGGCTGTTCAGGGACCTGACTCTGAGCAGGTGATGAAGGATGTACTGGGTATAGATGGTTCTGACCTGACGTTCTACACATTCAAGGAAATAGGTAATGTGATAGTCTCACGTACCGGCTATACTGGCGAGGATGGCTTCGAAATATATGCTACACCTATTTATATTAATAAGTGCTGGGACAAACTGATGGCGTCAGGGCGTTGTAAGCCCTGTGGCTTGGGTTGCCGAGATACCTTGCGCTTCGAGGTAGGACTGCCTCTCTATGGCGATGAGCTCTCGGCAGACATCACGCCTATCATGGCAGGCTTAGGCATCTTTGTGAAGTTAGATAAGGATGAGTTCATTGGCAAGGAGGCACTTGCCAAACAGAAAGCCGATGGACCTGCCAAGAAGATTGTGGGTATAGAGCTGGCCGATAAGGCAATACCACGTCACGGTTATACGGTATTGAATATGGAAGGTGAGCCTATCGGTGAAGTAACTACGGGTTATCATACCATCTCTACCGATAAGAGTGTTTGCATGGCTCTTATCGATACGCCTTATGCCAAGTTAGATACCGAGGTGCAGATTCAGATTCGCAAAAAGGTATTCTCAGGCAAAGTAGTCAAGAAACAATTTTATCATAAAAACTATAAAAAATAATTACTATGGCAAAAGTATTAGAGGGACTCTACTATAGTGAGTCGCACGAGTATGTACGTGTTGAAGGTGATTTCGGTTTCATTGGTATTACAGATTATGCCCAGAATGCTTTGGGCAATGTGGTGTATGTCGATATGCCCGAAGTGGACGATGAGGTGTCTGCTGGCGAAGAGTTTGGCGCTGTTGAGAGTGTCAAGGCAGCCAGCGACCTGATGTCGCCAGTCACTGGTGTTGTTGTCGAGGTTAATGAGGCTTTGGACGACCAGCCGGAACTCGTCAACCAGGATGCTTACGAAAACTGGATTATCAAGGTGAAAATCAGTGATAAAAGTGAGCTTGATGATTTGATGGATGCCAAGGCATACGCCGCATTCTGCGAAAAGTAATGTTTAATCTTTAATGTCTAATCTTTAATGTTTAAATATTTTCCGCATACTCAGGACGATCTGAAAGCTATGCTCGAAAAAGTGGGCGTCGATTCTCTCGACGCCTTATACAGTCAGATACCTGAGAGCATCCGTTTCCGTGGGGACTATAAGATTCCCTCAGAGATGAGCGAAATGGAGGTGCGTCAGCTCTTCGAGAAACTCGGTTCTCTGAATAAACAGTTGACGTGCTTTGCCGGTATGGGTGTCTATGACCACTATACGCCGTCCGTTATTCCGCAACTGTTGCAGCGTTCTGAGTTCCTGACCTCTTACACGCCTTATCAGGCTGAGATTTCGCAGGGTACGCTCCATTATATCTTTGAGTATCAGTCCATGATGGCTGAACTGATGGGTATGGACATTTCAAATGCTTCCATGTACGATGGCACTACTGCTGCTGCCGAGGCGATGATGATGGCGGTGGCTGCCAGTAAGAAGGCGCGTCGTGTGTTGATAGCTGGTACAATGAGTCCGCTGACAGTCAAGGTAATGACCCGTTACGCCCATCATCAGGGCATTGAACTCTTTGCTTTGCATATTAAGGATGGTGTGACCGATTTGGAGGAACTCAAGGCAGAGTTGGCCAAGGGTGATGTGGCAGGTATGATGGTGCAACAACCCAATGCTTTTGGCATCGTAGAAGACTATACCGGTTTTGCTGAGGCTTGTCATGAGCAGAAGGCACTCTTCATGATGAATTGTGTTGCAGCTGACCTTGCCGTATTGAAGACACCAGGCGAGTGGGGTGCTGATATCGCCGTTGGCGATGGCCAGTCGTTGGGCATTCCCATGCAGTTTGGTGGCCCTTATGTTGGCTATATGTGTTGCACGGAGAAACTGATTCGTAAGATGCCGGGTCGTATTGTTGGCATGACAAAGGATAATCGCGACCAGCGTGCCTTTGTGCTGACGTTGCAGGCTCGCGAACAGCATATCCGTCGTCAGAAGGCGACTTCGAACATCTGTTCAAATCAATCGTTGATGGCACTCTTTGCGACCATCTATTGTTCGCTGATGGGTAAGCAAGGACTGAAGGAGGCGGCACAGCTGTCATACGCTGGTGCCCACTATCTCTGGGATGAACTCAAAAAAACGGGACGTTTCCATCTGGTATTCGACCAGCCTTTCTTCAATGAGTTCTATGTGAATTACGATGGCGATATTGAAACCCTCTACCAGCGTTTCATCGATGCAGGAATCTTAGGTGGTGTCAGGATGGAGAACGGGCTTATCATTGCCGTTACCGAGAAGCGTACGAAAGAAGAAATTGATAACTTCGTAAAGATTGCAGCCTTATGAATAATAAATTATATGGTAATTTGATTTTCGAACTATCGAAAGAGGGCCGTAAAGGCTACAGTCTGCCCAAGAACAATTTTGGCCATTACGAGATACCTGCTTCTATGTGTCGTGCAGAGGATGCTGCACTGCCTGAGTGCGACGAACTGACGGTGGTTCGCCACTATACCAATCTCTCGAACAATAACTTCGGTGTCGATACGGGCTTCTATCCCCTTGGCTCATGTACCATGAAGTATAATCCCAAACTCAACGAAGAAATGGCTGCCCTGTCAGAGTTTCAGAATCTGCATCCCCTGCAACCTGCTGACACTGCAAAAGGAGCGTTGGCTTTGGAAAAACTTCTAGAGCAGTCGCTTTGTGAACTGACGGGGCTGGCTCATTTTACCTTTAAGCCTTATGCTGGAGCGCATGGCGAACTCACAGGTCTGATGACGATTGATAACTATCATCAGTCACGTGGCGATATGGCCCGTAAAAAGGTCATCGTACCTGATAGCGCACACGGCACGAACCCCGCTTCGGCAGCAGTCTGCGGTTTGGAGATTATCGAGGTGAAGTCATTGACTAATGGAACGGTGGATTTCGACGACCTAAGACGTCTCGTTACTGAGCAGGGTGCGGAGATTGCTGCTATGATGATGACCAATCCAAACACGCTTGGTCTCTTCGAGACGCGTATTCCTGAGATTGCCAAGTTAATTCACGATGCTGGTGGCTTGATGTACTACGACGGTGCCAACTTAAATCCTATGCTGGGTGCTTGCCGCCCTGGCGATATGGGCTTCGACGTCATGCATATCAATCTGCACAAGACCTTCTCTACGCCTCATGGCGGTGGTGGTCCTGGCAGTGGTCCTGTAGGTGTTCGTGAGGGCTTGCAGGAATGTTTCCCTACAGTGTCGCCCTATCACGGCAACTTTGGCGTGATGATGCGTGCCTATGCCTACATTCTCTCGCTGGGTCGCGAACATGTCAAGGAGGTGGGTCCGCTGGCTGTACTCAATGCCAACTATATCAAGGAATCGCTGAAGGATGTCTATGAACTGCCCATCGACACAATCTGCTGTCACGAGTTCGTGTTCGACGGTCTGAAGGATAAAACTACTGGCGTTACGACGATGGATGTAGCCAAACGTCTGCTCGACTACGGCTATCATGCACCTACCATCTATTTCCCCTTGCTCTTCCACGAGAGTCTCATGATTGAGCCTACGGAGAATGAATCGAAGGAAACCCTCGATGGCTTTATCGCCGTGATGCGTCAGATTGCTGAAGAGGCCAAGAATAATCCCGATATGGTAAAGACAGCTCCTCACACGACACCTATTGGACGTGTGGACGATGTGCTGGCTGCCAAGCATCCTGTGGTGACGTTCCGTCAAATGAAAAGCCTCACCCCCGACCCCTCTCCCAAGGGCGAGGGGAGTGAATTGACTTCTAATTGATAAATGCTGATGAACAATAATAATGAAAGAGTAACTACCCCCCTCTCCCCTTGGAGAGGGGGTGGGGGTGAGGCTCCTGACCTCATTATCATCGGTGCGGGCCCTGGTGGGTACCGCGCCGCTGAATATGCAGCCAAGCAAGGCATGAAGGTTACCATCTTCGAAAATAACGAAGTGGGTGGCACATGTCTGAATGTGGGATGTATTCCCACGAAGACCTATGTTCACAGCGCTACCTTTGCTGAGGCTCGTGAACGTATGGCAACCGTCATTCCGCAGCTCCGTGCTGGTGTCGAGGGCATTCTCTCGCATCCCAACATCACCCTCGTCCGTGAGAAAGCTGTCTTTGGCAAGACTCCCCTCCTTTTGGAGGGGGTGGGCGAGGTTCCTGTCATCATTGCCACGGGCTCCGAAACAAAATGGTTGCCCATCAAGGGCATTGATGACCCTCGTGTGGTTGATAGTACGGGTCTCCTGAACCTCGAAGTTCTGCCTAAGCGACTCGCTATTATCGGTGCAGGTGTCATTGGCATGGAGTTTGCCAGCGTGTTCCATCGCTTTGGCTCTGAGGTCACTGTCATCGAATATCTTAAGGAGTGCTTGCCAGCCCTCGACGGCGATATTGCTAAACGTTTGCGCAAATATCTTGAAAAGCAAGGCATTACTTTCAAGATGAAGACGGCTGTTGAGAATATGGCCGATATTGATGCCGACGTCATCCTGATGGCTACGGGTCGTAGACCACGTACCGAAGGCTTGAATCTCGAAGCCCTTGGTGTTACTCTTACGCTCCAAGGTGCCATCCCAGTCGATGAAAATTATCAATTACCAATTGTCAATTCTCAATTAAATGGAGTTTACGCTATCGGCGATGTCAATGGTCGTCAGATGTTGGCTCATGCTGCCGAGATGCAGGCCGTCCGTGCCGTGAACCATATCTTGGGCAAGCAGGACAACATCCGTTTCGACATTATGCCAGCAGCCATCTTTACCACCCCTGAGGCCGCCTGTGTAGGCCCTACGGAAGACCAGCTGAAGGAGCAGGGCATCGCTTACGAGTGCCGCAAGTCTTTCTGGCGTGCCAACGGCAAAGCCCTTGCTATGGCAGAAACCGAAGGTATGCTGAAACTTTTCGTCACCCCTCCTTCAGAGGGGCAGGGGGGAGGCTCCATTCTTGGCTGTCATGCCTACGGTGCTCATGCTGCCGATATAGTTCAAGAGGTCAGCGTCCTGATGTGTCGCGATACCACTGTCGCGCAATTGCGTGACATGGTACACATTCATCCGACGCTCTCAGAGATACTGAAAAGTGCTGTAGATTAACCTGATAATATAATAGCCACGGACTTTCCCCCGTGGCTATTATTCCAGATCCATACGACATTTAAGCTCCAACAGTTTTTTTTGGTTCATTTTTTGGGTTTAATATCATAATCTCTGTAATCTGCTGACGTGCCGTTCGTTACGCGAATGATGTTGAAACATCTACTATCATTCTTATTCATTACAGTAAAACAAGTTGTTTTACTGTCGTAAGTCGCCTTCCTACGATTGTAAAGTGCCGCTGCACGGAAGTAAAACAACTTGTTTTACTTTAAGCCGCTACTTTCCTTTCATGCGTAATGTCATACCTTATGTCATTTGCCGCTTATCAGAACCATGTTCAGTCAACATGATTGCCGATTGTCAGTTTATGAACCTGCCGTGACGCACATTTTTGCCTGAAATGCAAGAGTTTTACAGAAAAATACATAAAAAATGGCGATTTTATGATAGTAAAACTTTCAACATCATTGCTATAAACAATTGTTTTGCAGTGAATTACAAAGAAAATGACATTAAACTTCTTTTTTGATAATCAAAAAGTTACAGCCCTCGCAAGAATGAAGGTGGCAACTAGAAATCGTTTCTTGGGCTATTGCAATCTGAGGAGAATAAGGAGTGAAATGCTCATTGTCACATGATTGCCCGTGGATAAAGGATTGCAATTAAAAAAGCCTGCCGAATATGGCAGGCTTCTTGCAGAATATATCAGTACTTTTATTTTGCTTCCAGTATCTGCTTGGCAATCTCGTTCTCAGGATCAATGGCCTGCAGTTTGCTGGCGAATGCTTTAGCAGCTTCCTTGTCTTCCTTGACGATGAAGTTGTAGGCAATCATGTAACGATAAGACTCGATGATGCGGGCACGCTCAGTGGCGTCCTTCTCAGCGCGAGGCTCGATGAGCTCAATCAGCTTCTCGTAGTAGGGTTTAGCCAGACCAAGCTTAGAGTCTGGGTCCATCTGAGCATTCACGCGTGCACGCATAAAGTTTGCATACTCAACGGCATTCTCGTACTTTGAAGCAAGGTCAGCATAAACGGCATCAGCCTCGATGAAGGCAGCCTTCTTGGCCTCGGCATCCTGCAGAGAGCTGCCGTGCTGCATGTGAAGACTTGCAAGACCAGCCATTTCCATGGCTGTCGGCTTCTCCTGATTGCTCAGATAATCCTTGTAGTGCTTGATGGCGTTGGGGTAGTCCTCCTTGGCCTTGTAAGCGTCAGAGAGCTGCTTGACGACACCGGCACGCTTAGCCTTATTGTCCATATCCTCCTGAGCCAAAGCCAGCTCATACATCTCAATGGCCTTCTCGTGCTGTTTGGCACCAACATAGGCATTGCCATAGTAGGTGTAATCGTAGTAAGAGAACTTGGCTGAGTCACTCTTGTGGAACAGGGCATCGGCATAGGTCAGAGCCTCGTCGTAGCGCTTGAGCTCGGTAAGGTTGAAGAAGGCCAGACGGTTGAAGGCAGCGTGACGCGGATTCTTGCGCAAACCAAACTGAGCAACTTCGAGCGCCTTGTCATATTTCTGCTTGAAAAAGGCTGACATGGCATAGTCGCTGAGGTCACGCTCTTCCATCTTGTTCTTGTCAGCCTTGTCATAAGCAGCCAAGGCCTTGTCGAACTCGTTTGACATGTAGTAGATACGACCTGCCAGAGCGTCAACGGCAATGTCAGGACGCTGGACACGGAGGTCGTTCAACTTAGCAACAGCGCCGCTGGGGCTAATCTTACGATAGACATTGGCATACTTGTAGTAGGCATCAGGATTCTTGGGGTCTACGTATATGGCCTGCTCGTACTGTGAAGCAGCACCGCCACCATCGTCGGCTACTGCTGCGATGTCGCCTAACAGAATGAAAGCGGGAGCGCACTTGTTCTTGGAAGCCTGGAGGGCGTAGTCAGCATAGACACGAGCATTGGCGGTGTCCTTGGCCTCGTAGAAAGCACGTCCGAAAGCTACGAGATTCTCGGCGTTCTTCTTGTTAGCCTTGTAGTAAGGCTTCATCTGCTTGTCGAGATCGGCGGGTTTGTTACTAATAATTTTCTTTACGGCATCGATGTCGGCCTTTGAGCCGTCCTGTGCCAGTGCATTGGCGCTATAACCTGCGGTCAGCGCTGCGATGAATAAATATTTAATTGCTTTCATAATCTTTTATATTTTAAGTTATACTTAAAGTTCTTGATCGCTTTATGTCTTTATGACGTATGACTTACTGAAAAGTTTATCTTTTTATTTATTATTCACAATTACCTCGCGCTGGTTCATAGCTGCCTGAATGGGCAGGAGACCTGACTGGAGGATGATGGTCTGTCCCTTGGGCAGACGGCAGAAATGGGCAAAATTCGAGGGCAAACCTGTGCGCGGCTCGTTGAGCAGGGCATAGATGGTTCGTACTAACGGATAGTTGCCATTATATAAGTAGTACTGATAGGGTCGCCAACTGTTGGCAGCTGTTGCTGAGTCCATGCGGCTGACCTTCATGACTTGTATATTCTTCTTAAAAGTGACATTGGTAGTGTCACGGCTATCGTTGAGCCAGTTGGAACCGATAATACCCATAGCGTTGGGATGCTGTTCCACATAGTCAATGACGGCCTTGCTGGTCTTGACAGCTCCGATGTTGGGGGCCTTGATTTCCTTGCCTCCGAGAATGGAGTCAACACACCAGCGGACGGTGCTGGACAATGGATTGTCGAACACAACGTCGATTTCGCCCATTTTTGACTGAGGGTAGATGTCGCTCCATTTCACCAGTTCGCCTTGCAGAATGCGACGGAAGTCGCGCACGGTAATGCAGGTGTCGGGATTGGCATTGTTGGTAATGATGGCCAGACCGTCATAGGCGAGTGCATACGTGCGAGGCAGGTAGCGGCGGTCTTTTAGGTTCTGCTCTTCTTTCTCTGTCAGTCGACGGGTGGTGAAGGCGAGCCATGTCTCAAGGCGCATCAGTTTCTGCACAGCTTCCTGTTCGTTAATGTACTGTGCATCGAGGGTGTCGAGGAGGTTTTGGAAGAGGAATACCTGAAGCTCTTCGTCCAAGATGGGCTGGAAACTGGCATCTGCCACAAAATAGCGGGCGGCACGCTGATAGTCCTGTTCCTCCTTACTATTTTTAGGCTTGTTCCCACAAGCGAGGAACAAGCCTAAAATGAGTGTTAATCCAATTAAATTGAATGCGTTTCTAATCATCTTACTGAAGTCTGAAGGTTACGGGGAGGGTGTACTTTACACGTACAGCCGAACCGTTCTGCTTACCAGGAATCCAGTGAGGCATAGCCTTTGTTACGCGTACAGCTTCCTTGTCGAGTGACGGGTCAACGGATTTCACGACTCTTACGTCGGTAATCGAACCGTCGCGCTCAACCACGAATGTCACGATAACACGTCCTTGAACACCATTCTCCTCGGCTACTACCGGGTACTTGATGTTGTTAGACAGCCACTGGAACAGAGCAGCCTGACCACCAGGGAACGAAGGCATCTGTTCTACAACGTCGAATACCTTGGTTTCCTCTTCCTTCGGGGGCTCCGGCTGTGCGATAACTTCCTTAGCTTTCAGCACTTCGCCTGCAGCCTCGTCATTACCCTTCACGTCGAAGGCACCGATAGCGGTGTTGGTCTTGCTCAGGTCTTCCTGAGACTTGATTTCTTCTTCGGGCTTTACTTCATCGTCCTTCTTAATTTCAGGAGCGGTGAACTTGACCGAACTCTTCACTTTCTCGACTTCAACTTTTTCAAGCTTCGGTTGCTCTTTGCGTTCAACTTTTGCTTCCTTCTTCTCTGCCAGTTTCGACAGCTCCACGTCGGCTTCGATAGCAACGTCCTGTTTCATGGCGTTTTCTACCACACCTTTAATGGCGACGAAGGCTGCAATAGCAATACCGATGAGAGCCATTACCAGCAAAGCTTTCATGTTACGCTTGCCAGTTTCTCTGCGCAGCTGATAAGCACCGTAAGCCTGGTTCTTACCTTCAAATACGAGGTCAGACCATTTGTTGTCTATTAGATCTATCTTTGACATAGTTCTTACGTTTTTTAATGTTTACATTGATTTACTTGACACCTGCCTTATCAATCAATTCTTTGTCCTCAGGGCCAATCTTGTCAATGACATACTTATCAATACTGCATATCAGCATCTCATCGAGAGCCGAAATCATATTCTCATACGTTGCTGTGTCCAATGGACGGATAATCACAGTCAGTGTAGGAATCTTCTCGCCGTTGACGATACCTTTCTTCAGTTCAGATAACTTGTCCTGATACTGCTTGTCGGTCATCGTGCTGCCATAAGCGCTCTTCTTGGCGTCAAGTTCCTGCTTGGCCTTCATGATGCGAGCAACGGGGTTGATACCCTCCTCAGTGGTGTGGTGGATGAGCACGTCACGGATACCCTTAGGACCGTAGGTGGTCTCCTTTACACAAGAGGGATCTTCGTAGTTGGGAAGTCCGGCAATGTACCAAATCTTGTTGTCAGCACCCAAATAGAATGTGAGGGTGTGTGAAGCCTTGGTCACAGACTTGTCTTCCTTTTCTACATTGTCGTCGTTACTTGGCATCGTCAACTGCATAGCCTGTGGCTTAGCCAGAGTCGTACACAGCATGAAGAAAGTGATCAACAGCATCATCATGTCTACCATTGGCGTGAAGTTCACGCGGGTATCCA
>JAEEGH010023159.1_pt1 | contig 12659 bp, 9 predicted proteins | sample 9134181 | NCBI WGS metagenome assembly JAEEGH01 (sample SAMN16246544, study PRJNA631951) | gut metagenome | biome: gut microbiome; feature: rumen; material: DP-attached | host: Bos | place: Iran: Karaj | collected 2018-10 | reverse complement strand
TTCGGACTCCCGTATGTAACTAATTCGTAACCTCTCCAAAATATTGGTTCTAATCATTGCTGAAAGTCAATAAGTTATCAAAAATCGGCGGTTTTGATAAAGAAAAGGGGTATTTTGGTGTAAAAACGGTGTATAATTTCTTCCGTTTTTATTTGGTTTTCTTGTTATTATGCTATATTTTTGCAGCGGAATTGCAACAAATATTGTTTAAGATTGCCTTTCTGATGCAAGATTTGAGCAATGACGGGATTATATATAAGAAAGTACAAATAATAATAATAAGGATTATGAGCAAAAAGAATTTATTTTTCGTAGGTTTGCTGTTGTTGTTTGCAGTTGGCTTTGCTGCCTGCTCCAATGACAGTACGGAGGAGGTAGCAAACGAACAGCCAAAGCAGACAGGGGAATTTGCGGACATTCCGCTTACGGCACAGCAGAAGAAGCAGGTGCCTGCGCTCAATGACTTCGCACTGAACCTCACTCAGCAGATGGCGCTGGAAAACAAAAGCTTCGTGGTGTCTCCGCTAAGCGTGGCTTTCCTTCTGGGTATGCTCGACGAGGGTGCCGAGGGAGAGACGCAGGCAGAGATCGCCCGTACGCTTGGTCTTGGCAATGCCAGCCGCGAGGAAGTGAATGAGCTGATGGCAGCACTGCTCTGCTATACGGGAACAGCCGACGACCAAGTCACCGTTGCCTATGCCAACAACGTGACGCTGAACGCTAAATACAACTACCAGCTGACAGAAACGTTTGGCAATGCCATGAAGAAGTACTACGATGCATCGATAATGAGCTACGACTTCTCGAAGCCCGAGGCATTATTAGCTATCAATGGCTGGAGCAATGAGCATAGTAAAGGACTCATACCGAGCATCATCGATGAGCTGGACGAGAATGCCGTAATGTGCCTGCTCAACGCCGTCTATTTCAAAGGTTGCTGGGTCAATCCTTTTGACAAGTCGAATACCTGCGGCGCTCCTTTTAAGAAAGGTGACGGGTTGTGGACAGAAATAAAGATGATGAAAGCTGAGACACAAGCAAGCTACTATGAGGGGGAGGGCTTCAAGGCATTGAACCTTCCCATCGGTGATGGCACCTTCTCGATGACCCTGTTGTTGCCTGCCGAAAGAAAGCGTGTCTATGGTATGCTTGAAGAACTGGAAGGAACAGACTTACAGAAAATGAGTTTCGAGGAGCATACGGTAAAAATGACTATTCCCATCTTCAAGACCGAGTCGGAAACAGATCTTATCCCTCTGCTCGTCAGGATGGGAATTGAAAGGGTGTTTGACAAGTGGACTTCGCAACTGACCCGCATGGTGAAGGATTCGCAAAACCCGCTGTATGTCGGACTGATGAAACAGAAGGCTCAGCTTGGCATCAACGAGGAGGGCACAGAAGGCAGTGCGGTGACATTGGCAGAAGTTTATGTAGGTGCGGATCATTCTGAACAGCAAGAGCCGGAATACATTTTCTATGCCAACCGTCCTTTTGTCTATTTCATCAGCGACAAGGGTAGCGGTGCCATCCTCTTCATGGGTGTGTTTGCAGGGGAATAATAACGAAAAGTAAACTAATAACTGTCTTCCCCCGCCCACATCTTATTGCATCAGCAATGAGGTGGGCGGGGATTTTGTTAGACCACAAGGGAACAAGTACAACGAAAGTGCCGGTATGACGCATGACTTGCTCCGTTCAGGCACTTCGAAAGGTCGGCTCAAAGCCAATGAAAGCTCGGAGCAGTCTCCATGATTGCTCCGAGCGGGTTTCATGATAGCATACGGCAAAGTCATAAAAGGGCGCCCGCCGGACAAACGTCGGGCGGGCGGCGGATGAATGTCGGGCGGGCGCCCGACAAGTGTAGGGGCGAACGGCAGACGGAGGGTACTTCAGGGACGATAGGCTTACCGCTGTTGATAATAGAAGGTGTTACCTATTTTCTTGCGTATCAGCCTTGGGTTTTCGCCCTGTGTGAGGCTGTCCAAATAAGTCCTTGCAGCTTCTTTCCCTAGACCGGCCTCTAAGCTGAAATGACGGATGGTAACTTCGCCTGCCTTCAGACATTTGGTAAGTATGGCGTCAAGAGCCTCCTTGTCATTGAGCGTATGCCGCTCGCGTAACTGTTCTTTCTTGACGAACGAATGGCCGAGTTTTTCCTCCAGCATCTTCTTGAAACGCTTGGAAGGAGTGAACTCGATGCCGTCGAAGAGAATGTTCTCTCCCGTTACCTGATCAGGGTCGGTATAGTCGCCGTCGAGCTTCAGCTTGACGATGAACGTGCCGAAGGGCGTCTCTATGCGGTCTCCATACTGCATCATGGTGGTGGCAATCTCAAGAAACGATTCCAGACACTGCTTCATCGCTCCCTTTGGCAGAAGGCGGGTCTCGTTGCAGAAATTATCTATGGCATTGCTGTCGTGGACAGTTTTTGCGACTGGCCGCACGTAGAGCAGCGGCTGCCCGTCAGCACCATTCGTGGGGCGCGGATACAGGTCATATACTATGTCTTGAATATTTGCGTTCATGTTCGTAAGTGTTTTAAATAGTTGTTGATTCAAATGACTTCTATATCAAGTGCAAAGGTACTAAAAAAAATCGTTATAATCCAAATATTTCGCCCTTTTTCAATATAAATTTCCTTTTATTCCTCAAAATGGTCGTTTTCGTTTTTTTCTCGATGAAATGGGCGTTTTTCTTGCAGACTCACCTCGGAAATGAAAATTAATTGAAATTTATTTTGCATTTCGCTCGGTTTGCACTACCTCTGACCTGATGGTCGAAGGTAGGCTTCACCTCGGAAATGAAAATAAATCGTAATTTATTTTGCATTTCGCTCGGTTTGCACTACCTTTGCACTATGTATAAACTGAAGCGGATGATAGTGTGGATGAGGAGGATGCGCCATAGCCGGGGCTTTGGCGTCCAGTCGCCGTACGACTATCGGTTTATACGTTACGTCATCAACGAGCACTGGCCGTACTACGCTTACGACGAGCTGAAGGAAAGCGTGACGGACATTGACACGAAGACGCGCAAGCTGTGCCGGCTGTACTTCCGGCTGGCTAACTGGCGGCAGCCCCGCTACATTGTGGACTACCGGCCTGAGACGGATGCCTACATGAAGTATATGCAGGCGGGATGCAAGAGGGCCTCTCTTGACCGCTCCGAAGGAGGGGAGGAGAGGACGCTGGAGCTGGGGCGCATGTCGCTGACGGGTGACTATGAGGCGTTCTATGAGCAGCTGACGCACAGGGTGGATGCCCACTCGGTGCTGGTGATGGAGCGCATTAAGCGTGATAAGGAGACGAAGGCTTTCTGGGAACGGGTGAAGCGGGATGAGCGTACGGGAGTGACGTTTGACCTGTACTACTGCGGCATCGTGTTCTTTAATAAGAAGCGGTTCAAACAGAATTATGATGTAAACTTTTGATAAGTAACGAAGCTATGAAGATTACGAAGGTTTATACCCGGACGGGTGACAAGGGAATGACAAGCCTGGTGGGCGGAGTGAGAATCCGTAAGAATGACGTGCGGCTGGAAGCCTATGGCACGGTGGATGAGCTGAGTGCCCACCTGGGTCTGCTGGTGTCAATGATGCCGGAAGAAGACAGGGAACGGGAGATCGTGCTGCAGGTGCAGAACACGCTGTTCAATGTCTGTACGCACCTGGCTACCGATCAGAGTAAGACGGAGCTGTACCCTTCGGCCCGTGTGCCAGAAGGCCAGGTGAAACTGTTGGAGGAACACATCGACCTGCTGATGGGCGAGCTGCCTGAGGCGCAGGGTTTCATACTGCGAGGCGGTACGATGGCTGCTGCCCAGGCGCATGTCTGCTGCACGGTGTGCCGTCGTGCGGAACGGCGCATCGTGGCATTGGCGGAAACGGCTGTCGTAGGCGACGAGGTGCAGCAATATGTGAACCGACTGAGCGATTATCTGTTTGCGTTGGCAAAAAAAATAAATTTTAACGCTGGTCGTAGTGAAATAATATGGCAGAATGCTTGCAAATAAGAAAAAAAGTAGTAATTTTGCGCCCGAAAAAGAAAAAAGCATATTGCAACAACTAAAAAAAAATAACTAAGGCTATGTATTGGACACTTGAATTAGCTTCGAAGCTCGAAGATGCACCTTGGCCTGCAACCAAGGACGAATTAATAGATTATGCCATCCGCTCGGGGGCACCATTGGAAGTATTGGAAAACTTACAGGAAATTGAGGACGAGGGTGATGTCTATGATAGTATAGAGGACATTTGGCCCGACTATCCGACGAAAGAGGACTTCCTGTTCAACGAGGATGAGTATTAAGAAAAAAAGCGATGCAGAACGCATCGCTTTTTTCGTTCATTGATAGTTGAAGGCCAGGCGGCTGGCGATATCCGCTGCGGAGGTGCCTGCCAGGGCCTCAAACTCTCCAGGTTCGGCTTTCCAGGAACTGGTCTGCTCGTCGTAGAACGAGAGGGCAGAACGGTCGATGGTGAAGGAGACCTGCTTTGTCTCGCCAGGCTGAAGGAAGATCTTGCGGAAGGCTTTCAGTTCCTTGACGGGACGTTCTACTGAGGCTTTCTTGTCGGAGATGTAGAGCTGAACGGTTTCGGCTCCTGTCCGGCTGCCGGTGTTTGTAACGTCTATGTGGAATGTGATTTTCTCATCGGCAGTCAGCTGTTTTCTGTCGGCAGTCAGTTTGCCCAGTTTAAACGTAGTGTAACTCTTTCCGTGACCGAAGGGGAAGAGGGGGTTCTTTGCAGAGCGAAGCGGCAGAGCCGAGCGGAGCTTCTCCTTTTTGACCTTGGCTGGAAGGTCGGTCCAACGGTAACCCACAAAGATATCTTCTTTATATTCCTCGTCAATGACTTGATGGTCCGTGCGCCAAGTACCGGGATAGGCGTTCAGGGCGTGGGCACCACACTGGCTGAGGTCGGCATGCCAGGTGAAGGGCAGCTTGCCCGAGGGATTCACGTCGCCGAAGAGCACGGAGGCAATGGCCGTACCCGTCTCAGAACCTAGGAACCAGGCCTGCACAATGGCGGGCACCTTGTCGGCCCAAGGCATGGCGACGGCATTGCCGGAGATGTTGACATAGACCAGTCGCGGGTTGACGGCAACGAGTGCCTCGATGAGTTCATTCTGTCCGTAGGGCAACTCAAACTGCTTGCGGTCGTGGCCTTCGCAGTCCTGGAAGTCGCTCTTGTTGAGGCCGCCGAAGAAGATGACGACATCCGCCTGACGAGCCTTCTCCACCGCCTCGGCCGTCAGTTCGGCCTGCGTACGCGTTTCGTAGAGGCTGCGACCTACGGTGACGCCGTTGTAGCTCTGAATGGTGTCACCGACGTAGCCACGGGCGTAGTCCAATTGAGAATTGACAATGGAGAATTGATAATTATGATTACCTTGATGACGGAGGTAAGCGTCAATCCCGTCGAGGGGAAGGATTTCGTGCTGGGCCTTGAGGGAGGAGGAACCGCCGCCGACGGTCATCATCTTAATGGCATTCTCACCAACAACCAAGATGCGTTTCATCTTCGTGGGGTCGAGAGGCAGCACCGATGTCTTAGCCCCTCTTTGGGAAGGGTTGGGGAGACCTTCATTTTTCAAGAGCACTATGCCTTCGGTGGCTATCCTGCGGGCTGCTTCGTAGTGCTCGTCGGAACAAAGGAAACCATAGGGTTTCTTCTTGTTCATAGTGGTACGGAAGAAGAGTCGCAGCACGCGCCTTACCTTATCGTCCAGCTCTCGGGTGGTGTATTTGCCTTCCTTGATGAGGCGCTTGTAAGCCTCTGCTAGGTAGTAGCTGTCGTAGGCGTTGGTAGCGCCCATGGTCAGACCGTCGGTCCACGTGCCAAACTCCAGGTCCAGTCCGTTGGCGATGGCTTCCTCAGTGCTGTGGCAGCCGCCCCAGTCGCTGATGACCACACCGTCGAAACCCCAGTCCTGCTTCAGTATCTTGTTGAGCAGTATGGCGTTGTGGCAGTTGTGCTGGTTCTTGTAGAGGTTATAGGCACCCATGATGGCCCATGCCCCGCCTTCCTGCACGGCGGCACGAAAGGCAGGCAGGTAGATTTCGTGTAGGGCACGGTCAGAGACGATGACGTTCACCTGATGGCGGTATTCCTCGTCGTTGTTCAGCGCATAGTGCTTGACACAGGCTGCTACACCCTTCGACTGCAGGCCCTGCACATAAGGTGCTACCATGCGAGAAGCTAGATAGGGGTCTTCGCCCATGTACTCGAAGTTACGTCCTCCCAGGGGCGTGCGGTAGATGTTGACGCCCGGGCCCAGCATCACGCTCTTGTTTCGGTAGAGTGCCTCTTCGCCCAGCGAGGTGCCGTAGAGGTAGGCCATGTCAGGATTCCACGTGGCAGCCAGACAGGTGAGGGCAGGGAAGGCCACGCACGAGTCGTTGGTCTGTCCGGCCTGTTCCCACTGGTCCCAGAGCACGTCGGGACGCACTCCGTGCGGTCCGTCGTCGGTCCACAAGTCAGGGAATCCCAGACGCTTCACACCAGGACTCGAGAACTTGGACTGCGCATGGATGACGGCAATCTTCTCGTCGAGCGTCATCCGCTTCAGCGCATCCTCCACCCGTTGCTCCAGCGGCTTGCTGTCGTCCAGATAGAGGGGAAGCCTCACCCCCGGCCCCTCTCCCATAGAGAGGGGGGCAAGTGTCTGAGCCTGAGCGCTAGCCGTCATCATTAGCGCCAATAATATGGTTTGTACTTTAATCATATAGCGGTAGCAGATTGATTACTTCTTCTGAAACACTCGGACATAGTCCACTTCCATGGTGGCGGGAAGGGCTGACTCATCAACGCCCTGCGCTCCGCCCCAGTCACCGCCCCATGCCAGGTTCAGGATGACGTAGAAGGGGTCCTCGTAGGGCCAGTCGTCGCGGCCCTTGCCTTTGTTCTCGTAATAGAGCTGCACCTTGCCATCGACATAGGTGGTGATCTCCTTGGCGGTCCACAGGATGGCGTAGGTATGGAAGTCATCCTCGGCACCCTCGCACAGCATCTCGTGGGTTACCTGCGTACCGTTGCTGTGGACGTGGGCATTGGCGTGGAGGCTCGACGACACGTAGTTGGGGTGGTAGCCCACCTCTTCCATGATGTCTATCTCACCGTCGGCAGGCCAGGAGTGGAAGTTGACAGGCATCATCCAGAAGGCCGGCCACGTGCCCTTGCCCTTCGGCAGCTTGATGCTGGCCTCTATGTAGCCGTAGGTCCATCCGCTGTTCACTTTCGCATAGACACGTCCGGAGTAGATTTTGCCGTTCTCCTTCAGGGCCGTGATGCGCAGCTTGCCGTTGCGTACCTCGGTGACCAGTCGGCCCTCGGGCGTCTTGTGGTTGACGTAGTTCTGCAGCTCGTGGTTCACCCAGCCAGATGGCTTCACTTCGTGCGTCCAGTTGTCGGCATTCAGTTCCGTACCGCTATCAAACTCGTCCTGCCATACCAGCGAGTAGCCATCAGGAGCGTTGTAGGCCGACTGTTGAGCAGCCGCCTGGCTGATGTTGATGCTTTTGCGTGCCGTACCCGACATGACGAAGACAGTGCCCGTTCGGGACTCCACCGCAGGATTAGCAGGAACCTTGACGGTGAGAGTTCCCGACTGGGCTGCTGTATTTTTGGTCTCCAGTGTGATGAAGTCTTCATTGGAATAGGCTCCCCATTCCTTGCCGGTAGTGGTGACGGTGATGTCGTAGGTGCCTCCTTCAGCAGGCACGCTGACCGACTCCTGTGAAAGTGTGATGCTGACCGCAGCGGGTTGCGGGTCGTCTTCATTACTCCCACCGCAGCCCCAGAGGGCTACGGCGAGAGCGCACAAAACTGTATGAATCATGAATCTTTTCATTTTTTATTCTGCCTTTTCAAATATTATATCACTAATCACGATGTGGGCACCGATGGGTGAACCTCCAAAGTCAAAGAAGAGTGACAGGGCATGTGCATCGTTCAGCGGCAGCTTGACACCGCTCATCTTATAGACGAAGGGCTCGTCAGCCTTGACGTTGTGGCGGTCGGCAAAGTAGAAGTTGTTGTCATGCTTCGTGTCGCCTTCGTCGCTTTCCGTCAGTTTGATGGTCACGCCGTTCAGGTCCTCGTCGCTGTTGATGGTACACGAGAAGTTGTAAGCGTCGTCCATAGCCGTAGCGAGCGTGGTGTTGATGGGGAATTGTCCCTGCCACTGGCTGCCTCCCATGCCCTCGGGAATGGTCAGGCTCCACTTGTTGCCGTTGTGGTCCCATGCGGGGTCGGCAATCTGGCTCCAGCCGTCGTTGGCAAACCACGGGGTGACGCTGATGAATGCCGAGCCGTCATCCACAGCCTTCCACAAGTTGTTGGCATCGTCGTAGCTCATGCTGACATTCTCCTCGAAGTAAATCTTGCTGATCTTGACGTGGGTGCCGCCTGTCGAGCCGCCGAAGTCGAAGAACAATCGGATGGCTGTGGCATCTACGCCGTCCTTCAGGGTGGCTCCCGTCAGTTTGTAGATGAAGGGCTCGTCGGCCTTCACGTCGTGGCGTCCCTCACAGAAGAAGTTGCTGTCGCCAGAGTCGGTCAGCTTGATGGTCACGCCTGGGCAGTCGTTGTCGACTTCCATTACCAGATAGAAGTTGTAGGACTTGGAGGCACTGGCCGTCAGCTTGGTGTCGATGTGGAACTGTCCCTGCCACTGGCTTCCACCCATGCCCTCGGGCAGAGTGATCTCGTAGCTGTCGCCGCTGTGGGTTGCCACGGGTTGCGTGTCAAGAGCTGTCCATCCGTCATTGGCAAACCAGTATCCGAAGGCATCAAACAGCGTGCCGTCATCCACAGCCTTCCAGAGGTTGGAGCTGCTCTCGTAGTCCCAGTCCATCACGGGCTTGTCGGGGTTGGGGTCATCACCCGGAGGCACGGTGCCGTCGTCGTTGGCATGGTCTTTCAGCACGATGCTGCTGATGTTGACCACCGTACCGGCCTGGCAACCGCCGAAGTCGAAGAACAGGTTGACGCGCTCCATGTCGATGCCCGGCATGTCGCTCTTCCAGAAGATGTAGTCCTCGCCGGCCTTCAGGTCAATGCGGTCAGTGAAGTAGAACACGTTGTCGTCGCCGTCCATCACCAGCTTGACGGTAGCACCGTTCAGGTCCTTGTCGCTGTTGATGATGCATGAGAAGTCGTAGTGTGTAGCTGCGTTGGTTGAGAGGTTCGTCTTGAAGGCCATCTGTGCCTGCCACTGGTCGGTGGTAGCCTCCGACAGGGTCACGGTGTAGTCGTTGCCGTTAGCCTCGAAGGCGGGGTCGGCAATCTGGCTCCATCCGGGAGCATACCAGAAGAACATGGTGTATTCAGCGTTCTTCCACATGTTGTATTCGCTGTTGGGGTCAAATCCGTTCCACTCCTTCTCGGCCTCCTCGCTGGTGAAGATGAAGCGCCAGGCAATGCTGCGGTCAGGTGTCTCGTAGATGAGCACCAGTTTCTTGGCAGTGAGCGTCTCAATGCGGAACTTCGGGTTCTCGTACTGTGCATCGCTGCTGATGTAAGGGAAGGCGGTGTTGGGAGCCAGCTGAATGTAGGTCTGCGGCGTGACGTTGCCGTCAGCATCCTGCCAGTCATACACCTCGAAGCTCCAGGCAGCCGTCTGGTTGCCGATGGCCACGTCGAAGTCAGCGTCCGAGGGTCCCCACTTTGTGGTTCCCGTGTTCACATAGGTCAGTCCGTCAGCACCTGCATCATAGGTGAAGGTGCCGCCCTTGCGGGTGTCGGCCGTGAAGGTGATACGGTCATCATACATACCGAAGTCCTTCTTGTCGTCGGGTTGTGCAGACCACCACTCCGTACCTGCTGTTCCGGCAGGGCCGCAGCCCAGGTGACCCACTTCCTTGTTGGCGAAGCGCCACTCCTTGCCCGTAATCTTGCGGAAGTCAGAGGTGTAGTCAATTTTCGTCTCGTTGAAGGTGTATTCCTTCTTCTTGCCAGCCTGGCTGATGCCGTTGCGGTTGCCCAGCTTCAGCTCCACGGTGTGGGTGCCGGCCTCGGTGTTTTTGTAGCCTACTTCAGACAGGGTAGAGTAGGAGGTACCGTCCAGTATCCAGATAGGATAGGTACCTGCCTGCGGGGTATAGGTGGCGACCATCTGATTGGTCTCCTGGTCAACGGCCAGCTGGAAATCCACACCGTCCATCGTTGGTATGCCGTTGGGGTCAGCGCCGGAAAACTCGTCGGGGCTGCAAGAGGCGAGAAGGCCCACCCCAGCGGACATAAAGATAGTACCGAGTCCTACAAGTACAGTACTTATTCTCTTTCTGATATTTGTCTTCATATTATAATCTTCTGTTAGTGTTATTATTTTTAAACGTCCTACCTCCCCTCCCTGGGAGGGGTCGGGGGTGGGCCTAATAGTTATTCTGCTTCAGTGTCGGGTCAGCATCCAGTTCGCTCTGAGCCAGGGGGATGTGCTTCTTTGAGGCACTCCAGGTGTTGGTGCGGTAGCCGTAGCTGTCGGGCACGAGCACCGTTGAGGCCTTCTGCGTGGCACCGCTGATGCCCTCGGCACGTACCAGGTCGAAGTAACGCTTGCCTTCACCGCAGAACTCCAGGTGACGCTCGTTGAAGATGTCGTCGATGGTGACGCCGTTCAGTGCCGGTAGTCCTGCGCGGGCACGTACCTCATTCACATAGCCGGCAGCCTCCGACATGCTTCCGCCCGTCTGCAGCAGCAGCTCGGCAGCATTCAGCAGCGTCTCGGCATAGCGGTAGATGCGCTTGTTGTTGTTGTAGTTCAAGTTCTTCGACGTGGGGCAGTCCTTGTTATTGTCAGACTGCGGACGATACTTGCCGTGCCAGATGTGGGTGTCCTGATAACGCTCGGTGTAGCTGTAGGCACGCAGGTCCCAGCAGGTCACGTCGCGGCGCAGGTCGTTCTCGGCATACATGTTATAGGTCTCCATGCGCATGGGCAGGAATCCCCAGCCGTCGTTGCCGCTGTCCCAGCCTTCACCGCCGCCCCATCCGTTGGGAGAGCAAAGCGTGGGGAACACGGTGCCGCCGGCGTTCAGGGCTGCAGCACCCCAGTCGCGCTGGGCCTGGTCGTCGTTGTAGTTAATCTCGAAGATGCTCTCCTTGCACCACTCGCCGCTCTCCTGCCACAGGTCGCTGAAGCTGGGGTTGAGGGCGTAGTTGCTGTCGCCGATGATCTGCTTCATGTAGGTGAGTGCCTGGGGATAGCGTGCGCTGTCGTTCTGGTACATCACCATCTCGGCATAGAGCATGTAGGCGAAGGCCTGGCTCACACGGCCGCTCTCGGCAGCCTCCCAGCGCATGGGCAGCACGTTGGAGGCGATGATGTCCTCCAGCTCGGGCAGCAGCTTGGCGTAGATCTCGTCGGCAGAGATTTGCGGAGCTGTATAGGGCAGCGAGAGGTTCTCCAGGTAGAAGGGCACGCTGCCGTAGTAGTGCCACAATATATTATAATAGTACACGCGAAGCAGGCGGGCCTGCATCTCCATCGACTTGCGGAAGCTGTCGCTGGCCTTGCTTCCCCATCCGGCGTACTTGATGGCGTCGTTGCAGCGCTTGATGCCGCTGTAGAAGTCACCCCAGAGGGTGCCGAGGGTGTTGTTGCCGTCGGCAGCAAAGTTGAACAGACGGTGCCAGTGCTGGTTGTCGGTATTGTCGGAGCCGCCCACCCAGAAGTCGTCGCCCATGATTTCACCGTCTACGGTGAGGTCGTTGTATGCCTGGTTGTCCCAGTCGGGCCAGTGCAGAGGAGCGTATGCCGAGGTGAGGGCCTCGTTGAGGGTTCCCTCAGTGGTATAGTATTCCTCCAGAGGTTCACCGTTGGGATTGGTCACCTCAAGGAAGTCGTCGCTGCAAGAGGTGAGAAAGCCCACCCCAACCCCTCCCCAAGGGCGGGGCATTAAGATAGTACCGAGTCCTACAAGTACAGTACTTATTCTTTTTCTAATATTTGTTTTCATATCTTGTTTCTCTTATTAATTATTTTCCAAATTGCAAGTCTATCCAACCTCCCCTCCCTTTGGGAGGGGTCGGGGGTGGGCTTTATAGTGATATATTAAATCCTATAGTCCATGTGCGGGCCTGCGGATAGACACCATAGTCAACACCAGTGAACTGCGTGTTGTGCTTCTGCGAGTCGTTGTCCCATCCGGCACCGATTTCCGGGTCGAAGCCCCAATACTTGGTCCAGGTGATGAGGTTCTCTGCACGGCCGTAGATGCGCAGGCGGTTGATGCCAATCTTGTTGGTCAGTCTGCGGGGCAGCGTGTAGCCCAGAGTGATGTTCTTCAGGCGCAGGTAGCTGCCGTCCTGGATATACATGTCGCTGCACACCCAGTTCTTCGAATCGCCCAGTGTAGGCACGGTGTTCGAGGTACCCTCGCCCGTCCAGCGCTGGAGCACCCAGGTGGGATAGTTGCCCGAGGCGATGTCCTGGCGGTAGGTGGCGTCGAATACGTCGGCGCCGCTGACACCCTGGAAGAAGACGCCCAGGTCGAAACCTTTCCACTCGGCATCGAAGTTCAGGCCGAAAGTCCAGTCGGGAATGCCGTCGCCGATGTTGGTGCGGTCGTCGGAGGTAATCTTGTTGTCATTATTGGTATCTACGAAGCGGAAGTCGCCGGGCTTCGAGCTGGCGCCGTACTTGGCATTATACTCGTTG
>JAEEGH010023158.1_pt1 | contig 12659 bp, 10 predicted proteins | sample 9134181 | NCBI WGS metagenome assembly JAEEGH01 (sample SAMN16246544, study PRJNA631951) | gut metagenome | biome: gut microbiome; feature: rumen; material: DP-attached | host: Bos | place: Iran: Karaj | collected 2018-10 | reverse complement strand
CGGATAATATCACGTCTGACTTGCGACGCGACATCTTTTAATTCGTTGATAGTCATAGTATTATCAAAGTAAAGTAGTTAATTCGTTTTCTTCTGCAAATTTAGACATTTTTGTTTTTTAAATCAAAAAAAATTATTATTTTTGTGAAAATTAATTTGTTTATGCAAAATCAAAACGACAATAAATCTAAGACATTGATTTTCAAAGTATTGGAAGCTGACGAGCTTTTGACGTTCATCATGAAGAAGATGGACGGCATAAGTCGGACCAAGGCGAAGAACATCCTGACAGGCGGTTCGGTGGCGGTCAACGGAAAGACGATGACGCAGCATAATTTCCAACTTGTTCCAGGCATGGAGGTGAGAATTGGGAAGAACCATAAGCTCAACAGCATTGACAGTCAATGGATTAAGATTGTTTATGAAGACCAGTACCTGTTTGTTGTCGATAAAAAACCGGGGATAATCTGTCATTCGCCGAATCCGGAAGACGAGACGGTGCAAAGCATACTGAATCAATATCTTGAAAAAACGCATCAAAAATGTCATGCGCACACTGTTCATCGTCTCGACAGGGACACTTCAGGCCTTCTGATTTTTGCAAAAGACAAAAAAATAGCCTTGAAATTCGAGGAGAATTGGAAAGAGACGGTGTATGACCGGCGTTATGTGGCACTTGTGCATGGCGAGATGAAGAAAAAAGAAGGTACGATAAGCTCGTATTTAAAGGACAACGCGCAGTTTGTGACCTATTCGAGCAAATCGGACAACGGAGGCAAGTTCGCGGTGACACATTATAAATTAATAAAGGTGTCGGATGGATATTCTCTTGTCGAACTCAGATTGGAAACAGGCCGCAAGAACCAGATTCGTGTTCATCTTCAGGACATCGGTTTTCCTGTTGTCGGTGACCCGAAATATGGCGATGGAGATGACAAGATCGGGAGATTGGGACTTCATGCCTACAAGCTGTGCTTCATCCACCCCATCACCCACGAGGATTTGCAGTTCGAGACACCATTCCCCTCTTCATTTCGACTGGAACCATCGGGCATGATGAAGAAATCTCCTAAAAATGAATAATTCTGCTCATCCCTATTGTAGGAGATTTTTCGATTCCGCTTCGCTTCAATCGAAATGACAATAAAAATTGTTTGGATATTAAAAGATTTATATATATTTGCAGAATCGAAATAAAACTTTATAACTTGATAAACTTTAAAAACTTTATAACTTGATAAACTTTATAACTTGATAAACTTTAAAAACTTTATACTATGACAGTTTGGCAAATTTGGCTTTTAATTGCGGCAGTGTTCGTGGTGATTGAGATATTCACCAGCGGTTTCGCAGTGGCTTGTTTCTCTGTGGGTTGCGTGTTCGGCGCGATATTGGCGGCATGTGACCTGTCACTCACTTGGCAGTTTGTGGCATTCGCCGTCGGCACGTTTCTGGCGTTCATACTGATTCGTCCGGTCGTGATGAGGTATCTTGACAAGAAGACCAACGACAACCATGTGAAGACCAACATGGACAACATCATCGGCAGGACAGCATACGTCACCGAGCGCATCCAGGAAGGCGGCTACGGCCGTGTGAAGATCGACGGCGACGAATGGAAAGCGCAGACATTCAATGGCTCGGCCATAGAAGTCGGGGAAAAAGTGATAATTGAATCTTACGAAAGTATAATATTAACCGTTAAAAAACTATAATCATGATTTACGTAGTAATAGTATTAGCAGCGATAGTTGTTATTTTCGCTTTGGCAGGACTTCTGGTGGTCCCGCAGTCAGAAACGAGAGTCATCGAACGCCTCGGCAAGTTCCATAAGGTGCTGCCAGCCGGCTTGAATATTATTTGGCCTATCATCGACCGTCCGAAAGTCATCACGACAAGAAAAGTGGCAGAAGGCTACCAGGGACGCCAAGTCGTTCGTATGAGTGAGACCGCAAAGATCGACCTCCGCGAGCAGGTATATGACTTCCCGAAACAGAATGTTATCACCAAAGACAACGTCACGACTGAGATTAACGCATTGCTGTATTTCCAGATTGTGGATCCGGTGAAATCGGTTTACGAGATTGACAATTTGCCTAACGCCATCGAGAAGCTCACACAGACCACTTTGCGTAACGTCATCGGCGAGCTCGAACTCGATGAGACCCTGACTTCGCGCGACACCATCAACGCCAAGTTGCGCACAGTGCTCGACGACGCCACAAACAAATGGGGTGTGAAGGTAAACCGTGTTGAACTTCAAGATATTACGCCTCCCGAGACAGTGCGTCAGGCGATGGAGAAACAGATGCAGGCGGAACGCAACCGTCGTGCCGAGATTTTGAAGGCTGAAGGTGAGAAACAGTCGGCGATATTGAATTCTGAGGGCGAGAAGACATCTGCCATCAACAAGGCTGAGGCTGTGAAACAGTCCACTCTGCTTGAGGCTGAAGGTATCGCAAAAGCCAAGATCATGCAGGCTGAAGCCGAGGCCAAAGCCATACAACTCGTGGCCGACGCCATCAAGGCGACAAAGACCGACCCCGCATCGTATCTGCTCGCGACAAAGTACATCGAGACACTGAAGGAGATGACAAGCGGCAAGGATAACAAGACAGTGTACCTGCCATACGAGGCAACGAATTTGTTAGGCAGCATTGGTGGGATTAAGGAAATATTTAAATAGCAACCCCGTCATTTCGACTGAAGCGAAGCGGAATGGAGAAATCACCGCCTTTTGAATGATTCTGTAAGCTTTATTGCCGGTGATTTCTCGACTTCACTTCGTTATGCTCGAAATGACGAAAACAATGTGTAATGACAGAGATAAATAACATATTATCAGAAAGACAGAAGAAAGTCGTCGACAAGCTGAATGAGCTGGGGATTCCATTTAAGCTGATATTTCATCCGGCGCTGCCGACCATTGAGGATGCACTGAACTATTGGGGAAAGTTTGAGTGGACACACTGCAAGAACCTCTTTTTCAGGAATCACAAGGGAAACCGCCATTATCTGGTGATATACGACTGCATGCATCAGCTCGCTATACATGACTTGGAGCACCGTCTGAAGCAAGGCAAACTAAGCTTCGCTTCGGAGGCGAGGATGGACAAATACCTTGGCTTGAAGCCAGGCAGCGTCTCCCCCTTCGGCATCATCAACGACGAGGAACACCATGTGTATCTTTATCTTGACAAGAATCTGCTCGACCGCGAGTACATCAGCTTCCACCCAAACGACAACACAGGAACCTGCGTCATCAAAACGACGGATCTGATAAAGTTTTTGGATGCGATGGGTAATGGTTACGAATTTATTGAGCTTTATTAGTTTTTAGAGTATCTTTTCTAAATCGTGCTTTAGTTTTGATGCGTTTTCGAAACGTAAGGCATTGATACCTACTGCTTTGGCACCTTCCACATTTTTAATGTTATCGTCGATGAATAGAGATTCTTCGGCTTTCAGGTTGTATTTGTTCAATAAAGTGTGGAAAATCTCAGGATTCGGCTTCAGCTGCTTGACTTCGCCGGAGACCACGATGTTGTCGATGAGGCTGAAGATATGATATTTTTTCTGCACTGCCGGAAATGTCTCGGCAGACCAGTTAGTGAGGCCGTAGATGACAGGGAAGCCATTTTCTTTCAATGACTTGATAAGGTCGTACATGCCAGGAATCTCCTCTCCCATCGTGTCCATCCAGTTTGTCTGGTACAGCTTGAGCGGCTCGGCGTATTTCGGGAACATGGCGCTGCGTTCTCTCACTGCCTGTTCGAATGGTTTTCCGCCGTCCATCTCGGCATTCCACTCGCTGTTGCAGACGTTTTCGATGAAATAGTTCGACTCTTCGATATCGTTAAAATACTTATCGAAGAGGTAATGTGGGTTCCAGTCGACGAGCACGCCGCCGAAGTCGAAGATAATGTTTTTAATTCCTGATTTTGTCATTTTTCAAACCTAATAAGCAACATAATATTGAGCCGAGCAATCCGACATATATCGAATCGACGGGCAAAGATACGAATTCTCCGAAAATGAGGCATGCTGTGCCAAAAATTATTGAGAAAAACACCCATTTCGGCTTGAAACGGCCAGGGAAAAACAGTGCCAAGGTGAGCGGCACGAATGTCGCTGTGGTGCGCAAACCCATCGAGAGGAAGCCGAGGTCGTTGATGTAACGTCCTGAGAATGAAGATGCTACGACAAATGCCAATATTTGGATGCCGACGATGGTGAGACGACTCACAGCGAGATTGTTTTTCGGCTTGAACACGTCTTTTACCAGAATTGTCGACGCTCCGAGGGTGAGTCCAGAGCCGCCGATGATGATGGTTATCAACAAGGTGCCGAGCACCAGTCCACCGATGAACTTAGGCATGTGGTTGGTGACAAACATTGGGAATGCTTGGGCTGAGCTCGTCATGATGCCGATGCCTTTGGGTATGTCTTTACCGATGATATTCAATGCGTTAAGCTCGTCGATGGTGATGTAATGAGCTCGCATATACATGCCCACCATCACGCAGGCAAAGCCGATTGGTATCGAGATGAGGGCTGAAATCATAGCACCACGACGTGCCACGCTGTCGGATCTGCCCGACCATATGGCCTGGGCGTAGGTCTGGGTCGAGAGCACGCCAAGAATCACCGACAGGCATGAACCTGCGTCTTTTGAGATGCCACGCGCGAAGATGTTTTGGTATTTCGCATTGACATCGTTGATGGTGTTTAACCCGTCAACTAATTGAATATCAGTATGTAATAAGATTCCTTTTATTGAGTCAACAAGCCCTGTATAGCCTTTAGCAAGCACTAATACTATCACTCCTGCCGCAAGTGCCGAGATACAAAGGAGTATTATTTTGACCACGCCGCCGATGCCAGCGCTCCAAAGTCCGCCGAAGACCACGTACAATGTCATGATTATTGCTGAGATTATAGCTGACACCCCAAACGGGATGTTAAATAGCGTCATCAGCAATGCGGCAGCTGATAGCACCTGTGCTATAATGCTGATAAACATGCCCAAAGAGCACAAGACAGAGCCTGTCATCTCGGCTTTACGGCCATATTCCTTGCGCACTATCTCGAGTAAAGTGGTGCTGTCGCTATGTCTGAGCGGCACGACGTAACCTATTGCGAGTGCCACACATCCGAGAGCCATCCCGAGGGTGAACCACCATGCGGAGATGCCGAAGCTGAATGCCAATTGCGCCGTTCCCACCGTCGACTGGCCGCCCACCAAGGTGCCGATGATGGCACCAGCCACCACCCAAGTGCCTGCCTTGCCTCCGCTGGTATGGAAGTCGCTGGCGTTTTTCACCTTTCTGACAGAAAGTATGCCAACGGTTTCAATGAGGGCAACCGCGAGAATCAAGCCTAAGATATGAAAAATCGAAATCGACATAATTAAAAAAAACGGTGCAAATTTACTGTTTTTTTCTCGCAGATTACACAGATATCACAGATTTTTCTATTCTTTCACGTTTTCATTCCACATATTGCCCGCTAAGGCGAGCTGTTGATTTCGCAGATTATTTTTCAAAGATTTCTGTGAATTCTGCTATTTCTGCGAGAAAAGTTTTATCTTTGCAAAAATTATCAATCATGAAAAAGCTATTATTAACCATCGTCGCAGCGACGCTTATTTTCAGCAGCTGCTGCAAAAAAGAAAACACAAACGTAACTATGAATACTACAATGGAAGACCTGCTGACGCGCCGCAGCGTGCGCAGCTACACCGACGAAGTGCCTCCGATGGAGGTCATCGAAGAAATCTGCAAGGCGGGAACATACGCCCCAACAGGAATGAACAAACAGGCACCTATCATCATCGCAGTGACCAACAAAGAGGTGCGCGACAAGCTGAGCAAACTCAACGCCGCCGTGTTCGGGCCGGACAACGACATGGACCCGTTCTACGGAGCTCCGGTGGTGTTGGTGGTCTTGGCTGACACCACAGTGGCATACACATGGAAGGAAGACGGCTCACTGGTGATGGGCAACCTCTTGAATGCCGCCCACGCCAAGGGACTCGGCTCATGCTGGAGCCACAGAGCAAAAGAAGTGTTCGAGACAGAAGAAGGCAAATCCATTTTGCGCGACCTCGGCATCGACGACACTAAATATGTCGGCGTCGGCAACTGCATTTTGGGATACGTTAAAGGCGACTATCCGACGGCAAGACCGAGGAAAGACAATTATGTTTATTGGATCAAGTGATAGACAAACGATAGACAAGCAACTTTTTATATTATTGATTATCAATATTTTAAAAATTTTGATGATAGACAAACGATAGACAAAAGGTGTTTTAGGCTTGACAATTTGTTTTTCATAAATAATTTTGTTATATCTTTGCATTGTCAACAATAAAAAATGACAATGCGACCATTTAAAAGATATATCACAATCGCGCTCCTCGTTTTGATGACGGCACTTGTCGCTTGCAGACATGTATCGCATCATGACGAGGCGCGTGCTTTATATAATAAAGGTGTGGAGGTGCGCGAGGCAAAGCAAAACGAGGAGGCAGCTAAGGCTTTTGGAGAGGCACTCGTGGCTATCGACCGCTGCGATGCCGACGATGTTGAGACCAAGGAACTAAAAGCCGAGACCGAAGACCGTCTTGGCGAGATCTATTGGCTGCAGGGACTGTTTGAGGAAGCCTTGGATTTACATTTGGATGCCTCTGCCCTTTTCAGGGAACTAAATGACTACCCTGCTCTAATGAAATCGTTGAGAAATGCCGGTCGCGCCGAGGCTTCGCTGAATAATCTTGAAGTAGCTGAGATTTATTACAAAGAATCGCTTAAAATTGCCAAGTCATTGGATGACAAAGAGTTTACAAATGACTTGTTGCTTGACTTGTCTCGTGACATTTATATGGAAACCGATGATTATGACAATGTAATTTTAACTGTAAATCAAGCACTTCAAAGCGGCGCCGAGCCATATCAATGCCATCTGTTGCTCGGTTTGGCGTATTATTATCTTGAAAACGACGATGAGGCGATTAAGCATCTCAATGAGGCGGCGAGAAGTGACAAGGCTGGCATGAAAATGTCGGCATATCAGACTTTATATTTCATTTACCAGATTCGTGACGATTATGCAAAAGCCCTTGAATATCATGAGCTTTACAATGAAAACATGATTGCCGCCGACAACCAGCACCGCAGCGAGGAGATGCAGCGCATCAAAAGTGCCAACGATTTAAAAATGCAGGAAACCGCTTTGAAAGCGAAGCAGAGAACAAGAACTTTATATTTAAGTGGAGTCCTCGGATTGCTCGGAATAGCGTTGATTATCACAATTATTCTGCTTCGTCAGAGAACTCTGAGATCTCAATTGGACGCTGAAAAGAATAAAAACCAGTTTGAGCTTGCTCTTAAGAAAAACAAGGTTTATGTCACGGCTCTTGCTTTGTCGGAGCAAATCACAAAAAGCAGACTCGATTTCGTGCTCGACGACGACTCTTGGGATGATTTTATGAATCTTATCAATTTGATTTACAATGATTTTAATAAAAAACTTATAGAAAAATATCCAACTTTGACAAAAGAAGACTTGCACATTTGCTCGTTGACAAGATTAGGATTCAGCAACCAGGTGATTGCGATTTTGCTCAATCAGCAGACGAACTCGTATGCGAGAAGGAAATCGAGGATTAAGCAGGAAAAGATGAACGGAAACGAGGATACACGGAGTTTTGAAGAAATAATTGAAAACATTTAACCACGAATTGACACAAATTAACACGAATTATCAAAAATTTAATACTATGAAAAAGCTGTTTTTTATTTTGGCATTATTCGCAGCAATAGCAACTGTTGTCGCACAGGAAAACCATTATGATTTTTGCGTCATAAACCAAACTGGATATTACACTTATTATCGCATAATTGACGCTGATAATCAATTAGTTGAGGTAACATATCCTTGTCAGAACGGCGGAAACTATTGGTATGGTTATGAAAAACCCGCCGGTAAGCTCATAATTAACAATGAAGTTACTTACAACAATATTGAGTATCATATAGTTGCTATCGGCGACAACGCTTATTACAACTGCAGTGATTTACGCGGAGTGCTTGAGTTGCCGCAAAGCATCGAAACAGTCGGAGAAGCTGCTTTCAGCGGATGCAGCAAATTGTCAGGATTACTTGACTTGACACACGTGACAAGCATCGGCAGAAAAGCATTTTGCAATTGTTCCGGTCTGTCGGGAAAACTGATTTTAAACGGAAACATTGAGAGTATTGAAGACAGCACGTTTTATAACTGCTCACAATTTACCGACCGTCTCATTATACCTTCGTCGGTTAATTCTATTGGCGAAAGCGCTTTTGAAAGCTGCGGTTTCACGGGCATGGCATCGCTACCGGCTTCACTTGTATCGCTTGGCAGCAACGCTTTTAAAAACTGTTCCCATATCAACAGAATCAACATAAAAGCATTGGTTCCGCCTGTAGCCGACAGCACTGCATTTGATGGCTTATGGAAAAACATGCCCGTATATGTTCCATGCAATACATTGGAAGCATATAAAAATGCGGATGGTTGGTCATATTTCTCTAAAATTGAGGAAAAATCGTTGTGGTCGGGAGAAGCCATAAGATGGACTCAAGGCGAAGGAACGGCCGAAAGCCCTTATCTTATCGAATCGGCTGAAAATCTTGCTTGGCTGGCAAAAGATGTAAATAGTAGAAAGCATTTACAAATAGATACTTGTTATGGTATTTATGGTATGGTTTATTATGTGTACACATATCTTGATGTCAATGCATATCAGGACACATGTTTCAGGGTTGATGTTGACATCGACCTTCAGAACGAAAATGGCTTGGAATGGGAGCCTATCGGCAATATTCATGAAAACGACACCAACAACTACTACACTTACTTCTCCGGCATTTTTGATGGCGATGAACATCAAATACATAGTTATAAGATTTATAATAATGAGGAAGGTGAGATTGTACATGAGAAGGATTTCGGCATTTTTGGTGCTGTTAAAAGTGCCGATATAAGAAACATATCAGCCGCACCTTGTTTTAGCATTTACAGTAACAAAAAAACTATTGGAGGTATATGTGGAAGAGCGATTAATTCAAACATCAGCAATTGTCATACTTTAGGATGGATCAACTGTGGCAACTCACAAAACCATCAAAATCCTTGGAGTACAGTAGGTGGAATAGTTGGCCTCTCTGAATCAAGTCACATAGAAAATTGCATATCGTCAACAACAATATCAGCTTATTGTCGGGCAGGTTCAAATAACGGCCGCGGAGTTGGTGGTATAGTTGGAATGATGCTATGCGACACTGTTTCAGACAACACCAGCGATATTTTCAACTGCTGTTTTAACGGAAAAATGATAGATTTGGAAATAGGAGGCGGTATTGTCGGTGGATGTAAAAGCATTATGGGGAATTCGGGTACGGCAAGAATAGAGCATTGTTGCAACCAAGGTCCGATGTTAGCTTCAAATAGGCTACCAGATTATGAAGTTTTTTTAGGTGGTATAGTTGGTCAAGTGTATGACATTGACACTTTATTTGTTTTAAACTGCTACAGCAATGATACGATAACCACAAAAACCACAAATGACAAGTATTATGCTGGAGGCATCATCGGCAAAGCCAATTATAATGCCACACTTATTGTAAAAAACTGCTATCATGTCGGACCTGTCACCTCTACCGCCACTGGAGGTATCATTGCTCAGAACACTCAGATGTCGATAATAAGAAACAGTTTTTATGATGAAAACTGCGCTCCTGACAACGGCTTTGGAACGCCGATGAATATTGAGGAAATGAAAACTGAAGCATTTGTCACGCAATTAAACAATGGCAGCACCGTCTATAAAATGGACACTGAGCCATATCAAAACGATGGATTCCCTGTTTTCGGCACCGACGGTCTGATTTTTGTGGGAGCCGAATGGTATTACGAGATTTTAAATGGAGACGGCAGCATCACCTATCAGAATTTGCGATGTGTCGGTGACACCGCCATCAACAGCAAGCGTGCAAAAGTGATAGTGAAAAGCAACACATTGTACGACAAGGGATTATGTACCGAAGTCACTCACGAATATGTTTATGAGGAAAACGGTGTCGTTTACTGGTGGAACAAGAAGTTGGAAGAATTCACCGTATTGTACGATTTCAGTGCCATCGAAGGTGAAGAATGGTTTATCAAAGTCGGCGAAGAAAGCATAACAATGCATGTTTATGAAGTTGAAAATCAGATAATTAACGGCTTGCCATACAAGAAACTGACTGTCGCCGATGATGAAAACCTGTTTAGCGGCACCATAGTCAGCACCATCGGACATCTCACCAGTTTCTTCCCAGAGAAGTTGATTGAAAAATCATCCGATTTCAGCATCGAACAGCTCCGCTGCTATTGGCTCAATGGCAACCTGATTTATAAAATCGGCAACATGGACTGCGACGAGATATACCATAACAATCATTTTGGAATCGATGAGACGGCAACCGAAATGTTTGCGGTTTATCCGAGTCCGACAAATGGGGTTATAAACATAAAAATTGGCGATAATGAGACGTTTCAAGAAACGTCTCTACAGGCGATGGAATATGCCATCACAAATATTTGTGGCCAAATCCTCATGCAAGGCATGATTTCGTCTGATAATCAACAGATTAACGTGGAAGGATTGGAAAATGGAATCTATTTCATCACAATTAATAATATCACGATGAAATTTGTGAAAAAATAAAAACGAATAAAAACAAATATCATGAAAAGACTATTATTAGTTTTGTCTTTCTGCTTTGTGATTGTTGGTGTTAAGGCACAAAACATTTGGAAACCAATCAGTTTTGAGGAAATAATTGAAGAAATTTAAAAATTAATATTTAAAACTTAATTATATGAAAAAACATTTTATTCTTACAATTTTACTCGCTTTTGCAGTGATTTGCGGAGCACAAGTATCCGTTTGGGATGGCACTGCCGAGCCATTCGACACCAGTCATGCAGGAACAGCCGATGACCCTATTCTTATTGAAAATGCCGAACAGCTTGCATATTTGTCACAAAACGGCCACCAATTGGATTGTCAATATTACAAATTGATGATAGATATTGATTTAGACAACAGAGGTTGGCTGCCTATCGGTTATTACTCATCAGCAACGAGCACTGTTTTCAATGGTTATTTTGACGGAAACGACCATACAATTTATCATCTGACAACAACTCTTTTCTGGTGGATGGATGAAGGCTATATCAAGAACCTCACTATCAAAGATTCGGAAATAGTTCTCCAATATGGCTTAAACTGCTTTGGAGGAATGGTTAATTCTGCGCCATTGGTTGAAAATTGTCATAATTATGGAGATGTTATACTTGATTATGAAGAAAATAATAACGGTTTGAATTGGACTATGGGTGGTATTGCCGGAAAATGTGAAACTGTAAAGAACTGCAGCAATCATGGAAATATGATGGTTAATGCTAAATCTTTTATAAGTCGTTTGAGTATCGGAGGATTAACAGGATATGCAAATATTGTCGAAAAATCATACAATACTGGTGAAATAACAATTGATTCCGAGATTCGCAATTACTGCTACATGGGAGGAATATGTGGCGAAGTATCTAAACTGGTTAAATATTGCTACAATATTGTCAATATGTATACAGACAATAATGTCACATATATTGGTGGTATTGTTGGCAATTTTTATAAAAACCCTGATTATGAGGCAGATACTTTGGTGATTGCTTATTGCTATAATGCAGGAGATATTAGTGCGGAAAATGTTGGCGGTGTAATTTCCAAAAATGATTATGAAAATAATGTGATAAATGCAGATAACAGTTACTATATCAACACAATAGCCAGCACCAACAACTATGGCATTCCGAAATCTGAAGCGGAAATGAAATCGCAGGGTTTTGTCGACTTGTTAAACAACGGCGGAAACGTTTATACCCTAGATATTTATTATGTAAATAATGGTTTTCCGATATTTTCAAACGATATCACCTACCCTGTCATAGGCACCGAGTGGTATTACGAAATCTTAAACGATAATGGAAGTGTCACGTATCAATACCTTGAATGTGCGGCCGACACCACAATCAATGGCAAGAGAGCCAAAGTGATGATCAAGAGCAACACGTTGTACGACAAGGACTTAATCACTACTGTCACTCACGAATACGTCTATTATGACGATGGTAAAGTCTTATGGTGGGACAAGCACTCACATGAATATACCACGCTTTACAATTTCAACGCCAACGTTGGTGATGAATGGACTATCAACGTTGGAAATCTAAGCATTACGATGCATGTCGATGCGACAAACAGCGTCGTTTACGACGGAAAGACATGTCGTGTGCTGACTGTGAGCGACAACGCTGACGTTTTCAGCGGCGAGATCATCTGCGGCATCGGGCATACGACGAGCTTCTTCCCTGAGAAGATATTGAATAACAGAGGTTTCCGTGTCGACGGCATCCGCTGCTACTGGCACAACGGCGAGCAGATGATGCAATTCGGAGACATCGACTGCGACGCCATTTACAACAACTATCATGATGTTGAAGAGAATAAAGCCGGGGAATTTGCGGTTTACCCGAATCCAGTGAAATATTTTATCAATGTGATAT
>JAEEGH010023154.1_pt1 | contig 12662 bp, 12 predicted proteins | sample 9134181 | NCBI WGS metagenome assembly JAEEGH01 (sample SAMN16246544, study PRJNA631951) | gut metagenome | biome: gut microbiome; feature: rumen; material: DP-attached | host: Bos | place: Iran: Karaj | collected 2018-10 | reverse complement strand
GGTCTTGATTTTAAGCGCATTCAGTTTACGCCGGACCTTTTGCCTGCTGATGTAACCGGTACATTAATTTACGAACAGAACAAGGGAACTTTTTCGGTAAGGAAAGGTCCTGTATTTGCAAATGTAATTCTTGCGGATGAAATTAACCGCGCTCCTGCAAAAGTTCAGTCGGCAATGCTTGAAGCAATGGAAGAAAAGCAGGTTACAATCGGTGAAGATTCTTACAAGCTGCCGTCTCCATTTTTTGTACTTGCAACCCAAAACCCTGTAGAACAGGAAGGAACCTACAATCTTCCGGAAGCTGAGCTTGACCGTTTTATTATGAAGCTTGTGATTAATTATCCGACTGCCGAAAATGAACGACAGATTGTTAAAACCTGCGGAAAAGCTCCACTTGTCCAAATCAATAAGATAATTTCTGATGCTGATATAAATAAATTGAAGGAAATTGCAGATAAGGTTACCTGTGACGAAAAACTGATAGATTATATTGTTTCTATTTTAAATGTTACCAGACCGGCTGCTCCAACTTCTGAAAAAGCAAGAAAAAATGCTGCGGCAAACACAAATGACATTACCAGATACATTCATTTTGGTGTTTCTCCAAGAGCGGGTATTGCCATCTTGCAGTGTGCAAAAGTTAATGCTCTTTTTGAAGGTCGTAATTTTGTTTTGCCGGAAGATATTAAAGCCGTTGCAATGAATGTTTTAAGACACAGACTTGTTCTTTCCTATGAAGCAGCTGCCGACAATGTTACAGCTGATGATATTATTTCCCGTATCTTAGATTTTATTCCGCTGCCGTAATTGTATGATTAAAAAAGAATCGTTAGTAAAAAAAGCAGCTTACCTCAGAATAGCTTCTGCCGATTTAGCAGAGGGAATGAAATCTGGCAATTTCCGTTCTCTTTATAAAGGGCAGGGCATTGAGTTTTCTGGTGTACGCGATTATATCCGTGGTGATGATGTCCGCAGTATAGACTGGAACGTTACTGCAAGAATGGGACGTCCTTATGTAAAGGTTTTTGAAGAAGAGCGGGAACTTCAGATTTTTATTATTGTTGATAATTCTTTTTCAATGCAGTTGGCAAATGATTCTTATACAAAATATGAAGCTTCTGCAGAAGCAGCCGCCCTTCTTTCGATTGCGGCTGAATTGAACGGCTGTCCTGTTGGTGCTGTTTTTTTTGATGGTGCAATTTATTTTTCCTGTGCGCCAAAACTTGGACGTGAACAAACCATGCTCATTCTTAACCACCTTGATAAAGGTCCTAAGGAAAATATAAAAGGTTCTGTTCTTGAAAGTGCCCTCAAGGTAACTGGTAAACTGCTCAGAAAACGTTCTCTGGTATTTATTTTTTCCGATTTTAGAAGTTCTCATTGGGAAGATTCCCTTATATCGCTTGCTCAGAAAAATGATGTTGTTGCCTTTAGAATGTGGAATAGTTTTGACGAACAGCTTCCACAGATAGGATATGCGCCTTTTACTGACTGTGAAAGTGACCTTGTAATGCATCTTCCGACAACTTCATCACAATTAAAAAAAGAATGGCGTCTTCAAAATGAAAGCAATACTAAACAGTGGCAGACTTTATGTTTAAAGCATGGCGTTGTGCCAATTGTATTTAAAACAACAGATGAACCCTTCCAGGTTTTAAATGCTGTTTTTGACCGCAAGAGATTTGCAAAGTAGGGATTAGGGCTTGCGTATGGTAAACATTCAGATAAAACAAAACTTAATTCCAAAACAGGTTTATATTGGAGATAGTGCCCAGCTTTTATGCAGTTTTAATTCTAATTCAGAAATCTTAAAAGCTCTTATGGCAGATAAAGATAAAATTACTTTGCCGTTAGAAAACTTTATCCAGGATTTGGATTTTACAGAATATGATATAAAGGAAATTACCCTGACAAAGGCTGGAATAGATTATTATAATTTGAATCTTTCTTTTGTTCCCTGGAGAACCGGGCAGCTTAATTTTCCTGATTACAGATTGTTTTCTGAAAATATTGAAAATCAGGAAATAATCATTGTTTTTGAACCCTTTTCTATAAGTTCTTTGACAGAAGAAAAATCAATTACTTCTATAAAAGATATTGAAGCTCCACTTTTGCTGCCAGGTACAATTTATAAGCTTTACGGCGGGATAATTGTTTTTATTATTCTTCTGATTATTGTAATCAGATTGGTTGTAAAACATAAAAAAGTTATTGAGTTTTTAAGAAAAAGGGCAAGTATCCGCAAATACAGAAGGAATAAAAAACAGGCCCTTAAGCAGCTAAATCTTTTGTGCAAAAATAAGAATGAAGAAGATGTGGCAGCTGCCGAAAAAATCCAGAAAATTATGAGAAAATATCTGGATATACGTTTTGATTATCCTTTTAGCAAGACTGTGACTTCTCAGATGAATTACGCTTTTGATACATTCAGCACATTAAGTGAGAAAAAACTTGCAGCCTGCAAAGAAATTACCGCAGCTTTTGAAAAAACTGACTTTATAAGATTCAGCCCGGCTCACGATTTTAAGGATGAAGAAAAGCTTTCTTTTGTTCAAAAACTGATTGAAAATATTGAGATTCTGGAGGAAGAAGAAAATGATTAGCTTTCAGAATCCGGCAGCTTTTTTATTATTTTTGCTTATTCCTCTTTTGTTTATCTTACGAAAACTAAAGGTTTTTACAAAAATCACTTTTCCTGCTGTTCTTGCTGACTGGGAGGGAAGGGCCTTTAGATGGAAGGGGAATGGGCGTAAGTTTTTACGAATCCTGTCAAAGATTTTTTTGTGGGCAAGCTTTATCTTTGTTGTTGCAGCCCTGGCTGATCCTGTACGCTCAAAACAGGAAAAGGTTTATGCTTGTGTAGGAACAGATATTGTTTTTGTAGTAGATACAAGTCCATCTATGGCGGCTAAGGATATAAACGGAAATACACGTCTGGAAGCAGCTAAAAATACTATAAAACGGCTTTCTCAGGAACATGAGGATTTCAGGTTTGGAATAGTTGTTTTGGGAAGTGAGGCTTCAATTCTTGTTCCGCCAACAAATGATCATAATGTTTTTTATACCCGTATTGATGATATAAACGTTGGTCTTTTAGGAAACGGTTCTGCAATTGGAGATGGTTTGAGCACAGCGGTTTATCATCTTTCAAGTTCAAGCTCACCTAAAAAATGTATTGTTTTACTTACGGACGGAGAAAATAATGCCGGCGTAATTCATCCAGAGACTGCGGCAACTTTGGCGGCTTCAAAGGAAATTACAATTTATGTTGTAGGAATTGGTTCTAAAGGAACGGTTCCTATTGAGTATGTAGATCCGGTTACAAATAAACTTTATTCAGGCTATCTTGATTCTAATTTTAATTCTGCTCCTTTAAGAAAAATTGCTTCTATTTCAAGCGGACGATATTTTGAAGTTCAGACAGTTGAAGAATTGAAGGCCTCGTTATCAAGCGTGGCTAAATCAGAAAATACAAATGTTAGTTTTTCCTATAGAAGTGTGAATGAGCTTTTGTACGATAAGTTTTTGTTTATTGGTTTGCTTCTAATTATAGCGGCATGGATTATAAAGCGTATGCTATTGAATGAAATTATTTAGGAGCAAAAAATGAATATAAGTTGTGAACGTCCTTACGCCCTCTTTGCAATTTTAATTATAATCCCAGTTCTTATACTTATTGCCATTCATAATAGAAAAGCAAATTATGCTTCTGGTTTTTCCAATACAAAGGGTTCAGCTTTTGTAAAGCGACTTTTTAATATTCAAAAGATGATTTTTATCCGCAGTCTTTTTATTGCCCTTGCCTGGTGTATGCTGGTTCTGGCTTATGCAAAGATTTCCTGGGGAACCTATTTGATGCCTGTACAGAAAAACGGAACAGCTGTCAGCTTTGTATTTGATATTTCAAACAGTATGCTTGCAAAGGACGAACCAGAAAAAAATACGCGTCTTAAGGCGGCTTCGATTTACGTACAAAAGCTGCTGGACAATATGGAAGGCATTCCCTGTTCTATTGTTCTTGCAAAGGGGGATGGTGTAGTTGCTATTCCGCTTACAGAAGATAAACTTATGATAGAAGGCTTACTTGAAGTTCTTTCTCCTTCGCTGATGACAGTTCCCGGCTCAAGTATTGGAAAGGGCATACTAAAAGCAAAGGAAACTTTTCCGTCCAATTACGGGGCAGCCGGAAGAATCTGGGTTTTAACGGATGGAGAAGAAACAGACGGAACCTTAAAAAACGCTCTGAGTGAATGTGTTAAAGTTGGTATTCCTGTTTCTATTGTTGGTTTTGGTTCGGAAAAAGAAACTGAGGTTCTTGCAGGAGATGGCAAAACACTTGTAAAGACTTTTCTTCATTCAGAAAAAATTAATAAAACAATAGAAGATTTGCAAAAATCCATGCGTTATTATAAAAGCCGTCTTCCCGTAACTTTTATTAATTCAAATGAAAGTGGTTCTGCAATAAAGCTATTAAATCAGATAAAGGCAGATGGAAATCAGATTATAAGTTATGAAGCAAAGCCTGTTCCACGCTATAAATTATTTTTGCTTCTGGCGGTTTTGTTTTTTGCCTTCAGTTATATTTTTACAGAGTTTGATTTTTTAAGATTATTCAGAGAATCTAAAAGTATGCTTTCGGTTTGTGTTTTTGCAATGCTTTTGGGCAGTGGCGCTTTGTTTTCTGGATGCAGTTCAAAATCAATGCAGGTTTTGAAGGGCTCCTATGCTGCAAAACAACATCAGTATCCAAAGGCAGTTGCTGCTTTTTATAAGGCCTTTCAGCAGGAAGCAAAAAATCAGGATTCTGAAGCTTTAGAATATATTGTTTACGATCTTGGAACCGCTTATTCTCTTCTTGGTGAAAATGAAGCGGCAAGGGAAAAGTTTTCTCTGATTGAAAAAGCAGCAAAGGAAGAATCACCTAAAAATGTTATTTATGCGACTTACTATAATCAGGGAGTAATTGCCCATAAGGAAGGCCGCTATGAAGAGGCTCTTGATTATTTTAAAAAGGCACTTGAAACCGATTCTTCTAAAATAGATGCTAAGATAAATATGGAGCTTTCTATACGACTTGTGGAAGAGGAAGTAAAGCACAAGGAAAGTAAGACTATTCCGGCGTCGGAAGATAAAACTTCGGTTTCTGATATGGAAAAATCACTTTTTGAGCGTATAAAGGAGAATGATAAAAAGCAATGGAAAAACAGCGAATCAAATCAGACACAAAATCTTGCCGAAGATTATTAATTCTTTTACTTTTGCTTTTTGCAATTCTTCCGGCAAAGCTTTCTGCACAGAAAATTAATTCTTCGTTTTTCAAAAACTTGAGAATTGAACCTTCTCCAGATCAGGAATTGTTTACCAATACCAGCCTTAAGTTTGAAGTTATAATTCCAGAAATAAAGCCCGGACAGATTGAAGCAGCGGTTCCTTCTGAAGGTGAAAACATTTCTTTCAGAACCTTGCGACGTCTGGAAGATTTTACGACTGGTGGCACAAAAATAGAATTGTGGATGTCTTTTTCTAAAGATGGAACTTATAAATTAAATCCTCTTCAGGTAAAGGTTAAGAATAATTCTTATAACATAAAGTTTGCAGATTTTGTAATTCGCAAAAATCCCCAGGAGCTTGTACCTGTAGTTTTTGTAAGGTTAAATGGGACTTATGTTAATTCAGAAACATATTCTGCAGGGGCAAAGGCAGCTCCAATTATTTCAGTTCGTGCCGGGCAGAAAATTGATTTTAGAATCTATATTAAGTATGCTGTCCAGCTGGTTCAATATGACTGGGAAATCCCTAAAAACTCAATTTTTACAGAATATAAAAAATACGAAATCACAGAATTAAAATACCGCGACAGGGTTTATTCTGAGGACCTTGTTCCAATTGCTGATTTTGAATGGATTCCTTTGGTGGAAGGAAAACAGGAGCTTCCTGAGTTTTCTTTGAGTGCAATTGGTTATAACGGCCGCAGAACGGATTTGTCTATGCCTAAAGCATATATTCAGGTAAATGCGGGAGCTGCTACTGCTGCTGTTTCTGGAAAACAGGCAAGTCAAAGCCGGCTTTTTGATTCTGCCTTTGAAGTTAATAGGGATGAAGAGGAAGCAGAGAATGCAAAGGTGGTTACAGAAGAGGTTTGCAGACAACTTGCAGAATTAAGAGCCAGAGAAAGGATATTCTTCACAATAAAGACGATAAGGCAGAGGGAAGCGCTGGAAAGGGAGTATAATATTCCTGTAAGCAGAAAGGAGTTCCCTGCGGTGATTTTAATTATTTCAATCTTTTTTGTACTTCTGCTTATTATTCTTCTTTTGATTTTTATTAGAAAAAGAAAAGTTGGGCTGGCAATTTGTCATGGAGTTACTCTTATCTGTTTTCTTGTAATAATGATAGTTTCTTCGGTAAAAGTTCATTCCAGATTTGCAATCAGTCTTGGCTGTACTCTTTATACAATTCCAGAAGAAAATGCACAGACTAAATCTCAGCTGCCGGCAGGAAACAGGGTTCAAATTAGAGATGAAGCAGCAGACTGGTATTATGTTGAACTTGGTGAAAGTGTTGGCTGGTGTAGAAAAAATGAGGTTTTGATTATAAAATAATTTTATTTCTTAAATAATTTTTGCAGGGGTGTTTGTATGGATATGAACGATATTCTGGCTCAGTGGGATAAGATGCAGGCTGATCAGATAAAAAAACAAAAGGAAAGCGGAAAGAATACGGTTTCTCATAAAAAAGCAAATGCTCCGACCCCGGAAGAAAAAGCCAGGGCAGCAGAAAAAGATTTTGAAGCCAAATTAAAGGCAGAAAACTCAAAAGAAATCAATCCTATGGAAATGTGGCTAAGACGCTATGGCACTGTAGATAAAGATAAAATCGCAGAAGAAGCTGAATATACAAACCGCGAAAAGGATAGAAGTTATCTTATCAATATGAAGCCGGAAGCCAGACTTGATTTGCATGGACTTCATCAGGATGAGGCTTATGAAAGGCTGGATAATTTTATTGCAGATTGTAAACGTCGTGGTATAAAAAAGGTGATGATAATTCACGGAAAGGGAAATCATACAACAGGAACAGATCCTGTTTTAGGAGAACTGGTTCGTCATTTTATTGAAAGGGACAAACGCTGTGGAATGTCTGGGCATCCTAAAACTCGTGCAGAGGGCGGAAACGGGGCAACCTGGGTAATTTTGAAATAATAAATGCTAAAAATAGCAAAGAAAAAAAAACTGATTTTGCGGATTTTTTTCTTGTAACAATCTGAAAAAATAATTATTTTAAAGGATATATGAGCGATTTTTACGAAGATTTAGGGGTTGAAAAAACGGCTAGTGCCGACCAGATAAAAAAAGCATACAGAACTCTTGCATTTAAGTATCATCCTGATAGAAATCCGGGGGATAAGGCTGCAGAAGAAAAGTTTAAAAAAATTAATGCTGCTTATGAAGTTCTTGGTGATGAAGCTAAACGTCGTAATTATGATTTAATGGGACAGAGCGCTTATAATAATTATTCTCAAAATGCAGAAAATCCATACCAGAATACTTATTCAAATTATAATCCTTTTGGTGAAGGGGAGACCTTCTGGGAGTGGTTTAATTCACAGCAAAATAGAGCTGGTCAATCTCAGGATAATCGTTCGCAGAGGGAATATCGCCATTGGGAATATTCTTCAGACAATTCTGACTATTCCGATTATTCGAATTATTCATATTCCGGCTGGTTCAGCAGATTTTTAATGAAGGTTTTGCAGATTCTCTTAGGTATATTATCATTTAGGGTTTTGGTATATTTTATTCCTTTTGGACCTCTTATCAGCCTGGGAATTGTAATAGGCGGAGTTAAGGGCGTGGTTTCTTCTTTGAGAGGAATAAAAAGAATTGGAAAAAAGAGCAGAAAATAAAGATTTTTTGGAGGTTTAATATATGGAAGATGAAGAATTAAAAAATGAAAAGAATGAGGCTAAGGAAAATACTCAGACTGAAATAAAAGATGAAGCAAAAGAAACGACACCTGTAATGGATTTTGAAAAAACAGAGGAATATCCTGATGATTATGAAAAGAACAGTAAAGAAGTTAAAGAAATGCTTATGAGCAAGCTTCAGATAAAGCTTCTGGAACTGGTTCTTGGAATCTGTTTCCTTATTCTTACTACAAAAACGGGCGTTCTGGGAACCTTCCTCTTTATGGCTGGTTTATTTTATTTAATTCCTGATGGGTTGGTAAAATCTATTGCCTATTTTTACAGATATAAACATTTTGAAGATTATGTAGAAAGCAGGGATTATAAGATTTCTGAAAATTACTGGACAATTGTTATGACTAAAATGAGGGAAAAAGGAATCTTTAATTCCGGCAAAAAGGATAACTAAGTTAAATATTTGGGGCTGCCTGAGTTTTTCAGACAGCCCGATTTTTTTTATGGTTTATGAGCCTGTGATTACAGTTCAGCGATAAAATACTTTTTCTTACCGCGGCGGATTATGATGATTTTTCCTTCTAGGGCCATATCCTTGGTGATTATGGTTTCAAGGTTATTTACAACTTCGCCGTTTACTGAAATTGCGTTTCCTGTTATGAACTCACGGGCTTCGCGCTTACTTGAAGCGATTTTGTTGTTTACAAGCATATCAACAAGAGAAAGCTCGTCGGTATATTTGAAGGTTGGAACTCCCTTCATGCCGGTAAGGATGTCGCTTACAGAAAGGCTTTTAAAATCACCTGCGAAGAGTTTTTCACTTACAGAAACTGCATTGTCAGCCTCTGCTTTTCCATGTAAATCTTTTACGATTTCCCAGGCAAGGGTTTTCTGAGCAATGCGTTTTTCTGGAGCGGCAGTATGCTGGGCGTAAACATCTTCGATTTCTTCTTTTGAAAGGAAGGTGAATACTTTGAGATATTCAAGTACCTTTGAATCATCTGCATTGATGAGGTACTGGTAGATTGCGTAAGGAGCAGTCTTTTCTTTATCGAGCCAGAGAGCATTTCCTTCTGATTTTCCGAACTTTTTACCGGTTGAATCAAGAATCAGAGGCATTGTAAAGGCATAAGCTGGCTTGTCTAACATTTTGCGGATTAAATCAACACCGGTAGTAATGTTTCCCCACTGGTCGGAACCGGCGACCTGCATAATACAATTGTGCTCCTGGAAAAGATGAACAAAGTCAAAGCCCTGAAGAATCATGTAAGAGAACTCTGCGTAGGTAATTCCTGTTTCAAGTCGGCGGCGGATAATATCCTTGTCCAGCATGTAGTTCAAGCTTATGTATTTACCAATGTCGCGGAGGGTGTCCAGAAAGCTCTTGCCCTTCCACCAGTCGTAGTTATCAACAAGCTCGGCTCCGGGAACAAGGCGCGAAACCTGTTCACGGATTCCCTTGATATTATTGTTTACTGCTTCTTCAGAAATAATTTCACGTTCTGCAGTAGGACGTGGGTCACCAATACGTCCTGTAGCACCACCGCAAAGCAAAATAGGATGATGACCTGCATTTGCAAGACGCTTTGCCATACACAAAGAAGAATAATGGCCGATGTGGAGTGAATCTGCTGTAGGGTCTGTTCCCCAATAAAAAGCAAAAGGAGCTCCGTCGAGTACCTTCTGTAAATCTGATTCTTCTCCGGCAACATCTTTAATGAGTCCACGCCATTTAAGGTCTTCAAATAAAGTCATATTTTTACATCTCCCTTGAGTATGTGATAAATTATTAAAATGATTGATTTGTGATTAGATTTATTTCTGGCGGAAGATAATTCTTCCCTTGTTCAAATCATAAGGAGAAAGGGCTACTTTTACACTGTCGCCCGGTACGATTCTGATGTAGTGCTTGCGCATTTTGCCCGAAAGGTGAGCTAAAATCATGTGTCCGTTCTGTAATTCTACACGGAAAGTTGTGTTTGGAAGTGCTTCTTTTACTACACCTTCTACTTCAATTGCTTCTTCTTTTGCCATAAGGTTCTATTTACGTCCTTTAATAAAAAATTATTGAAAAATGCGAAAAAAGAATTTGTCTTTTTGCACATTTGCATTTATATTAGTATATACAAAATAAAAAAAATTGACAACACAGGGCATTTTTGAAATGTGTTGCAGATTGGGAGAAATTAAAAATGGATCAAGCTTTTATCGAAAAAATGAAGAAAGAGCTTCTTAAACAACGAAAAACTATTCTTGAGTCTCTTGCGGGACAAAGTGACGATATGAGGGAGTTAGTTAAAACAGTAGAATCTGGAGATGAAGCAGACGTAGCAGCAGATGCAATCGATAGAACATTGCTTACTGCACTTGGTTCTCAGGATGCAAAGCGTCTTCAGCAGATTGACAATTGTTTAGACAGAATCTATCAGAACAAATATGGACGTTGTATTAAATGTGGAAAAGATATTCCTAAGGGAAGACTCGAAGCTGTACCTTGGGCATTGATGTGCGTAAACTGCGCAAGTGCAGAAGAGCGCAAGAATAGATAATCTACAACTTAATATGAACTATTTTTCCTTCAACAGGGTATGACAATTCATCATACCCTGCTTTTTTTGCACATTCAGCGGCATGATCAAAGCTGGCATCAAGAAATTCACATTTATGGGCGTCGGCATTAATACAAACAGGGACTCCCTGCTCTTTTAAATATCCCAAAAACTGTTCACCAGGATAAACATCATTCATAAGGCCACGTGCAATAGCGCCTGTATTTATTTCTGCAATAACACCGGCTGCGGCAATAGCTTTTGCAGTAAGCTGTAACTGTTCTTTATACCAGCTTTCATTTTCATCAAAAAAGTTCAGGGCTCCGTTTCGTATGCGGATTAAATCAGGATGGCCGATAATTTCAAACTTTCCGCGTGCAAGCATCTGGCGTTCTGCTTCAAAATAATCACAAACTGCAGCTTTTCCGTTGATATTTCCGTTTGAATCAGAATAAAAACTCTTGAGCCCCTTCTCTACTTCTTCTGCTTTATTGTCCACAGAAAAAAATCCGCCCGGTGTGTTTATAAAATGAACTGAACCAATAATAAAATCAGGCTTAAACTGAGCATAAGCAGTTTTATCTGGAACAGCAAATCCATATTTTTCAGAAGCAAAATAATCAGCCTCAAAGCCAAGCTGGATTTTTATGCGGTCGGCAAACTCTTCTTTGAGCGCATTTATTTCTTTAACATAAGCATCAAAATTCTGCGGGAGCATATGCCAGTTAGAATCAACAGCAGAATAAAACGCAGGATCAAGCGGATAAATACTGTGTTCAGAAAATCCAAGGACAGTAAAGCCTTTTTCAATTGCAGCAATTACATGTTCACGTGCAGTGTTTTTTCCATCGCTGAACTTTGAATGAGTATGAAGATTAATTTTTTGTTTTTCCATAATTAGAATTCGCCTTTAAGTACGCTCAGCGATTTTTGAACGAGTACATTTGGTTTTTGAGGTTTAACAATGTATGTCTTAGCACCCGCTTTAAGGATATTTACTACCCATTCACGCTGAAGAGGTGGAGAATAAACGATTATTGGAGGTGAATCATATCTTGTTTTAAGATTATTAAGAACCGCAAGACCAGAATTATCAGGCATAACTACATCAAGAACAATAAGGTTGAACTTTTCCGGGGTATAATCCTGCAGGAAGGAATTTCCCGAATTATATGCAGAAACTGTTGCTCCATAACCCTCAAAGGCAGTTTTACTCATTGCAAGAGACTTTAAGTCGGCATCAATAATTGCAATTTTAAGAACTGTACCGTCTGCGGCTTCTTTAAGAGCATCTGGATCTGAGTTTGTATCAGAGAAGAAGCGTGTTTCTACAGAGCTTGAATCTTCATCAAGATATGAAGAAGTAAGGATGCGGTCTGTAATAAGGTCAGAAACGCTTGAAGTAATTGTTGTATCAATAAGAGAGTTCAAAACCTTTGGAAGGTTATTTGACATTTCAATTCCGTTGTAGGCCTCGTGACCTTCGAGGAAGTCTTTGAGGAAGGGACTAAGCGAAAGAATCTTTACATGCTTTGTATGAACCTTAGGACACGCTAAAATATTATCAAGCAAGAATTCCAAATTGTAGCCATCAACAAAGGTAAGCTCAAGGTTTGTAAGCATGATTAAAATCTTTGGAGATTCAAGCTCTTCGGTTTCAATCATTTCGGTGAGCTTATATTGTAAAAGGGCAATTTTTTCACGGTTTAAACCAACAGCAAGTTCAATAAAAATAATGCTGTTGTTACGATGAAGGTCAAGAACACTTGGTGTAGTATCCATTGAAAGAGGAATATGCAAAACCTTTCCGATTGCTTCAAAGAAAACATCAAACTGAATTGGCTTTGCAAAGTATTTAATTACACCATATTTTGCAAGGGCTGCAATACTTGATTTTTCGGCAGAAGGACCGGTGATGATAGTTGGAATAGATGCAGTATTTGGGTCACCAAGCTTTTTTTCAAGAAAAGCCATTTCTTCTACCCTGTCTTCACTCATATCAAGAATTACAAGGTTTGGAAGAAGAGTAAGCATTTTTGGATAAGAGTCTCTGTTTTCCTGTGTAAGAGTTACTTCAATCTGGTCAACAGAAAGCTTTTGCTTTAAAAAGTCTCTGAAAAGCTGATGACTATCAATTATTAATACCTTTTTCATCGTATTTATATTATAATATAGTTTATTAAAAATATCTA
>JAEEGH010023152.1_pt1 | contig 12663 bp, 10 predicted proteins | sample 9134181 | NCBI WGS metagenome assembly JAEEGH01 (sample SAMN16246544, study PRJNA631951) | gut metagenome | biome: gut microbiome; feature: rumen; material: DP-attached | host: Bos | place: Iran: Karaj | collected 2018-10 | reverse complement strand
CAGGAATCGAACCGGGGACACACGGATTTTCAGTCCGATGCTCTACCAACTGAGCTAAGGCACCATTGTGTGGTTGCATTCCTTTCGTTTGCGGGTGCAAAGGTACGACAAATAAATGAGAAATGAGAAATGAGAAATGAGAAATTACTGCGTGTTGACATAATTTAACGTTTTGGGCACATTTCTCATGAGTCATTTCAAAGCCTCCCACCCCTGAGCCTTGAGTTCAAACTCTTGGTTGTCGCGGGTAACCAGCACCTGACCTAATGACGGTTTGGTGATGTGGCCGATGAGGTGTATGTCGTCGAGTTCCTGAATCTTCTCATGGTCGCCAATGGGTACGGTAAACAGCAGCTCGTAGTCCTCGCCGCCGTTGAGGGCACAGGTGGTAACGTTCATGTTCAGTTCCTCGGCCATGACAGCTGTCTGGTAGTCAATGGGAATGTTCTTCTCAAAGATGCGACAGCCCACACCCGACTGCTTGCAGATGTGCATGAGCTCGCTCGAGAGACCGTCGCTGATGTCCATCATGGCGGTGGGACGGATGCCTGCCTCACGGAGTCGCTGGATAATGTCGCCACGTGCTTCAGTCTTCAGCTGGCGCTGCAGCAGGTATTCCTTGCCGGAGAAGTCGGGCTGGAAATTGTTGAGCGTTGAGCGTTGAGCGTTGAGTGACTTTACTTTAGCGTCATCGCCGGCAGCCTTCGCTTCGGCAATCTTCTTATTCAAGTCATCAATCTGTCCGTAATAGACGCTTTTCTCGCGCTCCAAGAGCTGCAGACCCATATAGGCAGCCCCTAAGTCGCCACTGACGCAGACGAGGTCGGTCTCACGGGCACCGTTGCGATAGACGATGTCGGCCTTGTCGGCCTCGCCGATGCAAGTGATGCTGATGGCCAGTCCCGTGTAGCTGCTGGTGGTGTCGCCGCCGATGATGTCAACGCCCCACTTCTCGCAGGCCATACGTAGTCCGCTGTAGAAAGCCTCCATATCCTCCACGCTGAAGCGCTTGCTGAGTGCCATCGAGACGGTCATCTGACGTGGGGTGCCGTTCATGGCGAAGATGTCGCTGATGTTCACCATAGCCGACTTCCAACCCAGATGCTGCAAATCGATGTAGGTAAGGTCGAAGTGAACCCCCTCCATCAGCATGTCGGTGGTGACGAGCACTTCTTTGTCAGGATAGTGAAGTACGGCGCAGTCGTCACCCACGCCGTACTTGGTACTCTCATTCTTTATCTTTATCTCTTTGGTGAGGTGGTCTATCAGTCCGAACTCACCAAGCTTTGCTATTTCCATATCAATTAGGAGGCTCTCTTAATCATTTCGCGCATAATCTCTGTCATCAGCGGCTGGGCCTTGTTGGCAGCTTCCTGCACCTCCTCATGGCTGACTTCTACAGGAACGTCGAAGCCTACCAGGTCGGTAATGACGCTGACGCCGAAGGTCTTAATGCCGCAGTGGTGGGCCACAATAACCTCTGGCACAGTGCTCATGCCTACGGCATCGCCGCCCAGCTTGGCAAACATGCGGTATTCGGCAGGGGTCTCGAAGGTGGGACCCTGTGTGCCGACATAGACGCCGTGCTGCACCTTGATGCCTTTCTCCTTGGCAATCTTGTTTGCTTCCTCAATCAGCTGGTGGTCGTAAGCCTCGTGCATATCAGGGAAACGGGGACCAGTGGGGAAGTTCTTGCCGCGCAGCGGATGCTCAGGGAAGAGATTGATGTGGTCGGTGATAATCATGAGGTCGCCAATGCTGAACTGCGGGTTCATGCCGCCAGCAGCATTGCTGACGAAGAGTGTCTTGATGCCCAGCTCATACATTACGCGGACCGGGAAAGTCACTTCCTTCATGTTATAGCCCTCATAGAAGTGGAAACGTCCTTGCATGGCAAGAATATCGACGCCGCCCAGCTTGCCGAAGATCAGCTTGCCGCTGTGCCCTTCCACCGTCGAGACCGGGAAATTGGGGATTTCAGAATATGGATACTCTGTACGGTCAGTTATTTCTAAAGCTAATTGTCCGAGGCCTGTCCCCAGAACGATGGCTGTCTTGGGGCTTGTAGTCATTTTTGACTTTAGCCAGGATGCTGTTTCTTGAATTTTTGAATACATAACCTATTATATTTTCGTTAAACATATTTTCCTGTTCCAGTAGGAACTTGATTTCAATGGGAAGCACGTAGAGATGGCTCTTCACTTCGTCGCTCAGTCCTTGAATCATGTTCAGGCGCGTGGCGTCTTTTTCCGTTGTTACGATGAGCTTGGGCGACGGCAGTTCGCTGAAAGCCTTGTTGATGCGTTCCACATCCTTTGGCTTAAAGAGATGATGGTCGCTAAAGGTCATTGGCGTGAGATGCGAAGTGAAGGGAGACAGGTCGTGCAAGAGCTGTTTTGGCGATGCAATGCCGGTCGGCAGTAAGATGTGCTGGTCTTTCAAGTCGTCTAGCTCGTGAATGGTCTTCTCTGCATGGAAGAGGGGCTTGAGCTTTCCGTAGCCAATGGTTGTGAAGTACAGGTGTTGATAGGGATAGAGGTTCATGGCTTTCGTGATGACACGGAACTCCATCGGCTTCAGGTCCTTCGGGCATTTGGTCACGATGACGATGTCGGCACGGTTCTTTCCAGAGAGGGGCTCGCGGAGCCTTCCGGCAGGCAGCAGCTTGTCGTAGATAATCAGACGGTGATAATCCACCAGCAGGATATTCACGCCGGGCTTCACGTAGCGGTGCTGGAACGCATCGTCCAGCAGAATCACGTCAATCTTCGGGTCTTCTTCGGTCAGCTGGGTGATTCCGTGACAGCGGTTTTTGTCAACGGCAATAGTCACGTCCGGGAATTTCTGCTTCATCTGATACGGCTCGTCACCAATGTCATGAACGGTCGTTTCTTTCGTAGCCACGATGTATCCCTTGCTCTTCCGCTTATAGCCTCGACTCAGCGTTGCTACCTTGAACTTCTTGTGCAGCAATTCAATAAGGTATTCCACATGGGGCGTCTTGCCTGTACCGCCAACGGTGATGTTGCCTACGGAGATAACGGGGACCTTGAAACTGCGGCTCTTCAGGATGCCAATCTCGAAGAACAGGTTACGCAGTTTCACCCCCAAACCATAGATCCAGCTTAGCGGTAACAGCCATTCATTTATTTTAATGAAGTCGCCTTCCATCTATACCTTATTATATATATACGCGCAAAATCTGTCGCTCAACACTCAACTTATTTAACTCTTGTTGAGAACGGCAGGCGTGCCTGAAGCTTGTTGCGCTTGTTGATGGTACGCAAGAATACCCAACTTTCATACTGGTCGCCTAAGATGTTGCGAAGCTCAGCATCCAGGTATGAGCCCTGGTTCTCTGTCTCCATGAGGTTTTCCAGCCAGTTGGACTTTGCAGGGTAGGGTGCCGTGTGGTACTCATCGAGCTTGGCAAGTTCGGCAGCCTTCTTGACGGCATCGTCCAAAGAGCCTAACTTGTCCACCAGCTTGATGCCTACAGCGTCGGTTGCCAGCCATACGCGGCCCTGGGCTATTTCGTTCACCTGGTCCTTCTCCATCTTGCGGCCGTCGGCAACAATGCTTAGGAAGGTGTCGTAGCCACGATCCACATATCCCTGCATAATGCGCAGTTCGTCAGCATTGTTTCCAGACAATACCAGATTCTCCATGTAGTTGGTGTAGCGGTTAGTGACGCAGTCGTCGAATGTCACGCCCAGCTTGTCGGTTATCAGTCCTGATAGATTGGGGATAAGACCGAAGATGCCGATGGAACCCGTAATGGTGGTAGGCTCGGCAAAGATATAGTCGGCTCCGCAGCTAATCATGTAGCCGCCGGAAGCTGCTACACCGCCCATGGAGACAACAACGGGCTTCTTGGCCTTCAACAGCTTGATGGCGTGCCATATCTGTTCTGAAGCGATGGCACTGCCGCCAGGAGAGTTCACACGCAGGACGACGGCTTTCACGTCATCGTCGTCAGCCAGTTTGCGAAGGTCTTCTGCCACGGGTTTTCCTACAATACCTCCACTGCCGGTGAAACTGCTCAGGTCTTCGTCAGTAATCTCACCAACGGCATAATAGACGGCAATCTTTTCTCCATCATCTTGCTTCTTTCCCTTTACGCTAATCATCTGCTTCAGACTGAGCTGGTTGATGTCGGCGTCTTCATCCAACTCGAGTTTCTTCTTCATCAGACTCTTGAACTCCTCAGGGTAGAGCAGCTGGTCAACGAGCTTGGCCTCAATATAATCTTGCTGGTTGGCAAACGCCACGATGCTGTCGTTGACAAGCTGGTTGATGGTCTCTGCGGTCAGCTTGCGGCTTTCGGCTATGTCCTTCAGCATGCGATTCCATACGCCCTGCATGTATGCCATGCGCTGCTCGCGGTCTTCAGGACTCATGTCCTTGCGTGTCTTCGACTCTACGTAGCTCTTGTATTTGCCTACTCGTACTGCCTGGTACTTGATGCCAAGCTTCTCCAGCAGTCCAGTGTCGTATTCAGCCTTCATTCCAAGACCTTTCAGGTCAATCATACCCGTCTTGTTCAGGTAGAGCTGGTCGGCAACGGAAGCCAGCCAATAGGCCATCTGGGTGTATTCGTCACCATAGGCAATGATCCACTTGCCGCTTTTCTTGAAGTCTGCCAGCGCGTCACGCACTGTCTGCACGGTGGCGTACGAGTCGAATGAAACCTCACCAGCCTCGATATAGATACCTTTGATGTCCTCGTTCTCCTTGGCTTTCTCAATAGAAGCAAGAATGTCATCCAGACCTGCCGATTCCATGTCACCACTTGACAGGAACGAGAGGAAATCCATACTGTCGTCAGCACGCTCATCCACGCTGCCGCTCAGCTTTAAAACGAAGACGGAATTGTCGCGAACTTGAGTGGTAGCACTGTCAGATGCTGCCATTCCTACCAATGAAATCACACATATCAAACCGACAACAAGGCTCAGAATGATAATGCCTGTAATAGTGGCTAATGTGTATTTAAAAAAATCCTTCATAATTTAGTAATTAAAAATCATCGTGCAAAGATACGAATAAGTGAGAACAATACAAAACAAAAAGCGATTTTTTTTGTTTTTATTGTCGAACGGGAGAATCTTCGACGCTCAGTCAAAGATACGAATAAGTGAGAACAATACAAAACAAAAAGCGATTTTTTTATTTTTTTTGTTGTGACAAAGTGTCAGTTTTGCCGCTTTGGCACAGTTTTGGCAGTGACTTTGGCAGTATGATGCAAACAAACACAACATGTTAAATATAAAATTGTTTTAGTATTATGAACATCAAACCATTAGCAGACCGCGTGCTGGTACTCCCTGCACCGGCAGAAGAAAAAGTAGGCGGTATTATTATTCCTGACACCGCCAAGGAGAAACCCCTTCACGGAAAGATTGTTGCTACAGGCAACGGCACCAAAGATGAAGAGATGGTGCTGAAGGCCGGTGATGAAGTGCTTTACGGCAAGTACTCTGGAACAGAACTGGAGTTCGAGGGTGAGAAGTACCTCATGATGCGCCAGAGCGATGTCTTGGCAGTGATTGAAAAATAAATCGCATTTGACAATTGGACAATTTCACGATTGGACAATTGTTGCGAAAATAGTCAAATAGTTAAATAGTCAAATAGTAAATAAAACCATGGCAAAAGATATTAAGTACAATATGGATGCCCGCGACCTGTTGAAGAACGGTGTCGATCAGTTGGCAAATGCAGTAAAGGTTACATTAGGCCCGAAGGGTCGTAACGTAGTGATTGAAAAGAAGTTTGGTGCTCCCCAGATTACCAAGGACGGCGTGACCGTAGCCAAGGAGATTGAGCTGGAGGACCACTTCGAGAATACTGGCGCACAGCTTGTCAAGAGCGTAGCCAGCAAGACGGGCGACGATGCCGGCGACGGCACCACGACTGCCACCATTCTGGCTCAGGCTATCATTGCTGAAGGTCTGAAGAACGTCACCGCAGGTGCCAACCCCATGGAGCTGAAGCGTGGTATTGACAAGGCTGTGAAGGCTGTCGTTGACTTCATCAAGGACAATGCCGAGAAGGTTGATGACAACTACGACAAGATTGAGCAGGTGGCAACCGTCAGCGCCAACAACGACGAGGAAATCGGCAAGCTGTTGGCTGACGCTATGCGTAAGGTTTCAAAGGATGGCGTTATCACCATCGAGGAGTCGAAGAGCCGCGACACCCATATCGGTGTGGTCGAGGGTATGCAGTTCGACCGTGGTTATCTCTCGGCCTACTTCATCACCGACTCTGAGAAGATGGAGTGCGTCATGGAGAATCCCTATATCCTGATCTATGACAAGAAGATTTCCAACATCAAGGACTTCCTGCCCATCCTGCAGCCTGCTGCCGAGAGCGGACGCCCGTTGCTCGTCATTGCCGAGGATGTTGACTCTGAGGCGCTTACCACGCTCGTCGTCAACCGTTTGCGTGGCGGCCTGAAGATCTGTGCCGTCAAGGCTCCTGGCTTCGGCGATCGTCGTAAGGCTATGCTCGAGGATATTGCCACCCTGACTGGTGGCGTTGTCATCAGCGAGGAGAAGGGTCTGAAGCTTGAGCAGGCAACGCTCGAGATGCTGGGAACCTGCGACAAGGTAAGTGTTACGAAGGACAACACCACCATCGTCAATGGTGCCGGTGACAAGCAGGCCATCAAGGACCGTATTGCCCAGATCAAGAAGGAGATAGAGATTACCACCAGCTCCTACGACAAGGAGAAGCTGCAGGAGCGCCTGGCCAAGCTGGCAGGTGGCGTAGCCGTGCTCTACGTGGGTGCTAACAGCGAGGTGGAGATGAAGGAGAAGAAGGACCGCGTCGATGATGCCCTCTGTGCTACCCGCGCAGCCATCGAGGAAGGCGTTGTAGCCGGCGGTGGTACCACCTACGTGCGTGCCCTGGAAGCCCTGAAGAACCTGAAGGGTGACAATGCCGACGAGCAGACTGGTATCAACATCGTGGAGCGTGCCATCGAAGAGCCGCTGCGTCAGATTGCCGTCAATGGCGGTGCTGAGGGTGCAGTGGTCGTCCAGAAGGTTCGTGAGGGCGAGGGTGACTTCGGTTACAATGCCCGTACCGATCAGTATGAGGACCTGCGCAAGGTCGGTATCATTGATCCTGCCAAGGTTGCCCGTGTGGCATTGGAGAACGCTGCCTCTATCGCAGGAATGTTCCTTACCACCGAGTGTCTCATTGTTGACAAACCTGAGAAGGAACCTGCAATGCCGATGGGCGGTGCTCCAGGCATGGGTGGCATGATGTAATTGATAATTGACAAATGAAAATCAAATTGTCATCTTAACTTGACAAAATGCGGAGAATCGTTACAGAAAACGGTTCTCCGCTTTGATTTAAATCAATTAATATTCAAAAACTTATCTAATTGTTTTGACAATGAATGAAAACTTCATAACTTTGCAATATCAATACAATGCCAGACAAACGATTGATTGAAAGGAGAACAGAATTTTGATTTGTTTTAGTAGATTAGTTTTTAAGTAGTTTGTTTTAAAACCGGATGTCGCGAGACAACCGGTTTTTTTGTGATCAATATTTTACGCGCGTACCTATTATATATAATACAGCAGACGTTAATCTCATGATAATTCTTTTCTTTCGTTGAAAAGTTTGGTGGTGTCAGGAAAAAGCTATAATTTTGCAGTCATGAAACTGCAGAAGTATATTTTGATAGAGATTATCATGATGGCGGTAGCCACAGGAGGACTTATCCTTCTGACGGGCGATTACATCATGTCACTGGGCATTGTCATCTTATTGGTAGTCGTGGAGCACCTGTTGGTAAGCTATCTGGAACGTAGAAAAGAAGATAAGAGGGAAGCAGAGGATGAAGCAGCTGATTGAACTATATAAGCAGTGGAGTGGGGCAGAGCCTGACTCCTGCGAACGTCTGCCGGGAGCTGGCAGCAATCGTGAGTATTATCGCATGAATGGCAATAGAGGGACTGTTATCGGTTGTGTAGGTACAAGCCGGGACGAGAACCATGCGTTCATTTACCTCTGCCGTCATTTCGCCAGTCGTAGGCTGCCTGTTCCTGAACTGCTGGCTGTCAGCGACGATGAACTGCGATACCTGCAGACCGATCTGGGAAACATGTCGCTGTTTGATGCCATCAAGGGTGGTCGTGAGGCTGGAGGCCGCTATAACGTGGCTGAAAAGCAACTGCTGATCAGGACCATCCGCGAGCTGCCACGCATACAGATAGAAGGTGCCCACGGCCTCGACTTCGCGCAGTGCTATCCGCAGGCAGCGTTCGACATGGACAGCGTGATGTTTGACCTCAACTACTTCAAGTACTGTTTCCTTAAAGCTATTGACATTGACTTCCATGAGTTGAAACTGGAGGCTGATTTCCGCCTCATGACAAAGGACTTGACCAGCGAGTCATGTGATGCTTTTCTCTATCGTGACTTCCAGGCTCGGAATGTCATGCTAATTGATAATTCCCCATATTTTATAGATTTCCAGGGTGGCCGTCGTGGACCTTATTACTATGACGTGGCATCGTTTCTTTGGCAGGCCTCGGCACGTTACTCGCACAAGTTGCGCCGTGAGCTGGTCTATGAGTATTATCAGGCTTTAAGCCAGTACATCGAAGTGCCTTCCCATCGTCATTTTGTCAACCGCTTGTCACTCTTTGTGCTCTTCCGTACGCTGCAGGTGCTGGGTGCCTATGGTTTCCGCGGCTATTTCGAACGTAAGCAGCACTTCATCGACTCCATTCCGCCTGCTATTCAGAACCTGCGTGAGCTGCTCCAGCTTGACTGTTTCCACTATCCTTACTTGTTGGACGTGCTTCGCCGCTTGTGTGAGAAGTTCCCGCCGCTCAGCTCTGCCGTTTCGCTCAACGCTCCGCTCGGCTCTGCCGCTTTGCACAGCAAAGAACACTCCACGCTCAACCCTCTTGTTGTCCGCATCTTCTCCTTCTCCTATAAGAAAGGCATTCCCGAGGACGAAAGCGGCAACGGTGGAGGCTATGTGTTTGACTGCCGTTCCACTCACAACCCTGGGCGATATGAGCAGTATAAGCAACTCACAGGACTGGACGAGCCTGTAATCCGTTTCCTGGAAGACAACGGGGAGATTCTGACCTTCTTGGATAGTGTGTATAAGTTGGCCGACTTCCATGTGCAGCGCTATCTGGAGCGTGGATTCACATCGTTGATGTTTTGCTTCGGCTGTACGGGTGGGCAGCACCGTAGCGTCTATTCTGCCCAGCATTTAGCAGAACACCTCCACGCCAAGTTTGGCGTAGAGGTGCGCATCTGTCATCGTGAGCAGCTTATCACTCAGGTGCTGCAGGCGACAAAGGGGTAATGTCTTGGATTAGAGGTCGAGGGCAACGCCTATACCTACTACCAGCTGGTTATGACGGTTGATAATCTGGTACTTGGCCTCAGCGCCAATGGCCAGATCGTCTGCCAGCTTGTACTGAATACCACCACCTGCGTTGAGGCAGAGCTTAACGGTAGCATCGGTAAGAGAATCATAGAAAGAAACTATTCCAAGTCCAACGAGCGGATAGAACCTTACCTTGTCGGCAACCGGAACCAGATAGTGGAAGTTGGCATTGATATCCCACATGTTTGTGTCGTCCTTCTCGAAGAAATAGTCGAAGCTGGCTTCAGCACGAACGTTCTCCGTGAACATGTACTGTCCTTTTACACCCACACCAACGTTCTTAATGTCAGTGCCATAAGAAACGTTAAAGCCAAGAGCCTTGTCGCCCTGACTCTGTGCCATTGCGCTCATGCTGATGAGTGCTATGACCATTGCTAAAAATACTCTTTTCATGTTCTTTTTTGTTTATAATGTGAATATTACAGTCAATTCATGTTCAAAATACGAGGCAAAGATAGTAATTATTTTGTCAACTTCCAAACAAATTGCAAATTTAATTTAAAAAAATGCAATTTGGAAGGCTTATCTCCAACAAATCTTCTTCCCGTTTTGAATATAGATTGCGCCTGCCTTCGGTGTCGTTACCCTGTTTCCCTTCAAGTCATAAATGGGTGAGGATTGGGCGTTGAGGGTTGAGGCATCGATGGTCTTGATGTCACTGGCATTACCGACAATAGGCTCAATATTCAGTGCGCTGCTTGTCATGTTGATGGTCAGCTCGCTGCCAGCCACATCTTCATTTCTTGCACCGCTCAGATGCCAGCCCGTCACAACCTTTCCTTCTGGAGCGGTACCTGTGATGGTGAGTTGGCGGTTGGCAAAGAACTTTCCGTCAAACGTGTTCTCCGACAGTTCGATGCCGTTGATAGTGATGTCAACATTCTGCTTGCTCGTATTGACGGTCAGCGCAACGGGTGTGCCGAGGTTCCACTGCTGGGCAATGTGCTGGTAGAAGTAGTTAGGACGACCTTCGGCCCAGTTCTTGGCATCGTTGAACTTATTTTCAATTTCACTACGATTGTCGACAGGCCACCAACCCCAACCAGGATTGTACTTGTCACGATGGGCAACGAACTCTTCCATAGCCTCCGTCTTGATGAGTTCTATCGTGGCACCTGTTCCCTTGCCGTTCATGAAGTCACCCATGAAGACGCAGCACTTGTCGATGAACATCGCCCTTATCTCTTCGTCCTCCATCATGTTCTTGAAGAGGCGCGTGGCGGGTTCTGTGCAGGCCCAGTTGTCATTTGGATGGTTGTTGGGGTTGTAGAGCAAGTCGATGGTGTTGTAGTTGTTCTGACGGCCATAGAGCCCCAGTCCGAAGTCAGTATCCTTCAAAATAACGCGGAATCTCTTGGGCAGACCTGATTCTGTGTCGTCATCGTTGGGACGCCAGTAAACGAGGTTGTTGCCCGGGAAGTCGATATTTCCGTAGAAGAGGTTCAGCACCATGACATTCAGGTATTCGCTGACGTCTATCCACTGCTCGTATTCTGCTAGCGTGTGACCATTCTCGCTAAAGAAGGCCTTGAATCCATTATAGAATATATCATCACCTTCCTTCAGTTCCTCAATAAACTGATTTATGCCATTCACTTGTTCATGTCCGATTTCCACCATGTCGATGTCCTCGAGTCCGTTGTAGTTGCCGTAGATGTTGTCCTCGTTCGAGCGCTCGCGGATGTTGAGCATACCCATATATTGACCGTTGATGTAGAGCACGGCAGAGTGACCTGCCTGCCAGTCAAGGTCAACGTGGCTGCCCATCGTGCGTTGGATAATGAGGTCGCGGAAGTAGAGGTCGCTGAAATCATTGCCACCGTCTCTAAGAGAGAATGACTTGAATTCCGTGACACCAGGCTTCTGGTCGGGGAAGAATTCATACTGAAAACGTTTGTGGTCGGGGTCGAAACGCTTGTTAGCGTAGAATGCCATCGACTTGAGGGGATTGGCACGCGACTGGCCACCCTGAATACGGGTTTCGCTGAGCTGGTTGAAGATGCTCTCTGTGCCGGGAGCAGTGAAAAACTCGATGTTGACGGGACGGCGCCAGTCGTGCAGTTTCTTGTCTTCCTTGTTGTTGTTGTTGGCAAAGAGACCAATCTCCGCGTCGTTCAGATATCTGTCGTCAGTCTGGACAGAGAAGATGGGAAGTGTCATTTCTCTGGGGTGGAAGATATACGACTGGGCGGTGCTGACAGGTGAGAGCCAGCCCTCGCAGAACAGCTTGGCGCGAATTACCTTCGAATTGCTGATGTTCATACTTTCGAAGATGGGGCTCGTTGCCGTGGGTTCTGAACCGTCGGTAGTATAGCGAATCACTGTGCCTTCCGGTGAACCTTCGGGTACGTCGATGCTCAGCGTGAAACTCGAGCCGTTTTCACACACCTGTCCTAATTGGCTGAATACGGGAGCACCCAGTATGTGGTTTTTATTCACCACACCACCTTCGTTCGCGGCTCCAGGTGTGGGCTTCAGTTGGTAGCCCCATGTGTCGCTGCCGTCTGTCTCGCGACCGTATGCGATATCAGGTGCGGGCATCTTGGCCATGCCTTCCAGCTGGTCAACAATGTCGTTGCCCTTAAACAGGTACAGCTTGCCGTCCTTGCCTGACTCCAGACGGAAATCGGTGTGCAGGCGGTTATTCAACAGGCCTTCCTTGTCACAGTAGATGACCACATGGCCTTGCGGCGCAATAGTCATACTGGGCAGCTGCCAGGCCTTGTTAGCCTTGTCCTTGGTGCCGATTTTGTAGTCTTGCAGGTTGACGGTTTCGTCAGTGGGGTTGTACAGTTCTACCCATGAGTCGGGAAATTCCGTGATATCGTCCATGATGGTTTCGATATTCGACTGCATGAGTTCGTTAATCACTAGGTTTTGGGCGCTGAGTCCCGTGCACAAGAATGTGCTCAAGATAAGTAGAAATTGTTTCATTTTGTTTATAAGGTTTTGTATTTGGGGTGTAAAATTACAATTATTATTGTATATATCTCCTATTTTCTATATTTATTTTATGCTAAATGTTACTTCAAATAAAGTATATGAAACAAACGAAGGTGCTTTCGGCCGGAAATCTAAATAAAAAACTCCGATTTTTGTTTTGTAGTGTTCTCACTTATTCGTACCTTTGATCCTATGGATCGAAAGTACTCCCGTTCGAGAAAATTCAAATTTTATTTGGTTTTCTGCTCACTTATTCGTACTTTTGCATGCAGAATATGAAAAGA
>JAEEGH010023149.1_pt1 | contig 12664 bp, 10 predicted proteins | sample 9134181 | NCBI WGS metagenome assembly JAEEGH01 (sample SAMN16246544, study PRJNA631951) | gut metagenome | biome: gut microbiome; feature: rumen; material: DP-attached | host: Bos | place: Iran: Karaj | collected 2018-10 | reverse complement strand
ACGCCCGTGGAAGCCACCACCACATCGGAGGCCGGGATGGAGAGAGCCTCTCCCACCAGCGCGCACATCTGCTCGGCGACCGCGATACCATCCGCATTGCAGGTGTTGGCATTGCCGCTGTTGCAGATCACCGCCTGGGCCTTTCCGTCGGCGATGTTGTTCTTCGTCACGGTAAGCGGAGCGCCTTTAACCAGGTTCGTCGTATACACGGCGGCGGCGCTGGCCGGGACCTGGCTCACGATCAGCGCCAGATCCTTGGCGGTTCGCCTTGCCCGGATGCCGCAGTGGATGCCGGACGCCTGAAATCCCTGTGCGGCGCAGACGCCGCCGTTTACGGTTTTTATCATAGTGGTTTCCTCCGTTCGTTTACAGGACCAGTCCTGTGGTCTCATCCAGGCCGAGCAGGATGTTCATGTTCTGGATGGCGGCGCCGGATGCGCCTTTGCCCAGATTGTCAAAGCAAGAAATCAGCAAGATCCTGTCCTCATTCCCACAGACTGTGATTGCCATGTCATCTCTGCCTGACAGGCTGTTGCCCGCGATCAGTCCTTCGGTGTAAGGCTCGTAATGCACGATGTTTGAGTGATAGCAGTTCTGATACAGAGCTTTTACATCCTCCGCCGTCCCTTTCAGGTCTTTTTTAAAGACGGGAACGGTGACCGCCATGCCGCTGTAGTAATCGGCCACGATCGGGCAGAAGACCGGCGCCGTCGTCAGGCCGCTGATCTTCACCATCTCTTTCAGGTGCTTGTGCTCCTGCGTCAGCCCATACTGGCGCGGGGAATCGAACGCCGCGGGCCGTGTGTCCGCCTCATAGTCGGCGATCATGGCCTTGCCGCCTCCGGAATACCCCGTGACGGAAAAGCACGTAAGCGCCGTGTCCGGCTCGAGGAGCCCCTCGTGCACCAGCGGCTCCACGAGAGAGATGAATCCGCTCGCGTGGCAGCCCGGGTTCGCGACCCGTTTGCTCCCGGCGATCTTCTCCCGCAGTCCGTGCAGCTCCGGGAATCCGTAGTCCCAGTCCGGGTCGACCCGGTGGGCGGTGGACGTGTCGATCACGGCGGTGGGGCCGCGCACCAGGGACGCCGCCTCGACCGATGCCGCGTCCGGCAGGCAGAAGAACGCGATGTCGGCGGCGTTGATCGCCTCTTCTCTCGCTTTTTTGTCTTTGCGCAGTTCCGCCGGGATGGAGAGGATCTCCAGATCCGGCCGCTCCGCGAGCCGTTCGTAGATCCGCAGACCGGTGGTGCCCGCGCTGCCGTCGATAAAGATCTTCGTCATGTGAGTGCCCCCCTTACATATGCCAGCTGTTTTTCCACCGATGCGACTGAGGTGCCGCCCTCCGAGATCCTCTTTTCCATGCAGTTCATCAGATCGATCTCCGCGTAGAGGTCTTCCTCAAACAGCTCGCTGAACTGCCGGTACGTCTCCAGCGGGAGCTCTTCCAGCACCGTTCCCGATTCCATGCATTTTGCCACGATCTGCCCGGCGGTTTGATATGCGCTCCGGAAAGGCATGCCTTTTTTTGTGAGATAATCGGCCAGATCGGTCGCGTTGATGAATCCCGTCTGCGCTGCGCGCAGCATGTTGTCCCGGCAGACGGTCATGGTTTCGATCATGGGTGCCATAATGCTGAGGCACATCTTCGCCGTGTCGACGGCGTCGAACACGCCCTCTTTATCTTCCTGCATGTCCTTATTGTAAGCCAGCGGAAGACCCTTCAGCATGGTGAGCAGACTCATCAGGTCGCCGTAGACCCGGCCTGTCTTTCCGCGGACGAGCTCTGCCATGTCCGGGTTCTTTTTCTGCGGCATAATGGAGGATCCGGTGGTATAGGCGTCGGAGAGACGGATGAACCGGAACTCCCAGCTCGACCAGAGGATCAGCTCCTCCGAAAGCCGCGAAAGATGCATCATCAGGATCGAGAGTGTGCTTAAGAGCTCCACGCAGAAATCCCTGTCCGAGACGCCGTCCATGCTGTTGAGGCAGATATCGTCGAACCCCAGCAGCTCCGCCTCGAGGCGGCGGTCGGTGTCGTAGGTGGTGCCGGCCAGCGCGCAGCACCCGATGGGCGAAACGTTCATCCTCCGGCAGCAGTCATCGAGCCGGCCTCGGTCGCGGAGCAGCATCATCGTGTACGCCGTCAGATAGTGGCCAAAGTTCACCGGCTGGGCCCGCTGCAAATGCGTATAGCCGGGCATGATGGCGGTCTTGTTCGCTTCCGCCTGATCGCAGAGCGCCCGGATCAGATCCTCGATCCCGTGACGGATGACGGCACATTCCTCCCGCAGATACATCCGGAGGTCCAGCGCCACCTGATCGTTGCGGCTGCGCGCGGTATGCAGTTTCTTCCCGACCTCACCGATCCGTGCGGTGAGCTCCTGTTCCACAAACATGTGGATGTCCTCGCATGTCCGGTCGAACGCGAGAACACCGCTTTTCAGGTCGGCCAGAATGCCTTTCAACCCTTTCGTCAGCTGCAGACTTTCCTCCTCCGTCAGGATCCCCTTTGCCGCCAGCATCGCCGCGTGCGCCATGCTGCCGCGGATATCCTGCTCGAACATCCGGCAGTCAAACCGAAGGGAGGAATTGAAATCGTCCGCCAGAGAGTCGGTGATCCCGGCCGTTACGCCGGTCCACATCTTCGCCATTTGTCTTCTCCTTTATTCCACGATATCCTGCGCGGAAAAACCGCGCAGGATATCGGATGAATCTGTGCCGCAGAGTTGTGTTTGTCAGGCTGTTATTTTTTGCCCGCTACGATCGCCTGCACCTTGTTGGGCAGACCGTAAAGATTGATGAAGCCCTGCGCGTCCGCCTGGTTGTAGTCGCTCTCACCGAAGGTCGCGATCTCTTCGCTGTAGAGCGAATACGGACTCCAGACGCCGGCGTTGATCATGTTGCCTTTGTAGAGCTTCAGCTTCACTGTGCCGGTGACGTGTTCCTGCGTCTTGTCGACGAAGGCGCTGAGTGCCTCACGCAGCGGTGTGAACCACTGGCCGTTGTACACCAGCTCACCGAACGTGATGGCAACGCGCTGCTTCTCATGCGCCGTCATTTTGTCCAGACAGATCGACTCCAGCACGCTGTGCGCCTTGTACAGGATACTTCCGGCCGGCGTCTCGTAGACGCCGCGGCATTTGATTCCCACGAGGCGGTTTTCCACGATGTCGAGGATGCCGATGCCGTTGGCGCCGCCGATCTCGTTGAGCTTCAGGATGATCTCCTTCGCGCTCATCTTCTCTCCGTCCAGCGCTACGGGTTTGCCCTGCTCAAAGTCGAGCGTGATGTAGGTCGGTTCGTCCGGCGCCTGGATCGGCGACACGCCCATCTCCAGGAAGCCTTCCTTCTCGTACTGCGGCTCATTGCCCGGATCCTCCAGATCCAGCCCTTCGTGACTCAGATGCCAGAGGTTCTTATCCTTGGAGTAGTTCGTCTCGCGGCTGATCCGCAGCGGCACATTGTGCGCTTCTGCATAGTCGATCTCCTCATCGCGCGATTTGATGCTCCATTCACGCCACGGCGCGATGACCGGCATATTCGGCGCGAAGTGCTTGATGGCCAGCTCGAACCGCACCTGGTCGTTGCCCTTGCCGGTGCAGCCGTGCACGATGGCATCGGCCCCTTCCTTCAGCGCCACATCCACAAGCCCTTTCGCGATGCAGGGGCGCGCATGGCTGGTGCCCAGCAGATACTCTTCGTAAATGGCGCCGGCTTTCAGGCAGGGGATGATAAAGTCCTCCACATACTCTTCGGTGAGGTCCAGAACATAGAGCTTCGACGCACCGGTCTTCAGCGCCTTTTCCTCCAGACCTTCCAGTTCCTCGTTCTGGCCGACATCGCCGGCAACAGCGATCACTTCACAGTTGTTGTAATTCTCCTTCAGCCAGGGAATGATGACGGATGTATCCAGACCGCCGGAATAGGCGAGCACAACTTTTTTGATGTTTTCTTTATTCATCCCAATGCCTCCGCGTTTCAGTGTTATGCACGGATTATAGAATAGATATTCACTAATGTCAAGGAATATTCGCAAAAAATATGATAATTATGCATTATTATGAATAGTTCCAATTGCCGTTCCTTCCCTCCTCACTGGTTTTGTACACTTTGTCCTTCCTTGTCCGCCTCCGCTTTCGCTCCGGATGGCAAAACCCGGCTGGCAGCGTGAAAATATCTTGCGAAAATAAATGCTGTCCACTATAATAAAAACAGAGGCGATAGCGGCATGTTTGAAGGGTTTACAAAAGAGACCTGTGATTTTCTCTGGGAGCTCTCGTTCCACAACGAGCGCCCCTGGTTCAACGAGCATAAAGAACAGTATCTGCGTGTGCTGCATGACCCGTTCCACGCGCTCGCGGAGGACTGCCGTGCCATCATGACGCAGAACTATCCGTTTTCGGATTTTTCCCTGCACGTCTCCCGGATCTATCGGGACGCCCGCCGTCTGTTCGGGCGCGGGCCGTATAAGGACCATCTCTGGTTCACGCTGAAAAACGCCGGCAATGTGCACACGGAAGGGCCGATGTTCTGGTTCGAGATCGATGCCGCCACTTTTTCCTACGGCCTTGGGTTCTTTGATGTATCGCCGTCGGAAATGGCTGCCTTCCGCGCCGCCATCGACGCCAACCCTGCGCGTTTCGAGCGTCTGGCGGCCGACGCCGATAAAATGCGTGGCTTCCGCGTCACCGGGCCGCTGTACAAACGGCCGAAAAAGGAATGCAGTCCCCTGATCGATCCGTGGTACAATCGCAGGCGGGTGGGCCTGGAATGCAAAAAGAATTTCGACCCTGCGCTGCTGGGCCCGGACCTTCCGAAGACGCTCAGCCATACCTACGACCGGTTGATGCCGCTGTATGAATTTCTGTACACCGCCTATCTCTCCGCGCAGAAAAGCGAGACCGTCTCCAGAAAAGAGGAGGGTGAAAACGAAAATGGATAAAAAAGTTTCGGTGATCATGCCCGCCTACAACGCGGAAAAATACATCGAACGCTCCGTCAAGAGCGTTCTGAGCCAGACGCACCGCGATCTCGAGCTTATCGTCGTGGACGACGGCTCCACCGATCGTACGCCGCAGATCCTTGCGCGGCTCTGCAGCGGAGATCCTCGTCTTAAATATATACAGATCGAAAATCAGGGGCCGGCTGAAGCACGCAACCGCGCACTTCCGTATGTGTCGGAAGACGCGGATTACATCACCTTTATCGATTCGGATGACGAGTTTCTGCCCGACGCGCTCGCCTATGCGCTCGAGTCGGCCGATACCGGCGCCGGTCTCATCATCTTTGGCTTTTCCATCGTGGAGGATGACGGTTCCACCCGCGATTACTGCGAGCCGGACGTGCTGATCCATCCGGACGACATGAAAAACTGGTTTGCAACGCTTTACAAGGCAAACCTCCTCAACCAGGTGTGGGGCAAGCTGTATTCCGCCTCTCTCATCCGCAAAAACAACATCCGCTTCAAGGATTATCTCTGGGGCGAAGACCGGCTGTTCGTGTTCGACGTGCTGGAGGTCTCCCCCATCGTCGCCGTGAAGAGCGAGTGCAAATACCGCTACGTGATGCATCCCGGTGAAAGCCTGATCTCCCGGTTTTACGCGAAAAAGTTCCCCGTCTGCATCGAGGCGGATATCCGCGCCCAGGACCTCTGCAGCCGCTTCGGCATTGAAGACGACGCCGATTTCCGCTATATGTTTGCCAAGAGCGTCTTCTCCTGCATCACCACTCTGTTCTCCGACTCCTGCAACTTCTCTGAGCGGGCGAAGCTGAACTACATCAGCGATATCATCGCCAATCCCCGGGTGCAGCAGCGCTGCAAGCACACCTCCGGCGGCATCCCCGCCAACTATCTCTGCCACGTTCTCCGCTCCGGCAAGCCGCGGTATGTGCTCAGTGTTTTCCGCGCCGTCGCCGAGGTCGGCGAGCAGGCCCCCAATCTGTTTCTCATGCTCAAACATCGCAAGTGACTGCCTGCCCAACAAAGATTTCAGGCGCGCCCATCTCGGCGCGCCTTTGCTTTTGTTGACACGGTTTGTGGAATCATTGTATAATAGATAGCTTTCACTTTTTGTTGCTGACTTCTTTATCCTGTACAGGGAGAACTTATAGAATGCGTAAATCCTTCCCCGCATCCTGTCTGGCTTTCGTGCTGGCACTCGTGCTGCTGCTTTCCGGCTGCGCACAGGAACTGCCGAAGCCTGCGGGATCCGAACCTCCGTCCGAATCCGTTCCGTCCGCGGAAGCCGGCTCCGTCATCATTTCGGAGCTGATGGCAAAGAACAAGGCCATGCTCCGCGACGGCGACGGCGATTTTTCGGACTGGATCGAACTGCAAAACACGACCGATGCCGACATCGACCTCACCGGCTGGATCATCTCCGACAAGGGCAAAGGCAGCGGCATGGAGTTCCCGGCAGTTGTTCTGCCGGCGGGCGGCTATGCTCTGGTGTTCGCTTCCGGCAAAAACCGGCCTGCGGAGCTTCACGCGCCGTTCAAGCTCTCCGCTGGAGAGACGGTCACCCTCTTTGACGCTTCCGGCGCCGTCGTCTCCTCCGCTTCGTGCGGAGACGATCCCGAGCAGGACGTTTCCCTGGCGTTGGCAGAAGACGGGACTTATAACGAGTGCCTGTATCCTACGCCGGGCGGTGTCAACACCACCTCGTCCTATGACGCCTGGCAGCGCGTGTTCGTGATGGACAGTCCCCTCCTCATCAACGAGGTCATGGTCGCCGATCCCGACGGACGCTTCCCCGACCACAACGGGAGCGACTGGGTGGAACTGAAGAACGTATCGGACGAAACGCTGGATCTTTCCGGCTGGTATCTCTCTGACAACATCGACGATCCTTTGAAGATTCCGCTCAGCGGCACGATCGCCCCCGATGAGATCCTGCTGCTTCTCTGTGACGATCTCGGCCTCTCGCTGAATTCCTCGCATGACCAGCTGTACCTGGTCGACAAAGCGAGTGGGCTGAAGGACTACATGGCCCTGCGCGACATCCCCTACAACGGCAGCTACGGCCGCATGCCCGGCACGAACGGCACGTTCTACTTTGCTGATCCCACGCCCGGCGAGCAGAACAAAGCCGGCCAGCGCCGCGTTTCGGCCATGCCGAAGGCACTCACCCCGGACGGCGTCTACAACGGCGTGTCCTCGGTGGAGGTCACGCTGCAGGCAAACGGCGCCCGGCTGTACTACACCACTGACTGCTCGCTCCCGACGGAGGAATCCGACCGCTGGCCCGGTTCCGTCACACTCGGCAGCACCGGTGTGGTGCGTGTGATCGCCGTGGAAGAGAACGCGCTGCCCAGCCGCCCCCTGACACTCAGCTATATCATCAATGAGGATCACTCGCTTCCCGTTCTGAGCCTCGTGGCTGACGACCCGTACGCCTTCATGATCATGTACAACGCCGGCTCCAAGTTCCGCGAAGAGATCGGCAGCCTCTCCTTCTATGAAGAGAACGGCAGCTTCACGATCCCCTGCGAGATCAAGATGCACGGCGAGACGAGCCTGATCCTGCCGAAGAAGAACCTCACGGTCCGCTTCCGCGGCGCTTACGGGCAGGAATCGCTGGAGTACGACATCTTCGGCGGCGGCGTTACCAGTTTCACCAACCTGGTGCTGCGCGCCGGGCAGGACTTTTCCAGCGCCATCATCCGCAATGAGCTCTGCGAGAACCTCGCCCTGCAGGCCTCTGACAATGTGCTCACCATGCGCAACCGCTACTGTGTGCTCTATATGAACGGCAGGTACAACGGCATCTACGCGCTGTCGGAGAAGATGAACGAGCAGCACTACGCCAGCGCCGCCGGCGTCAGCAAGAACAGCGTGACGGTGCTGGAGGCGCCGGCGGACGCAAACAGCGATCTGACCCGCGACGTTTTCCTGTTCTGCAAGGATAACGACATGTCTCTCCCCGAGAACTATGAAACGTTCCTCTCCCGGATGGACGTCGACAGTCTGATCGACTGGGTGCTTCTGGAGGGTTATTTTGCCAACAAGGACCTGACCTACGGCAACCTGCGTTTCTGCCGTTCCTCGGAAAACGACGGCAGGTGGCGTTTCATGCTCTATGATCTGGATGCCGCGTTCGGAAGTGTATACAACATCCACGCGATCCTGCTGCACCGGAATTACGTGCAGTCGACACAGGTGAGCAATCTCTTTGCCGACCTCTGGGCCAATGACTCGTTCCGCGACCGGTTCCTCCGGCGGGCAAACGAGCTGCTCACCGGTCCGCTTACGAACGACGCCCTGATCGCCGAGATCGACCGTCTTACCGCTGAGATCGACACGGAAGTGATCCGGGATTACGGACGCTATCCCGTCTATTCCTACGAATCCTGGCTTGGCAACATCCGCTGGCTGAAGAATCTGCTTCTCAGCAATGACTGGGCCAAAGCCAATGTGGACGCCATCTGCAGGGAACTGCGCCTGGATGAAACGACCCGGGCCGCCTATTTCCCGACGTTCCCGGGTTGACCTCTGTGAAAATGCACCGACCGATCCCTGAAAGGATCGGTCGGTTTTCTTACTGTTCGGTATCCGTTTCTCTCTTAACGTCGCGGATGTTCTTTTCGAACTTGCTCCGCGGCCCCATCACTTCCCGCCCGCAGCCGAGACAGCGCAGACGGAAATCGGCGCCGGTGCGCAGCACCAGCCATTGCTTGTTGCCGCATACATGCGGCTTTTTCATCGTCAGGATATCGTTGAGCTGAATGTCCATCTTTTACGCCTGCTCTTTTTTGATCTTTTCCCAGTACTGCTTAGCCGCCTGCTCTGTTTTGTTGTCGCCGTACTCGTAGTACCGCGCATTCTTCAGCGAGTCCGGCAAATACTGCTGCCTGACCCAGTGGCCGGAGAAATCATGCGGATAGAGATACCCCTGCTCCCGCTCAAAGCCGGTCCCGTCGGCGTGCACATTCTGCAGCTCACGCGGGATGGACCCGGTCTGTCCCGCCTTCACATCGGCGATGGCCCGGTCGATGGCCACGACCACGCTGTTGGATTTCGGGGCGGTCGCGAGCAGGATGCAGGCTTCGGCCAGCGGCAGGCGCGCTTCCGGCAGTCCGAGCTGAAGCGCCGCGTCCACACACGCCTTCACGATCGGCACTGCCTGCGGATACGCGAGGCCGATATCCTCGCTGGCGGAGCACAGGATGCGCCGGCAGATGCCGGGCAGGTCGTCCACCTCGATCGCGCGCGCCAGATAATGCAGCGCCGCGTCCGGGTCCGATCCCCGCAGCGACTTCATCATTGCCGAGAGGATATCAAAGTGCTCGTCGCCGTCCCGGTCATAGCGCATGGAGCTGCGCTGCGAGATGGTGACGGCGTCCTCCAGGGTGATCACGTCGTCAAACACAGCGGCGGAAAACAGCAGCTCCACCGCGTTGATAGCCTTGCGTACGTCGCCGCCGGATGAAGAAGCGATACGGCGCACCACACCGTTTTCCAGCACGGCCGGAGAAACCCGCCGCGCGTTCAGGATCTCCACCGCGCGCAGCACGGCCTTCTCCACGTCCTCCGGTGAAACTGGCTTAAACTCAAATACGGTGCACCGGCTCAGCACGGCGCCGAACACGCAGAAATACGGGTTCTCCGTCGTGGACGCAATCAGTGTGATGCGGCCGTCCTCGATGAATTCCAGCAGGCTCTGCTGCTGCTTTTTGTTGAAGTACTGGATCTCGTCCAGATACAGCAGCACGCCGCCCGGTGTCAGAAAGGTGTCAAGCTCGTCGATGATGCGCTTGATATCCGCGATACCCGCCGTCGTAGCGTTCAGCTTGCGCAGGCTCCGGTTGGTCTTTTCCGCCAGGATCCGGGCGACCGTGGTCTTTCCGGTCCCGGAAGGCCCGTAGAAGATCATATTGGGAATATTCTCGCTCTCCGCGATCCGCCGCAGCAGGCCATCCGGGCCGAGGATGTGCTCCTGACCTACCACCTCATCAAGGCTGCGCGGGCGGATATCGTCAGCCAGCGGTTTATATGCAGGCTCCATGTTTTTCCTCCCGGATAAAAAGAAGCCGCGGCGCAAGGCACCGCGGCTGTATGGATCGTGATTCTTATTCGTCTTCGCCGCTGCCGAGGTCAAATTCCAGCAGTTCGCCGCACTGCGGGCAGGTGATCGAACCAACTTCCAGCGTCTCCTCGTCGAAGCTGATCTCGTTTCCGCAGTTCGGGCAGGTCACGTCGTAGATGATGCCGTCGTAGGTCAGATCGTCGTCCTCGTCATCCTCTTCGTCATCTTCTTCGTCGTCATCTTCTTCGTCGTCCTCTTCGTCCTCATCGTCGAGATCGGAGAAACCGCCGCCGAACGGATAATAGTCGTCAAGATCGTCGTCATCGATCTTTTCCATACCGCCGGTCAGATCTTCCAGATAGACAAGTTCCTCGTACACTTCGTCGAGCGCGTCCTGGCAGTCATCGGTCCTGTCCCTGATCTCATCGATCTCATGCGCCATGTCGGATATCAGATCGCCGAGCGCTTTCCATAGCTTTCCGTCTCTGGTTTCGGGATCTATACCGAGCCCTTCCATCATACCCTTGAAATAAGCAGTCTTTTCCGAGATCGTCATAAAAAACCCCTCCTTTGCCTGCCGCGGAAGCGGCGCACGCCGTATGCTTGCTGCTGACCTGTTATTTCTTCGCTCTTTCGAGATATTCACCCGTGCGGGTGTCGACCCGGATCATCTCGCCTCTCTCAATGAACAGCGGGACTTTGATCTCCGCGCCGGTCTCAAGAATGGCAGGCTTGGTCGCGTTGGTGGCGGTGTTGCCGGCGAAGCCCGGATCGGTCTCGGTCACTTCCAGTTCCACAAAGAACGGAGGCTCTACGTTGAAGACCTTTCCCTTGTAGGAATAGATCGTGCATTCCATGTTTTCTTTCACGAACTTAAAGTTATCGCCCAGGACCGACTCGTCGACCGGCTCGAGCTCATACGTTTCGGGGTTCATGAAGTAATACAGGTTGCCGTCTGCGTAGCTGAACTCCATGGTCGTACGATCAACGGTGGCGTTCTCAAACTTCGCCGTGGGGTTGAACGAAGTTTCGGTAACGGCGCCGGTGATAACGTTCTTCATCTTGGTGCGTACGAACGCCGCGCCCTTGCCGGGCTTGACATGCTGGAACTCAACGACCTGCATGACGTTGCCGTCCATCTCAAAAGTAACACCGTTTCTGAAATCGCCTGCTGTGATCATAAAAAAACCTCCAAATCGGATAATAAAGTTAAAACTTGGTATCATTCCGTATACACTTTGATTATTTTACCCTATCTTATGCCGTTTTGCAAGAGCTTTTTCGTTCGCCGGCTGTCCGGCCGCTGCCTGTGTTTTTTTCAGCTTTTTTCAAAATTTTATCTTGTCAAGCCGGGCGTTTTCCTGTATAATTTTATCGGGTTTTTATGCCCTATTATTATATGCGTATGCAGCTCTCCATATTCTTAGCTGCATATAGCTAAAAGAAGGAGGAATATGTTTCCCCGGGCTCGGGGTGCGGCAGTGTGGAGACCTGTCGTGAATGCGGTGCGTCCCTTGCGGGCGGCCGTGAGCACATTCGCGCGGAGGCGGAGTGTGCAGAGCCGGAAGTATGGCATCTGTCCAACTGAAGAACATCAAGAAAGTGTACCCATTTGTCAGCGGCGAGGACAAGAAGAAGAGAAAGAAAAAGGCTGAAGATCAGCCCGAAAAGAAAGTCAATCTTCAGATCACCGACGAAGGCGTAGTCGCCGTTCAGGAATTCAACCTGGACATCGCCGATAAAGAATTCATCGTTCTGGTCGGTCCCTCCGGCTGCGGCAAATCCACCACCCTTCGTATGGTTGCCGGTCTTGAAGAGATCAGCGGCGGCGAGCTCTACATCGACGGCAAGCTCATGAACGACGTCGCGCCGAAAGACCGCGATATTGCCATGGTCTTCCAGAACTACGCCCTCTATCCGCACATGACGGTATATGAGAATATGGCGTTCCCCCTGAAGCTCCACAAGGAGCCGAAGGACGTGATCGACAAGAAGGTCCGCCAGGCTGCCGAGACGCTGGATATCACCCAGTACCTCGAGCGCAAGCCGAAGGCGCTTTCCGGCGGCCAGCGTCAGCGTGTCGCCATCGGCCGTGCCATCGTGCGTGAGCCGAAGGTGCTGCTCATGGACGAGCCGCTCTCGAACCTCGACGCCAAGCTGCGTAACCAGATGCGTGCCGAGATCATCAAGCTCCGCAACAACATCGACACCACCTTTATCTATGTTACTCACGACCAGACCGAAGCCATGACGCTGGGCGACCGTATCGTCATCATGAAGGACGGCTACATCCAGCAGATCGGCACGCCTCAGGAAGTCTTCAATCATCCTTCCAACCTGTTCGTTGCAGGCTTCATCGGCATGCCCGTCATGAACTTCTTCGACGCGCAGCTCGTCCGCGAAGGCGATGAGTACTTCGTGGAGATCGGCGGCATCAAGGTCAAGCTCGACGAAGAGAAGACCGGCCGTCTGCTCGCCAACGACGTCAAGAGCCAGGAAGTCACTCTGGGCGTCCGTCCCGAGCACACCGACCTTGCCGACGAAGGTATCGAGGCGAAGGTCGACGTCAGTGAAATGATGGGCTCTTCTGTCCATCTGCATGTCTCCGCGGAAGGCCGTGACGTTATCATTATCGTCCC
>JAEEGH010023142.1_pt1 | contig 12667 bp, 9 predicted proteins | sample 9134181 | NCBI WGS metagenome assembly JAEEGH01 (sample SAMN16246544, study PRJNA631951) | gut metagenome | biome: gut microbiome; feature: rumen; material: DP-attached | host: Bos | place: Iran: Karaj | collected 2018-10 | reverse complement strand
AGCTGTGGGTGTATGTGCAAAAGAATGCCAAGCATGTGACGATCACCCGCAGCGGCTATACGCCTCTGCGCAACTATGACCTCCGTACGACCATCGAAGCAGGCAAAACCTACGTGATGCAACTATCGGCGCAAGGGCCTGTGATCTATACGCAGATGGTGATGTTTCAGACTGAGCCGAAGGTTGTGGGGGCTATGGTTACGGTGCAACGGGAAGGAGATGGCAGCACGAAAGAACTTTTTGGAGCCACAGGAGCTACTGGCGGGGTTGCCAAGAGTTTGGAGTTTGGTACCTATACATATGAGATGATGGCAGAGAACTACCACAGCACCGAAGGTCGTTTTACACTCAATAACCAGAGTGAGACACATCTGGAAAAGGTGATGCTGCGCAGCAATGGTGCGAACATCACGCTCTCGGTAGCTTCTAATGCCGACATCTATGTCAACGGCGAGAAACGCGGCACCAGTTCATGGACGGGACTGCTCCGTGCTGGCAATTATCAGGTGGAGTGCCGCCAGCGGAATCACAAGTCTTCGTCTCAAACGATTACGGTGACGGAAGGTGATGACCGCACCATAACGCTTACTCCACCTGCACCCATCACTGGCGTGTTGGCTGTTACCTCCGAGCCCCTTGGCGCCAGCATCAAGATAGACGGCAAGGACTACGGCGTCACACCAAGGAATATTACGGGTATGATTATAGGTCAACATGCCGTGATGCTCAGTCTTGATGGCTACAACGATGAGCAGACGACAGTGGAAGTGAAGGAAAACGAAACAACGGACATTAGTCTCACCTTGATGGGAGGGGCAAATAAAATAACGACCGCAGTCCGGTCTCTGCCGAAAGAGAACAAGACCTTTACGGTGAACGGTGTGTCCTTCGCGATGGTGCCTGTAGTGGGTGGCGAGTTTCAGATGGGTGCCACCCAGGAGCAGAGTAGGCTATTGGAAAATGTAGCCCCCATTCATAGTGTGACTTTAGGCAGCTATTATATTGGTCAAACGGAGGTGACGCAAACTTTATGGAAGGCTGTTATGGGCTCTAACCCCTCCAGGTGGAAGGGTGACAACCTTCCCGTAGAGCAAGTTTCCTGGGAAGACTGTCAGACATTTATCGCTAAGCTCAACCAATTGACGGGTAAGAAATTTCGTTTACCTACAGAGGCGGAGTGGGAATATGCGGCCCGCGGTGGCAAACAGAGCACGGGCTACGAATATAGTGGTGGAATTAGTTTGGACGATGTGGCATGGCACAAAGATAATAGTGGCAAAAAGACGCACCCCGTGGCCACTAAAAAGGCCAATGAACTTGGTCTCTACGACATGAGTGGCAATGTGTGGGAATGGTGTCAGGACTGGTATGATAAAGATTCTTATTATTCTTCTCCGGACAGTAATCCTACAGGTCCATCTTCTGGACTTCGCCGTGTAGTCCGTGGAGGCAGTTGGTACGACAACGGGTGGAGTTGTCGCGTTTTTGAACGGTTCAATTACACGCCCTCGAACCGGGACGACTATCTCGGCCTCCGTCTTGCCCTCTCAGAATAATATCTATAACGTTTTTCGTCTCTTTTGTCTCATTCGTCTCACAAGCAATTTCGCGAGACGAGTGAGGTGGGGGAGCCTCAGGCGTCACCGTTTATATGATTATGGCCCACTGGCTGGTAGAGAGGTAAACGACGACTTTTTTTTATGCTATTTAGCATGTTATCGTTGATATCAGGCAAAGTTTTGACTGATATGTTAATTTATTTTAATAAATTGGGGCCGGTTTTGAGCTAATTATAAACGAAATACTATATAGAAAACGCTAAATCTGTTATGGAACAAACAAAATACGATGTTTTTATAAGTTATTCGCGTAAAGATTATGTGGATGAGCATGGGAATGTAATTCCTGGTAATTAACCAGTTAACACAGATTATAAAAGTTCTAAATATTAGTTAATAAATCTGATATTAATTATGTGTCTATGGAACAAGGCAAAGAATTCTATGCATTCATAAGTTACAAGCGCGAGGATGAAAAGTGGGCGCATTGGCTGCAGGATAAGTTGGAGCACTACAAGTTTCCCACCAATCTTAACGGTCGCACAGATTTGCCAAAACATATTCGTCCGACCTTCAGGGATGTGACGGATTCGACGCCAGGTCTGTTAGCAGAGGACATAGACAAGGCGCTTCGAAATTCTGAATGGCTAATCGTTATTTGCTCTCCTCGCAGTGCTAAGAGTCCATGGGTTTGTAAAGAAGCACAAACGTTCATTGACCTTGGTCGAGCAGACCATATCATCCCTTTTGTTATTGAGGGAACTCCGTTCTCTGGTGATCCTTCTACCGAATGTTATCCGGATGCTCTGCTTAGTTTGACAGGAAACCAGGAACTGCTTGCCGCCAATATAGACGAGATGGGACGTAATGCCGCTGCCATAAAGGTTGTTGCGCGTATGTTTAATCTTCGATTTGATGCGTTGTGGCAGAGATGGAAAAGAGAGAAAAGACTAAAAAATATTATTCTAGGTTGTGCTGTAGGCATCTTGGGATTATTATGTTTATTTATATGGGATTATAATAGGTCGACATATAAATATTATGCAGATTGGGTGGATTGTTATGGTGTGCCAGAGGGTGTCATCGCTTTATCAAAAGATCAGGTTAGTCATAGAAATACGAGTTATCAATTCGAATATCGGCGAATTCCTTTTGGGGAGCCGAATGCCTATTCTTGGCGCATCACTAAGGTCAGTTTTGTCAACTCGTCATTACGTCCTCAAAAAATAGTAGATTCGGAACAAAAAGATCGCTATCCAGTTCTGGAAATCGAGTATAACAAGCAGACTGGCGTGGTGTCACGTATCAACTTCTATGACACCAAAGGAAAAGTTCTGCTTCGTCATATTCTATCAGAACGAGATGGTGTTTCGGCTGCTGTAGCTGACTTCGTGGATTCCCAAGAACAGCGTGGTACAGGCTTTGTGGGTTCCCAACTCTCCAGTATGTCTATGGGGCAGATGGATGCAAAACAAAAGAAATCCAATATCGTACGTTATGTATATGATCGTGATGAACAAGGTCATATCATTCGTCAGACCTATCATTCCAACAATGACTACCAACTCCAGCGTAGTGCTGTTTCGGATGGCGATGGCATCTTTGGCCGACGTTTTACTCTTGATTCTCTCGGCCGCCGCCTTAAGGTGGAGTATCTTGGATTAGAGGGTAATCCTGCGAGTACCAAGAAAGGAATTGCAGGCAGGATTTATGAATATGATAAAAGTGGCGGTATTCATAAAGTTACATATATAGATATGGATGGGAATCCGATTCTGAATGAAATGTTGTGGGCTATATGTGTTAACAACTTTGATGAGAATGGCAACATAATTGATGAGAATCTATATGATAGATATGGTAAACCATGTCTTCACAAAAGCGGTTATGCTAAATATATGTCTAAATATAACAAACATGGTTTTATCATAAAACAGACATATGTTGATAGTGAGGGAAATTTATGTATAAACTCTGATGGCGTATCAGAATATATTCTTGAATACGATAAGTATGGAAATAAGACTAGACAGGTGTGTTATGGGACAGATGGTAAAGAATGTCTTGATAAAGATGGTATTGCCCAGGGGACCTTTAAATATGATCGCAGGGGCAATACAATTGAATGTACCTTTTTTGGCACAGATGGCAAACCATGTCTTGATAATGATGGTATTGCCAAGTGGACATCCAAGTATGATGACCGCGGGAATAAGATAGAATGTGCTTTTTTTGGCACAGATGGCAAACCATGTCTTGATAATGATGGTATTGCCAAGTGGACATCCAAGTATGATGACCGCGGGAATGAGATAGAACGTGCATTTTATGGTACCGATGGACAACCCTGTATACATAAAGATGGTTTTGCCAAGTGGATATCCAAGTATGATGATAGAGGGAATCGTATAGAACAATTGTGTTTTGGTACCGATGGTCAGCCCTGTTTGCATAAAGATGGTTTTTCCAAGTGGACATGTAGCTATGATGACCGCGGGAATGGTATTGAATGGGCTTTGTTTGGTACCGATGGTCAGCCCTGTTTACATAAAGAAGGTTTTGCCAAGTGGATATCCAAGTATGATGATAGAGGGAATCGTATAGAACAATTGTGTTTTGGTACCGATGGTCAGCCCTGTTTACATAGAGATGGTTTTGCTAAGTTGATATCTAGGTATGATGATAGGGGTAATATAATTGAATGTGCTTATTTCGGCACAGATGGTCGACCGTGTCTAGATAATGATGGTACTGCCAAGTGTACATTCAAGTATGATGACCGTGGGAATATAATTGAACGTGCTTTTTATGGTACCGATGGTCTGCCCAGTTTAATAAATTACGGTTTTGCCAAGTTGACATCTAAGTATGATGACAGGGGGAATGAGATAGAATGTGTATATTATGGTACCGATGGCCAGCCCTGTTTACATAAAGATGGTATTGCCAAGTGGACACGTAAGTACGATGACCGTGGGAATACTATTGAACGTGCATTTTATGGTATAAATGGCCATTTGTGCCTTAATTATGAGGGTGTTGCGATGATGAAAAAGGAGATATGTAGACAAAGCCATACTACAAAAGTTATATGTTATGATAATCATGAAAAAAAATGTAATAGTGTATATGGTTTTTGTTATATGATAGACAAATATGATGACAGAGGGAATAGTATAGAAAGGATATTTTTGGACAAAAATGAGTCTCCTGTTGAATGTCATGGATATTACCGTTCGGTATCTTCATATGATGAATATAATCAACAAATTGGTGTTATTTATTACAATAAGAATAATAAAGAGATATCAAATCAAATTAGTACAAAAATAATAATTCTGGTTTCTGGAATAACCCAAGATGAAGGTTTGCCTGTTCATAGTATTCTATTACAGTGGAATAGTTGGGTGATAGGAGATGCAATTGATGCGTTTAGTATTGAATGTGATAGAAGCTTGTATGGGAAGAAGGACCTATATTTTCTAACTCCAGATGGTGAAATTAAATATATTCATATAGAGAGAGGATTAACGGGATTTTCTTCTCAAAACTTTCAAGTAGAAAAATCTCTTGCAGAAAAATGGAAAAAGAAATTAATAAAGTATAAAAAAGAAAAATCTACAGAATGACGTTATTATATAATAATGCATAAATCTTATTGGCGAAACTGTAGCATTCAAGAAATATTATTTAGATTAAGCCTCAGTTTAGATCGTAATTATGATGTTGGAACTAAAAACAACACTTAATGTCATCTGGAACGATTATGCCTAATTCATCATCTTTTTAGACTGAAATTCATGGCATATTAGATTTTTTTCGTATCTTGGGGACGTTTTTAGAAATATTTGATGAATAAAACCATAGAAAAACAAAAGAATAAACTGATAAACCTAAATAATTAAGACTATGAATACACTATTGTTAGACTGCTGCACGAAAGTAGTAAAAATGATGGAGAAAGTGATGCATTATGTGTGTGAAGCTAATATGACAAACTGGCAGGATACGATCAATGTCTTTATCGTATGTGCCGCAATTTGTTTCATTGTCAGATACGGCGTCCGTCGATACTTCAGGTATAAAACTTTTGAATCGAATAAACATGAAGAATTTGAAATACTTAAACGTAGTTGGGAGGTTGAGGACATTGAGCGCAAACAGACAGCAGAGTTAAAGAAAAAACTTATGGATTTCTTGGAAAAGAATACTGCTCCTGGGAGATACATTGAGGATAAGGACAAGACTGTAAATGAATTAAAAGAATTTGATTCTAAAGAAAGTCAATATTATATCAGTGTAATTAAGGCTTTTATAAATAAAAAGCAAATTCCGAACCATCCTCTTAACCCCAACGTAGATGAAGAACAAGGATAAAAGAGGTCTATGGCTTAGGTTTGACAGACTTTTGTCGAAAAGTCTGCTCCGGCAGTTTGTCATTCTCGGTGCGGTTGTGATTGCCGCACTGGGACTCTCATATATATTTCTATCTTGGTCCGGGACGCAATGGGAAAGCTTTTGTAAGGCAGAGCACATTAACAAATATCTTTTACCGCTCTACCTCTTAATTGACTCAAATGCGTTGAACAACCTCTATATGGGTAGTGATAATACCCATGTCCATGGCTGGATGCTGATGGCCAGTAGCTTGATATTCCTGTTTGGCGCATTTGTGTTCAATGGCATTATTATTGGTATTATTACCAATTCTATAGAACAAAGAGTAAACAATTACAGGGAGGGACGAATCCATTATCTGAAGTCGGGCCACTACATCATTATGGGTTATGATGAAATGGTGCCATCTTTCATTGCGCATATCTTCAATAAAGACAAGGATGCCTATGTGCTTATTCTCACGGCAAAGGAAACAATAAATGTTAGAGAAATGCTTCTAAAGTCGTTTAGCGAACAACAGATGGAGCGTGTTATCATTAATTATGGACACAGAATTTCCACGGAAGCATTTAAAGATATTTATCTGGAGGCAGCAGAGGAAGTCTTCTTGGTTGGTAACCATACTAATAAGGCTCACGATGCGATTAACGTGGAGTGTGTAGATTGTATCTGCCGCTATCTGAAGGGTCAGAAGGAGAAACCGACAAGAATAACATGTGTGTTTAAGGATTTGGACACATATGCAGCCTTCAAGACCTCTGAGATATTTGGTGATGTTAGGGCACTAGGTATAGAGTTTATTCCATATAACTTCTATTCAGGATGGGCCAAACAAATTTTTGTGAAACGTGAATACAAAGACTTTGATAACCCGGAAAATCCCCCGTACAAGTATCCTTTAGTTTATGGTACAGGTATCAAGCCTGACGATGATAAGTATGTTCATCTGGTGTTTGTCGGAACAACCAATTTTGCGGTAGCTTTCGCCATTGAAGCGGCCCATGTCCTGCATTTCCCAAATGCAGATAAAGCTAAGACACTCATTACATTCATCGATATGAATGCGGACAAGGAGAAGGATGAATTCATAACACGCAATCGCCATTTCTTTGAGGTCGAGTCCCATTATTATCAGGATCTGTCCAATGATTCTAAATCCGAAAGTCTGGATCGCGTACCTCCTACATATTTTAACAAAAAGAATGGTTATGTAGAAGGTGTGGACTATGATTTCCTGGATGTGGAGTTTGAGTTTATTAAAGGCGATATATTCTCCAAGAAAGTGCAAGACAAGATAAGCGATTGGTCTGTGGAACATAAAGACAACAAACAATGTCTTTCCATCTTCCTCGCATTGAAAGACCAACGTCAGAATTTTGTGATGGGTATGAATATGCCTGATGATGTATATGCCAACGAAGTGCCGATATTTATCCGACAGGATCGCTCCGACAACTTTGTGACGAATCTTAGAAATGCTGATACAAAGGCAGAGGATAAGAAACTATCATACTCAGTTGTGAAGGGCGGAATGCTGACTTCACAGAAACGTGATGCCCGCTACGCAAACATTTATCCGTTCGGAATGAATGAAACGGGTTTCTGTGCGGATGATCATTCATTGAAGCGTGCAAAGCTCATAAATTACCTTTATGAGACAGCCAATTATGACACCTATAAATTTCAAGGTGTCTTGGCTTTGGAAGCCATTCCGGCAGATAAAATTTGGGCAGAGGCAAACGACTATTGGCAGAAACTTTCTGTAGCGCTCAAATGGTCCAACCTTTATAATGCATACACCATGCGTACTAAGCAACGGGTTCTGCGTGTTATGCGAAAACTTGAGATTGATGATGAAAGTCATGACTATGACACGTTGTCAGACGATGAGGTTAAAAAATTAGCCATCATTGAGCATAACCGCTGGAACGTTGAGAAGTTGTTGATGGGTTATAGAAAACCGCATAAGGATGAAGACAAATATGAGTATCAAGAGTTTGAAGGCAAACTTAAGAAGAACAAAAACCTCTTTATCCATCATGACATTCGTCCGTTTGACAAGTTGCATACTATTGCAGAATTGGACAAAGAATTCTCACGCTACATTCCTTGGATCATGAAGATGACTGAAGAACGAAAATGACCGACAGGGAAATCATAGCAGGCCTGATAGCACGGGACGAGCGGATAACGAAGGACTTCTTCTTCGTGAAGTGCCGGCCGTTGTTTTGCAGCGTCATGCAGCGCATCTTCAATCATGAGGTGGACTACGACGAAATGGTGAATGAGTTGTACATCTATCTTATGGAGGACGATGCCGCCAAACTGCGCGGCTTTCAGTTTCGCAGCTCCGTGTATCAATGGCTGAAGGTGTTGTCCATCCGCTTCTTCCTGAAGCAGCGCGACAGAATGATAGATATCGTTTCGCACGAGACTCCTTATAATGGAAAGGAAAAGATTCCTGCAGAGTCTATGGATATCGCTGCGCAACGAGATATAGAGCACTTACTCAGCCTGATGCCCAACGCCAGATATGCACAGGTGATCAGGCGGGTGGTGCTTGACGGCGTTGCACCGGAGGAAGTGGCGAAGGAGATGTGCATCACCACGGATAATCTGTATAACATCAAGCGACGCGCCATGGCACAGCTGACGCGTATTGCCCTTAAAGATATTCATAGATATGGTCAAAGATATGGCAGATAAACATCATATAAGCGATGAACAACTGGCCGCCTATCTGGACGGCAATCTCAGCATGGAAGAGATGCATGAGGTGCTCGGGGCCATGGCAGACGACAAAGAACTCCGGGAAGTGGCGGAAATCGCGGTCGGAGTGGGAGAGGAGGCCGCAGCTTTTGATGTGCTGCCCATGATGGAGATGGCAGCGGAAAGCGGCGACAACATATGCGGCGTACTTTGTGAAGCGTATATCTTGCATCGGAGAGACGTCCCCTTTGAGCAGCCGGAACTGCTGGACATCGCACGACAGAATCATTGGTTGAGCCCTCAAGGCTCACCGCTGCACTCCATAGGACAATTGTTGGCACACTACGGGCAGATGGTGGTGCGTAAGTACGACGCAACGGTGGATGATATCTCTGCAGCACTATCTCTCGACAATGATGTCATCGTAGCCGTTGATGCGGATAAGATGTATGCCGGACGCCGGGATGATGAAGACGCTCCCAATCATGCCGTCGTGGTGACGGAGATTGACGATGAGGCTCAGACCGTGAAGATATTCGATCCGCAGGAAAAGGAACCACAATCTATCCCATTGCCGATGTTCGTTGCGGCATGGAAGGAATCCAGAAACTATATGGTGCGTGTGCTTCAGACCGTAGAGGATTATAAGCCTCAACCGATCAAGTTGGACGACATCCCGCTGGGCGACGACCTCCTCGAGTTGCAGGAAGCCATTGCCGAGAATGCCCATGATGTGTGGGCCGCTGCGCGCATCAATGAAGAATGGTCTTACGGTCCCGTGCGTGATGATGCCGAGAAGAAGCACCCGGACCTTGTGCCATATTCCGCCTTGCCCGACAGCGAAAAGGAGTATGACCGGATCATGGCTTTGAATACGATTAAGTTGGTGAAGAAACTGGGGTTTGATATAGTGAAGAAGCAATAGATAAGAATGGGCGCAAAATACGATATATTTATCAGTTATAGTAGAAAGGATATTGCTATAGCAGACAAGATATGTGCTGCACTTGATAAGCAAGGCATCAGTTATTTTATCGATCGCAGAGGTATTGGAGGAGGTATGGAGTTTCCTAATGTTCTGGCTCAAGCAATAATAGAAAGCCGAACATTGCTGTTCCTTGCCAGTAAGAACAGTTATGCCTCAAAGTTTACCATCAAGGAGATAACATTTGCATTCAACGAAAAACCTTCCGGGGCGCTTCTGCCTTATGTTATAGACGGTTCAAAACTTCCTGCTAATTTACGATTTACTTTTGCAGATATCAATATACGTACGATAGAAGAGCATCCCATAGATACTGTTTTGATGAGAGACCTTTGCAATCTTTTAGGTTATCCTTATAAATCGAAACAAATGTTGGAGGATGAAAGGCGTAGGACGGAAGAAAACATCCGGCAGGAACTGGAGAAAGATTATAAAATTCGTCTGGATAAGGAATTGCAAAGACTGCTGAGGGAAGGAGTAAACTCTGTGAAATCTGAACTGAAAAAAGCTGATAGTTCTGAGAACGGTCAATGTGACACAGAAGAAGGGGATGAAGAGAAGGGGTCTTTAGAAAAGAATGAAGATAAGGGCGGGTGTATGTCTGTCCTCGCTTTTCTGTTCCCGTTAATGACATTAGCAGCGGGTATCTGGTATGGGATAAAATTAAATTCATTTTGGTATGGTTTTGAGATATTTATTCTACCAGGATGGAGTTTATTTTGGGGGTGTCTGGCTTTGTCGGACAAATCGTCAAGATGGTTGGGTTTTGGCTTAGCATTAGTGGCTGTTTCGATTGCTGCAGGAATCCATGTTGGAGTTTATATGTCTTCTATGTTTTATGGTTTTGTTACGGCAATAATTTTGTTCTGTATGTCTATAATGATAGCGAGCAAAAACCTTTAGCCAGTTCGTAATTCAGATTATCAAAATGAATCACATGGAAAGCATTTTATATATCGACATTAAAGAAAAATATCATGAAGACAAGTGATTTAGGTCAAAGAATATACGATGTCATCAAGGAAGAAGTGGATGCCATTTATCCACAGTTCATGAAACGGGTGAATGACATAGATTTGAATTACTTCGAGGGCGTGATATGCGACTCAGAACACCTTCCGGAAGAGTTGAATTTTGAGATACGCGACAAGGTGTTGGACGATATAAAGCAGTATGCCATGCAATTGCTTGAAGGTTCTAATATCAAAACGCGTTTAGAAGTAATCTGTAAGGATATTGATTCAGCTCAATCAAGTGAGGTTAGTGATTATATAAAGGACTTAATTCACAGCTATGTTTATACCCACAGCGTGCTCAACGGAAGCTCACATTATTCAGAGGAAGAGCTGCAGAAGTTGTACACGGAGGCAAAGAAGCGGGACCTTTGGGAGCGCATCGCACAAACCAATAAGGATGACGTCATAAAGTTTCACCATGCGTTGATGGACAAGACATACGAGCAGTGCAAGGATGTCATGTACGGATGCCTGGAGTCTTTTCTGGGAACAATAGACATGAATCCTGTAGAGACAAAGGTTACGGACAGCAAAGAGAAAGGTGAAGAACAAACCTACCGTTGTAACGATTGCGGGAATACCATTTACAGACACGAGGTTTTCTGCTCGAAATGCGGTAAAAAGTTGGACCGGTTCGATTTTGAGGATGATAAGTGATAGACTCCGCAGAAAAGAAGACTCTCTATCATAGTTATCAACCTAAATAAAGCATAGAAGTATGAACGCAAAGATTTATGTTCCGCAGCCAATCGACACCAATGACATCGAGTTGCCTGCAGAGCTGGAGGAGTTGGTGGAGAAGATGTCCAAGAACGTACACGAGGTGTGGGCCGAGACGCGACTCAAACAAGGATGGACATACGGGGAACAGCGGGATGATAAGAAAAAGACTCATCCTTGTCTGGTGCCTTACGAAGATCTTCCGGAAGAGGAAAAGGAATACGACCGCAATACCTCCATCGGAACCCTAAAGCTGATTATGAAGCTGGGTTTCAAGATAATTTGATTTAATTTTTCTTCGATACTGATAGAAAGAGCTGCTTCGGTGGATCTTTCTTTTTGCACATTGATGTTGAACCCCCAAAATATCAGAGCTATGAAAAGAATATTTATTGTGTTAATGGTTTTATGCGGTAGTTATTCGGCAATGGCCCAGAGTGACTACAACGTACGTCAGGCAGAATCACATCAGCGGGATGCAGCATCCTATATTCGGCAGGCACAGGGTTACGACAGAGACGTGGAATACTACACCCGTGAAGCTGCCGGTCATTTGAGAGATGCGGAATACTACCACAGGATGAAACAATACGATCGAGCCAGGAACTCCTTGCAGAAAGCCTGGAATGCTGTTGACAGAGCCAGCGACTGCCAACGCAAAGCCGCCAATGCCCGTGATTATGCGAAATCGTACATTAGAAGGGCAAAGGATGCGCTGTCGCCCTATTAATTGTTTAAATGAATTAAACAGTTTGTCAACGGAAAAGGCGAAATAGTGAACTGTTAGTCTGGTAACTTGAATATGAAAGGAATGCGCTTGTTGCCTGCACTGTTGTCGTTATTGCTGATAGGCAGTGTCTGTGCTGTAGGCCTCCAGAAATGCTTCGCCTCTCATTCAGAGCTGGAGCATGAGGATAAGGTGAACGATACGTTGTATTTTGAAGAGGAATACGACGATGACACGGATACGGCTTCGTCATACGTGGATGTCCCCATTCCGGATTTCGTCAGCCGTCTGCTGAGCAATGCCGACTGGTGGGCAGATACCGTTTGTGTGGTCAATGGAACGGCTTACTATTTGGCTTACGAAGGCTATTGCCGCACCTGCGTCTTGTTCAATAAGGAAGGGGTGTTGCTCGCGGCTCCGATGGTACAAATAGACTCGTTTGCCTCCGGGTGTGACACGAAATTCTATGTCAGCAATGCAGCCAAAAGAGTATTGGTGGATTTCTCGGACGAGAGGACCCTTGAAAAACTTAAGTCTCTTGGTGCAACCTTAC
>JAEEGH010023135.1_pt1 | contig 12669 bp, 9 predicted proteins | sample 9134181 | NCBI WGS metagenome assembly JAEEGH01 (sample SAMN16246544, study PRJNA631951) | gut metagenome | biome: gut microbiome; feature: rumen; material: DP-attached | host: Bos | place: Iran: Karaj | collected 2018-10 | reverse complement strand
AAAGGTATTAATAAAGGTATACCTTTTATATATTTATTAAAGTTAGGTTTAAAGTATAGTAGGATTAATTTATTAAAAATGATTATATCATTTATTGTATTATCATTAACTATAATTATTTCATTTATAACATTTAATTTAATTTAATGATGTTTAATCCAGCAGATTATTATAATAAAAATAGTAATATAGATTCATTTATGGTAAGTGGTAATGCATATTCAATGAATGGACTAGATACTAAGCTTAATGAAAAAGGAATTAAAAATACAGCTATTTATGATGATATAGTAAAAGTTGTAAGAAGCGAAGAAGAAGCAGATTATTATGAGTATGGGAAATATTTTATTTTAAGTGATGATTTAGATGATTTTTCTTTTGATATATATGGTAACGAGCTTTTAAATGATAATGATATTTATGTTTCTAAAATTATATTACAAGAACTTGGAATAGATGAATTTGAAGAATCATTTGAAGTATCTATTTCAGATGATGTATATAATGTCTCTGGAGTTATAGATTATAAATATGATGAATTTAAATATTTAATTGTTTATAAGAATAAAATATCTAATAAGCAATATCATTCTATAATTATAGAAGATATAAGCTATGATGATTTTAGTATGTTAGAAGGATTAAGTATTGAAAATGAGTTATATAATGAAATGGCATCCTATGAAACTTATAAGGATTCAATTAATCAAGTTTTACTTGTCGTTTTTATATCATTTTCTATATTTAATATTTTTGTTATTACAAATTATTTGGTTCATACATTTATAGATAAAAAAGATGAAATAAGAAAAATAAGATCATTAGGCTCGAGATTATTTGATATATTAATTATGTTTTTATCTTCACTTATGATAGTAGTGTTATCATCTATTATTGTGTCTATAATTGGATATTTAATTATTTGCCCTATGATAAATAAAACTATTAGCGGAAACAGTCCTATATTAGTTAATTATTTAGGATTGAATTTCTTATCTTTACTGGTTTTAGTTTTAGAAATTATTATAGTTATACTACCATCAATTATTTTTGCGTATTTTAAAGTAGAACGTAAAAAGTAGATTATTGGAGTGCTTTAGCACTCCTTTTTTCTTGAAAAAAATATATTATTATTTTATAATAAAGGTGTTTAAGAGAGTAGAAGGCCAATAGGTTGTTTTCTCGTCAGTACGATTAAAATCCGGGACTACATTAAATTTCGAGACTTAAGCGTAGAGGGGATACTATGCTTATAGTTTAATGTATACCCGGTTTTATTTTAAAAGTTTAATAGGAGTTGGTAAAATGGAAGAGAAGGTTTTACATTATGAGACCATGACTAAGGATGAGACTATTAAAGGATTAGAAACTAATTCATTAAATGGTTTAACTGAAGAAGAGGCTAAGAAGAGATTAGAAAAATATGGTACTAATGAGCTTAAGGAAAAGAAAAAGAAAAGCTTTATTCAAATTTTTTTATCTCAATTAAATGATCCAATGATTTTTGTATTGTTTGCGGCAATAGGTGTTACTATGGTTGTATCTATTTATGAAACAGTACAAGCTGGGTATTTTGATTTCCTAAATATTGGTGACTGGCCTGATGTTATTATTATTTTAGCAGTAATAATTTTAAATGCGGTTATTGGTACTGTGCAAGAGATTAAGGCTGCAACATCACTTGAGGCATTAAAGAAAATGTCTTCGCCTGAAACAACTGTAATAAGAGAAGGTAAACGTTATAGAATTAAAGCAAGAGATTTAGTTCCTGGAGACTTAGTTATTGTTGAAGAAGGAGATACAGTTGGTGCTGATATTAGATTAATTGAAGCTATAAATTTAAAATGTACTGAAGCAAGCTTAACTGGTGAATCTGTACCAGTTGAGAAAAAAGATGATGCTGTATTTACTGACGATGTTGCCTTAGGTGATAGGGTAAATATGCTATTTATGTCTACTGTTGTTGCATATGGTAGAGGGTGTGGTATCGTTACATCAACTGGAATGAATACAGAAATTGGTAAGATTGCAACATCACTTGAAAATGAAGAAGATGATGAAACACCATTACAAAAGGTTTTAGCTAAATTATCTAAGGTGTTAGGCTTAATTACACTTGCTATTGTAGTTGTAGTTTTATTAGTTGAATTCATATGGATATTTATCCATGGTAATCAACATATATTATCTGAATGGATAGATGCAGTGCTATCTTCTATATCACTTGCGGTTGCGGCAGTACCTGAAGGCTTGGCTGCAGTTGTAACAATTGTATTATCTATTGGCGTTTCAAGAATGGTTAAAGCAAATACTATTGTAAGAAAGCTACCTTCTGTTGAAACATTAGGTGCAGTAAGTGTTGTTTGTAGTGATAAAACAGGTACATTAACACAAAATAAGATGACTGTTGTTGAAGCATTTGTTGATTTAAAGAATTATGAAAATGTATTATTTAATCCATCAAATCAAGAGCAGGATTTAAGATTATTAGCTAAGGGTATGTCATTATGCTCTAACGCAACAGTTGATGAGGGATTATATGGAGATCCTACTGAAATTGCATTAGTTGATTTTGCAAATAAGTTTGATATGCATAAGCGTGCTTTAGAAGAAAAGGAACCTAGAATTAAGGAATATCCTTTTGATTCAGTAAGAAAAATGATGTCAACAATGCATGATTATGATGGGGATCATATTGTATATACTAAGGGCGCAATTGATTCTATCCTTAAGCATACAACTAAGATTATTGTTGATGGTGTAATAAGAGATATTACAGAAGATGATTTAAGAATTATTAATGAGCAAAATAGAATTTATTCTTCTAAAGCATTAAGAGCATTAGCACTTGCAATGTCATATCAGGATGAGCTTGAAGAAGAGGATTTAATATTTATTGGACTTGTTGCAATGATAGACCCAGAGCGTCCTGAGGCTAAGCCTGCGGTTTTAATGTTTAAGGAAGCTGGTATTACAACAGTTATGATTACAGGTGACCATAAGGATACAGCTTATGCAATAGCTAAGAATTTAGGCATTGTTGAAAAATTTGAGGATTGCTTAACTGGTGCTGATGTTGATAATATGACTGAAGAAGAGCTTAAAAAAGCTTGTCTTACAACAAGAGTATTTGCAAGAGTATCACCTGAAAATAAGGTTCAAATTGTTAAAGCCTTTAAAGCAAATGGAAATATTTGTGCAATGACAGGTGATGGAGTTAATGATGCGCCATCATTAAAAACATCAGATATTGGTATTGCAATGGGTATTACTGGTACTGATGTTGCTAAGGGCGCAGCTGACATGGTTTTAACTGATGATAATTTTGCATCAATTGAAAAAGCTGTTGAAGAAGGTAGAGGAATATATGCAAATATAAAGAAGACAGTATTATTCCTACTTTCAAGTAATATTGCTGAAGTTCTTGCAATGCTTATATTAATTATTATTGGCTTACCTGCACCATTAATTGCTATTCACTTATTATGGGTTAATTTAATTACAGATTCACTACCTGCAATTGCATTAGGTATGGATCCTAAGGAAAAAGGCATAATGAAGGATAAGCCAAGAGATCCTAATGAGGGAATATTTGCACATGGTGGTATGTTAATTACAGTAGGCTATGGTATAGCTATTACTATTGCTGTTGTTATTGCGTATTTCTATGGCGCATGGAGTCATAATATTTATAATTTTAATGATATGTTTAATCTATTTAATTTAACTAAAGATCAAACATATCAAATTGCTGGTACTGAATATACATATCAAATGGCTCAAGCAATCTTACATGAGTCAAGAACAATGGCATTTACTACATTAGCATTTGCTGAATTATTCCATATGTTAGGCATGAGCGATGTTAGACATTCATTCATAAATATCTTTAAAAAGAAGAATTATATGATGTATTTAGCATTTACATTAGGCATTTTATTACAATTCTTTGTAATACTTGTACCTGGCGTAAATAATGTATTTGATACAGCAGCAGACTTACAATGGAATGAATGGTTAATGCTTGCAGTATTCTCATTGTCTCCTTTAATTATTCATGAAATAGTAGTTTTAGTTTTAAAGATTAAAAGTAAGAAAAATAAATAACTAAAAAATATAGATGCTAGATTATTTCTAGCATCTTTTTTAAATTAAAAAGAAGGCTTTAATAAGAATTCTAGTATTCAAAAAGTAATATGTACTGATGGATATATTGATTTAACAAATTAAATAAGTGTTTTTATTGAGTGCTAATGATTTTGGCACTCTTTTATTTATATATAAATAACTCAAGAAATATTAAATATTTTTGGCACTTTTTGCTTGACAGTGCCAAATGTTTAATCTATAATGTAATTGCACTTAGAAATGATGGGTGCCAAAACTAGAGAGGTGATGCTAATGTTAACAGATCGTCAAAAGTTGATATTAAAAGCAATTATTGAAGAGTATGTAACATCAAATGAACCAGTTGGTTCTAAAGCACTAACAGAAAAACCATACTTAACATTCTCATCTGCAACCATAAGATATGAAATGCAGCATCTTGAAGAAACGGGTTATTTATTAAAGACTCATACTTCATCAGGTCGTATTCCATCTGAAATGGGTTATCGTTATTATATTGATCATCTATTAATTAGAGATGATGCAGTAAGCGATTATTATCAATATATCGATAGTGTATTTGATAATAAATTTTATGGTAAAGAAGATGCTGTTAAGAAATTGGCTGAAACAATAAGCCACCTAACAGGTTATTATACAGCAATTGTTTCATCACCATCTGATAATGCGAAGGTATTAAAGCTTGAGATTGTACCACTAAATGAGAAAGAAACAATTTTATTAATTGTTACTTCATCAGGTTCTGTACAAAATCAAAGAATTACAATACCTACTGGATATAAGATGGATGATTTATTAAGAATAATTCAAATGTTTGATAACGCAATGTATGGTCATTCTATATATGAGATTAGAGATATTCTTACACAAGAAGCATCAAAGCCTAGAATTAGACAAATGGTTGATTTTAGAGATGATATATTAAATTTCTTGATTAAGGCATTCTCAAGATTCTCTCGTGGTGAAATGTTTGATGCAGGATTATCTAAATTATTAGGACACCCTGAATTCGAAGACCATAGTGTTATGCAAAACCTTATCAAGGCAGTAGATAGTGAAGTCATGAAGTCTTTTGCGACAGGTGCTGATATGGGTGTTCAAATCCATATTGGTTGTGAAAATATGTGTGAAGGACTTGAGGGATGTTCAATTGTAACAATGCCTTTTATAGTTAATGATAATGAAAACGGCTCAATTATACTTGTAGGTCCTACAAGAATGAATTACCGTGCTACTATTCCACTACTTGAATATGTAGCTAAGAATATGAATAAGTTAAATAATAGGTAGGTGTTAGAATTGTCAAACGTTAAAGATGAAAAGAATTTAGAAGCTGAAGAAGCGCGTGAAGAAAAAGAAGAAGTTAAAGATGACCTTAATGATGTAGATTATAAGGAAGAGGCTGATACTTCTAAAGATAAAAAGAAGAAAAAAGAAAAGAAGGATTCAAAAACAGTAGAAATTGAAAATCTAACTGCAGAGGTTGGAAAGCTTAAGGCTGAGGTTGAATCTTGGAAGAATGAATATTTAAAGGCAAGAGCTGAACTTGAAAATTCTAAAAAGAGAATTTCTGATCAAGCTGCTATTGATAGAAAATATGCATCACAGCATGTAATTGGTGAATTAATTCAACCAGTTGATATGCTTGTACAAATAGTTAATATGCCTGCACCAAGTGAGGATGTAAAGAATTATCAAATTGGATTCCAAATGATTGCTAACCAATTAGCAGACATTTTAAAGAATGAAGGATTAAAGCCAATTGAGGTTAAGGTTGGTGAACAATTTGATCCAAAGTTCATGCAAGCATTAGATACTGTATCTGATGATACAAAGGATAACGGCGTTATTGTTTCAATAAGACAAAGCGGTTATATGTATAAAGATAGAATTTTAAGACCAACAATGGTTATTGTTAATAAAATTGAAAAGGTAGAAGAAAAGGCTACTGAAGAAGAGATTAAAGAAGAAACGAAAGGTGAATAAATATTATGACAAACAAGATTATTGGTATTGACTTAGGTACTACAAATTCATGTGTATCTGTAATGGAAGGCTCAGATGCTAAGGTTATTCCTAATGCTGAAGGTGGAAGAACTACTCCATCTGTAGTTGCATTCAAGGGTGATGAAATTCAGGTTGGTGATGTTGCAAAGAGACAAGCAATTACAAACCCAAATACTATTTCATCAATTAAAAGACATATGGGAGACACTTCTTATAGAGTAGATATTAATGGTAAGAAGTATACTCCACAAGAAATTTCAGCTATGATTCTTCAAAATTTAAAGAAGACTGCTGAAGCATATTTAGGTGATACAGTTTCAAAAGCTGTTATTACAGTTCCTGCATATTTCAATGATGCACAACGTCAAGCTACTAAGGATGCAGGTAAGATTGCAGGCTTAGAAGTTCAAAGAATTATCAATGAACCAACAGCTGCAGCATTAGCTTATGGTATTGATAAGACTGATAAGGAACAAAAGGTATTAGTATTTGACTTAGGTGGTGGTACATTCGATGTATCTATCCTAGATTTAGCTGATGGTACATTCGAAGTATTATCAACTGCTGGTGATACTCACCTTGGTGGTGATGACTTCGACCAAAAGATTATCGATTGGTTAGTAGATGGCTTTAAAAAGGAAAATGGTGTTGACTTATCAAATGATAAGATGGCATTACAAAGATTAAAGGATGCAGCTGAAAAGGCTAAGAAGGATTTATCAGGTATTACATCTGTTGAAATTTCTTTACCATTCATTTCAATGTCAGCAGCAGGCCCATTACATTTAAATACAACTTTAACTAGAGCTCAGTTCAATACTTTAACTGAAGATTTAGTTCAACGTTGCTTAGGACCAGTTAGAAGAGCATTATCAGATGCTAAGCTTACTGCAAATGATCTAGACCAGGTATTATTAGTTGGTGGTTCAACTCGTATTCCTGCAGTTCAAGAATTAGTTAGAAGAGAATTAGGTAAGGAACCTAATAAGAGTGTTAACCCAGATGAAGCAGTATCAATCGGTGCAGCTATTCAGGGTGGTGTATTAACAGGTGATGTTAAGGATGTATTATTACTAGATGTTACACCATTATCATTAGGTATTGAAACATTAGGTGGTGTATTCACTAAGTTAATTGATAGAAATACAACAATTCCTTGTTCAAAGTCACAGGTATTCTCAACTGCAGCAGATAACCAGCCAGCAGTAGATATCCATGTATTACAAGGTGAAAGACCAATGGCAGCTGATAACAAGACATTAGGTCGTTTCCAATTAGGCGATATTCCTGCAGCTCCAAGAGGAGTTCCACAGATTGAAGTTAAGTTCGATATCGATGCAAATGGTATCGTTAACGTATCTGCAAAGAACTTAGGTACTGGTAAGGAACAAAAGATTACTATTCAATCTGGTTCAGGTTTATCAGAAGATGAAATCAATAGAATGGTTCATGAAGCTGAAGAAAATGCTGAAGCTGATAAGAAGAAGAAGGAAGAGGTTGACTTAATTAATGAAGCTAACCAATTAATCTTCCAAACTCGTAAGGCATTAAATGACTTAAAGAATGTTGATCCAACTGAAAAGTCTCAAGCTGAGACATTATGTAATGAATTAGAAAAGGCATTAGAATCTAAGGATATGGCTCAGATTCGTGCTAAGAAGGAAGAATTAGAGAAAGTTGCTCAAGGTATTGCAACAAAGGCATATCAACAGGCACAAGAACAGAATAATAACAACAATGGCGGTAACGCAAATGGAAATGGCGGCCATGGTGATTCTGTAGACGCTGATTTCTCAGACGTTCAATAATTAAAAAACTAAAAGACGAAGGGTAGTGGTACCCTTCGTTATTGTGTATTGAGGAGGACTCTTTATGGCTCAGAAAAGAGATTATTATGAAGTACTAGGCTTAAGTAAAGGTGCATCTGATGATGAAATTAAGCGTGCATATAGAAAGCTTGCAAAGCAATATCATCCAGATGTAAATAAAGAACCAGGTGCCGAAGAAAAGTTTAAGGAAATAAATGAAGCATATGAGACATTATCTGACCCTAATAAGAAGGCAAGATATGACCAGTATGGCTTTGAGGATCCAACACAAGGCTTTGGTGGTGCAGGATTTGATGGCGCAAACTTTGGTGGATTTGATGATATTCTAAACGCATTCTTTGGTGGTGGAAGAAGTCAAAGACAGAGTTCAAATAGCCCAAGACGTGGTAGAGATGTTGAACACCAAATGAATATTACATTTGAAGAAGCAGTTTATGGCTGCAAAAAGAGAATAAGATTATCTGTTGATGACAACTGTCCTCATTGTGGAGGAAATGGTGCTGAGCCAGGATCTACTACATCTACATGTGCTAAGTGTGGAGGTAGAGGTAGAGTTATCATGCAAACAAGAACATTATTCGGCATGAGTAGAACTGAAGCTGTATGTCCTGATTGTAATGGTAGAGGTAAAACATTTACTCATAAGTGTAGTGAATGTCATGGTACAGGTAGAGTAAGAAGACCTAAGGAAGTTGAAATTACAATTCCAGCTGGTATTCAGTCTGGTCAATCATTAAGAATGGCTGGATATGGTGAAAGTGGCTTTAATGGTGGCGAAAACGGTGATTTATATATCGAATTCATTTGTGGTGAGCATGAATCATTTAAGCGTGATGGACAAGATATTATTCTTGAAATTCCACTTTCTATTACACAAGCTGCTTTAGGTGATACTATTAAGGTTCCTACAATTGATGGTGATGTTGAAGTTAAGATTCCTCAAGGTACTCAGCCAGGTACTAAATTAAGATTAAGAGGAAGAGGTACAAAGAATCCAAAGGGTGGTTCATCTAGAGGAGATCAATATGTTATTTGTAATGTAATTGTACCTAAGAGTCTATCTAAGAAGGAAAAGCAAATCCTAGAAGAATTCCAAAAAGAAGAAAAAGAAGAAAAGCAATCTCCATGGGATAACTTCATTAATGGATTTAGACGTATTTTTAACGGAAAATAATTATATATTTTAAATGAGGACACTTCTATATTAGTAATTTTATAATACTTATAGGAGTGTTTTTTATCACCATTAATTAATTTCTTGTATAGAGTTTAAAATTTTGGTATAATAGTAGAGAATTTTAGGAGGATTTATAACTTATGGAACAGAATCAATTTGAAGGATTAGAAGACATCGAAACAAAAACAATTAAACCTGAAGATGAGATTGAACATCCAAAGGAATTTGAAAAGCTTTTAAAGCTAGAAGCTGATAGAAAGAATTATGATAAGGCAGCTACATTAGTAGAATTTGGTTGCTTCCAACAAAAGGAAGTTACACCACAGGATATTAACTTCCAAGTTTTAGAAAAGGGAAGCTATGAAAAGAAATTCAAGAATTCTTATGACCTATATAAGAATATTGAAACAGGTGAATTATTATTTATCTTACCTTTAGTTGAAAACAACCAAGGGGATGAAAAGGAAGATAAATCAATGAAGCCTTATGCATATGATGTATTATTCGTGGAAAATGTTAGCGAAGAACAATATAAGGAAGTATTAATTGCTGGAAGAAATAATTTAAAGGTATCTTCTAAGAAGTTATTAACATTATCTTATGTTTTAGCTATTGCTAACGCTGTACTTGCAGTAGTAGTTTATTTTGCAGTAGTTATTTATCAAACAACTGTTTCAAGTACTTCTTTAGGACAGTCATTATTATTAGCATTTATGTATGCTGGACCATTAATTGCTGGTGTTGCAATTTCAACTCCTTTAGTTTGTATTGCAAATATTCAGCAAAAGAAGTTTGCAGAAGGTAAGTGATATGCAAAAATACTTCATAAGTGATGACGATTTTAAAAATAATAAAATTACATCAGATGACGCTTTTCATATATCTAATGTAATGCGTTCTAAGCCTGGGGATGTTGTTTTAGTTGGAAACAATGGTAAAACATTAAAGGTTAGATTAACAAATATCACTAAAAATGAAGTATCCTATGAAATAATTGAGGAAGAAACCGGTAATAATGAATTGCCGGTTTTTATATCAATTTTCCAAGGATATCCAAAAGGTGATAAGATAGAGGATGTTATTAAATATGGTACAGAGTATGGTGTTGCTGAATTTGTACCTACAATAATGAAAAGAAGTGTTTTTAAATTAGATTCTAAGAAAAAAGAATCTAAATTAAAAAGATTCCAAACAATTGCTAAGGAATCTAGTGAACAATCTTTTAGAAACAATATGTCAATTGTTTCTGATATCAAATACTTAAAAGAAATTGATTTTAGTCAATATAATGTAAAAATATTATGCTATGAAGAGGATGCTAAAATTGGTGAGGCATCTAACCTAAAAAATATCATTAAAAATCTAAATTTAAATGATAAGGTTGCGGTTGTTATTGGACCTGAGGGTGGAGTTGATGATACTGAAGTTGAATACCTTACAAGTAAGGGATTTATAAGATGTGCTTTAGGACCAAGAATCTTAAGAACTGAGGTAGCATTATATTATATTTTATCTGCAATTAGTTACGAAATGGAGCTTAAATAATGTCAAAAATTGGTTTTATAACTTTAGGATGTAAAGTAAATATTTATGAATCAAATGCGTTAAAAGAAGAATTTATGAAAATGGGCTATGAGGTTTCAGAGGCTTCAAGTGATTGTGATGCTTTTATCATTAATACTTGCTCTGTTACAAATCAAGCTGATGCCAAATCACGTCAAATGATTCACAAGTGCATTAAGCTTAACCCAAATGGAATTGTTGCTGTTATGGGGTGCTACTCACAATCTAATCCTGAAGCTAAAACCATTGAAGGAGTAGATATTTTACTTGGAAACAATAATAAGCATGAAGCGGTTAAAAAGATTGATGAAATGCTTAAAAATGGTAGATATCGCTATGTTAATTTATTAGATATATTAAGAGAAAAGGAATATGAACCTTTAGGTGTAACAATGTTTGACCATACTAGAGCGTTTGTTAAAATTGAGGATGGTTGCCAAAACTTCTGTACATATTGTGTTATTCCTTTCGCAAGAGGCCCTGTTAGAAGTAAGAAGGCAGATTCTGTTATTGAAGAAATTAAGGCTGTTGCAGAAAAGGGTTATAAGGAAGTTGTTTTATCAGGTATTGATACTGGTAAATATTATGATAAAGAAACTGATACTAATTTTGCAAAATTATGTAAAAGAATTATAAATGAAATTCCTAAAATAAAAAGACTTAGAATTTCATCAATTGAAATAACTCAAATAACTAGTGAATTCTTAGATGTATTAAAATCATCTAATGTTATTGCTGACCATATGCACCTACCTATTCAATCAGGTAGTGATAATGTTTTAAATATGATGAAGAGATTCTATAATACTAAAGAATTTAAGGAAAAAATTGATTTAATAAGAGAAGTTAGACCTAATATGGCAATATCTAGTGATGTTATTGTAGGCTTCCCTACAGAAACAGATGAAGACCATAAGAAATCAATGGAATTTATTGAATCTATTGGTATGACACATCTACATGTTTTCCCATTTAGTAAGCGTCAAGGCACAAGAGCTGCAGATTTCCCTGATCTAGACCCTCAAATTAAGAAGGTTAGAACAAAGGAAATGATGGATTTATCATATAAGCTTGAAAGAAGATATAATTCTAATTTCATTGATAAAACATTAGATGTGATATTTGAACAAAAGGATAGTAAAGGAAGAATAGTAGGACATTCTTCAAATTTTATTGAAGTAGTTGTTTTAGGTGATGAATCATTAATAGGTAAATATGCTAATGTACATATTACAAAAGTAGAAGGCATAAAGCTTATTGGTGAGATAACATCATTTATAGATTAAACGGGAGTGAGCAATCACTCCCTTGACTTTTATTTTTTTGTATGCTAAACTTTATGTAAAGTAAACTTAACATTCATAACATAGGGAGGAAGAATGTATGAAAAAGAAATTGGGAGTTTTTATAATTCTTTTAGTAATTGCATTAGTAGTTTCAACTAATATTACATTTGCTGAAGAGGTTATAACAACAGAAGAAACATGGATAGATAAATATATAGTTAATGGACTAAATGCTTATTTTTCAAAAGAGTTAAGCTTTTTAGGATTTTTATTAGCAGCTGCGTTAGCAGGTACTGGTATAACTGCATTTTCATTTGGAAAGGCATCACTTTCATATACAAATGATAAGATTAAAAATTATATTTTAGGAATCTCTATTTGTCTTTTAGTTATAGGAATTTCAGCAATAGTAGGATATTTAATTCATTATTCAAATAGATACCTTGGAATGCCTTTAGTTATAATTGCAACAATTATGATATTTACATTATCATTACTTGATCAAAAGAATTTTAAATTAATTGTTATTGGTTCAAGTGTTGCGTTAGGATTCCTAACAATATTTATCTTATTAACAATTGTATTAACTGCAAATGGTGAATTAGATTTCTTTGAAGAGAATAGTGTGGTAGATGGATTATTTTCTTTTTCTGAATTAGGTGTTGTTGCTATGAACGTA
>JAEEGH010023132.1_pt1 | contig 12670 bp, 5 predicted proteins | sample 9134181 | NCBI WGS metagenome assembly JAEEGH01 (sample SAMN16246544, study PRJNA631951) | gut metagenome | biome: gut microbiome; feature: rumen; material: DP-attached | host: Bos | place: Iran: Karaj | collected 2018-10 | reverse complement strand
CGTCGGTCGCAGCCAGCACCCTGGCTATGCGGGCGCGGCACAGTGGATCGCCCGCAAGGGCATACGCCTTGCCGACCTTGGCGCGGAACGCCTCGTAGAAGCCGATCCTGCGCCACGGGATCACGCGGTTCATGAACTCGCCTGCGCTTTTCGGCGTTTCGGTGCGCGTTGCCGTGCGCACCATGTCTATGGCTTCGCGCATCTTGCCCGCTCCCGCGCCATAGGCGGTGCAGAATTCGTCTATGACCTTCTCAAGGTCGCAATCGGGATTCCAGCAGCATCGGGCCATTACGTAAGTGTTCAGTTCATAGAAGGGCTGACCGCCGAATTCGCTTTCCATGAAGTAGCGCCGTATCCCGAGATCGCGGAAGAAGCGCATGTCGGAATAGATCGCGTCGACGTTCACCTCGGGGAAGAGCCGTCCGCGCGAATAGTGCCGGTTGTACAGCATGTAATCCCATATCTCCAGATGTTTCGTCAACTTCGCCCAGTCTTCGACGATCTTCTTGCGCGGAGCGTTCAGCGGATGCGACAGCGGCAGCATGTGGTTGGACTGCGTATAGAGGTCACAGAGCCAGATTATGACGTTGTCCTCGGGAACTATGCCGACCGGAACCGTTTCCGTGGAGACGTACGCGAACGTCCTGATCTTGACGTCGGGATACTCGGCGCGTATCTTCCTGGCGAGCCTGTTCACGAACTCCAGCTGAAGCCCCGCGTCACCGCCTTCGGCATGTCCGCCCGGAACGCGGTTGTATTTTGCGATCACCTTCCGACACTCGGGACACAGGCACAAGTAGTCGCACGAATCCATCTGCGTCATATCGTATATGCACGGAGCGCCCGTTCCGTGCTTCTCCCTGTCGGCGGCGACAAACCGCGCCAGGGAGGAATACACGATGTCGAATGCAAGCGGACATGTGAAGCATATCTGGCTGGCCGAGTTGCGTACGGCACGACGCTTGCCGCTTACATCCATCGAGAAGCATTCGGGATGGTCCTTGAAGTATTTTTCGGGCGGGATGTAGTCGTATAAGCTATGTGCGCCGCGAGTCTGCGTCGAGAGGCGCTCGTCCTGTTCGATGTCTTGCGTCCGGTAATGGAAACGCAACCGTCTGGGATAGCCGGCCCTATCGCCTGCAAGGGACTGCCGCGTGAGGGGGCCCGCGCCTTCCCAGCCACCTGCATACACAGACCTGCTGTAGATGGCGGGACTATCCGTGAAATCGCATACCGGCACCTTGAGATCCGGGTTTGGAACGTACGGTTCTTCTCCCGACAGCGTCATCTGGCGATAGCCGCAGAACCGGGCAAGGAATTCGGTTACGCCGTACGACGTTCCCGTGCCGGTCTTTGCGTATATGAATACGCGCCCCGGTACGGCCTTGATGCGAAAAGCGAGATTCGGGAGATCGCATGGTCCCAACGCCTCGCGCGTCTCCCGCAAGTTGCCCAGGCATATGGCGGCCGTGGCGTTGGAAGGCGCCGTAGACTCGGAATAGAGCGCAATCCTTCGCCCGACGATCCGTGACAACGCGTTCGTCAGATCGGCGGCCGCGCCGCCGCCCCACCGCACGACCGATCCTGCGGCCGGCGGACCGAAGAACGAATCCTCCGCCACAACGATGGCATCGGACACGCGAACAGCCGTCGAAGCCGAGATTTGCTCCGCGCCACTTCGAAAGGCGAGCGCAGGCAGGGTTACAAGAGCCACGGCGATTTTGGCACGAAATGACATGGCGTAATGTTATCAAATGCATGCGCGGAATGTCAACAGTTATCGATTCGCGGATGCGTCCAGGTTGTGTTGCGGGGTGAGCAAAACGGGAAGACCTACCGCGAAACGGGGAGGGCCCCCATCAAGGCGGCTATCGCCGCGAAACGTTCGCGTTTGGCACGGGCGTAGTCGCCGCAACGGGTCGTGAGCACGACCGCATACCTGCGGCGCTTGACGTCAAACAATACCGTCTGTCCGCTCCACCCCGAATGGAAAAGCGAGGTGCCGACCAGCTCCTCCGGCAATTCGGCGGCGAACGTCTGCCAGCCGAATCGCCGCGCACCGTCCACGCAACTTGCCTGCAAGGGGACTATTTCGGCCATTTCAGATGCGCCGAAGATTCGTGTTCCGCTGTCGGTTTCTCCGCTGCGTAGATAGACGCGCATGAGCTTCGCCATGTCCTTTGCGGTCGAGAACAGGCCGGCATTGAAGGTGCCTATGCCCGATTCCCAAAGCGGCCTTGCCACAAAATCGGAAATGAGGCCGGGGCGTTCCGTGCCCATCGTCTGCGCCAAACGATCAGCCCCTATTCCCGGCGGCGGTCTTCCAAGCGCCGTGTCTTTCATCCCGATCGGATCGAATATCTCACGCCGGCAGAAATCGGCCACCCTGCATCCGGTCGCAGCCTCGAACGCCTGTCCCAGCAGGACATAGTTGCGACAGGAATAGAAGACCTTCCCCTGTGTCGGTTCTTTCGGTGGCATCGAAAGAATGTTGTGCAGCATCGTATGGGCATCCCGCGAGAAATAAACGCGGGGACTTCCATCGGCCTCGCCGAAGCCCGATATATGGTTCGCAAGATCGCGCAGGGTTATGCGCCTCTCCAGCGTCGTACGATAGGTGGGTAGACGGTTCGTAAAGGGCATATCGAGATCGACAAGCCCTTTCGCATGGGCGACAAGGTAGGCCGTCACGCCGGCGGCCACCTTTGTGACGCTCGCCATGTCAATCACCGTATAGGGTGTCATCGGAACCTTGTGCGCGGCATCTGCCCAACCCCACGACGCGGAAAGGTCGTCGCCGTCCAGACCTCCCGAAACCACGGCGGCGCCATGTATGACGCCATCCGCAATCTCGGCCTCGAATATCTTGGCGCATTCGTCGATCGGACCGGCGGTGACGGCAACCGCAGACGCAAGGCCGAAGGCGCATGCCAGCAGGGCCTTCGTTGCCTGGTTCAGGCTTGTGACAAGTTTTGCGGCGTATTTCTGCGACGCATGCACAATGCTATTGTTCCTAGGATGCAAATTTAGGGCATTCACAATCCATCCCCCTTGGTTCAGCTGGCGCACATTATAAACCATACGGTTCCGCAAAGTCAACGGGCGAAGCCCGCTATTTGCGTAACGAAAACTGATGCCTTTGTGCCGATCGTTTGGTATAATGTTGACGATATGGAAAACATAGAACGCCAGTCCATGGAAACGGACATCGTGGTGACGGGCTTCGGACCCGCCGCCGCCGGATTTCTCGCCACGCTCGGACCTGAGCTCGCGAAGACGAAGGAAGACGGCTCGCCGCTCGTCGAATCGAAGGCGATGCCCGGCATGCCGCTGCAGGTGACGTGCTACGAGCGCGCGGACGACGTGGGCTTCGGCGTCTCCGGCATCGTCACGAAGGGCACGGCCATCAAGGCCACGTTCCCCGATCTCGATCTGGCCGCCGAAATCCCGAACGCCATCGAGGTCAAGGAAGAGAAGCTCGCCTACCTCTTCGACCACCTCGGATGCTCGAAGCGCTCCCTCGGCACGAAGCTCGTGGATTGCGCCTTCAAGGTGGGCGGCCTCATCATGCGAGGCGGCAAATGGCAGGCGCGCGAACTGCCGTTCATTCCGCCGTTCATGGACAAGAAACCCGGCTACATCCTCAACATGGGCGCGTTCATGGGCTGGGCCGCGCAGAAGGCGATGGAGTACGGCTTCATGATCATGCCCGGCTCGCCCGTCGCCGAACCGCTCTTCGAGGGCGACAAGGTCGTGGGCGTGCGCATGGCCGACCAGGGCGTGGACAAGAAAGGCGCGCCGCAGGAAGGCGTGTACATGCCCGGCATGGACATCAAGGCGGCGCTCACGGTCGTCGCGGATGGTCCGGTGGGCGCCGTCGGCCGCGCGCTCGACGAAAAGTTCGGCCTGCCGCCCGGCCACCATCGCAACGACTGGGGCGTGGGCATGAAGGCCGTCGTGCAGCTGCCGGAATCCTGTACGCTGGAACCCGGTACCGTGCTGCATACGCTTGGCTTCCCGGAACCGGAAATCTTCGGCTTTTTCTACGTGGGCCCCAACCGCACGGCCTCTATGGGCATTTTCGTCGCGCCGTGGCAGGATACGCCCGTGCGCACGACCTACCGCTATCTGCAACATTGGATGATGCATCCGTACATCTGGCGGCACATCGAGGGCGGCACGCTCTTGAGCTGGGGGGCGAAGTCCATCCAGGAGTCCGGCGTGGAAGGCGAACCGTTCCTCGTGGGCGACGGCTATGCGCGCATCGGCGAAGGATCTGGCACCACGGACTGCCTCGCGAACGCGGGCGTGGACGAGGCGTGGGAATCGGGCGCGATGCTCGCGAAGGCGGTTCTGGAGCTGGCGAAGGACGGCAAGGACTACACGAAGGCCAACTTGGAGGCCACCTACGTGAAGCTGCGCCGCGCCTCGGCGCTGGACAAGCGCCTCCGCAAGGCGCAGGGCGCGCGCAACGGGTTCAACAAGTCGTTCTTCTGGGGCATGGTGGGCGAGGGGCTCTGCGGCTTCACGGGCCTCAGCCTGCCGTTCAAGAGCGTGCCGCCCGCCACGCGCATACCGGATCTGGAAACGGCGGTCAAGGGTCGCATCAAGGACAAGGCGAAGTTCGAGGCCGCCGTGGCCGCCGCGAAGAAGGCCGGCCAGCCGCTCCACGACGCTGTGATGGACGCCTGCGGCTGGCCGTCCATCCCGTTTGACGGCAAGCTTTTGATGTCGCATCAGGATGTGCTGCTGATGGGCGGCAAGGTGCAGGCCGCGCCGGGCTTTGCGGACCATGTCACGTTCGCCGATCCGTCGCTCTGCGCCACCTGCACGAAGATGACGTGCGTGGAAATCTGCTCCGCGCAGGCGCTCATGCCGCCGGAAAATCCCGGCGAGGTACCGAAGTTCGACCGCGAGAAGTGCGTGCACTGCGGCGGCTGCATCTGGAACTGCGCGCGCCTGCTGCCGGGCACGACGAAGTCCAACATCGTCTTCAAGGCCGGTTCGGGCGGCCTCCACTCAAACGAGAACTGATCCTCGGGGAGACCTGAATCATGTTGCGCAAAACGATAGGCCTGACGATTGCGAGCTGCGCGGCGGCGGCTGGTGCGGCGGCTTCATACGTGCCGGAGCCTCAGCCGGTGAAGAGTGCCGTCGAGATCACGGCACTCTACTACCCGGGCACGGAGCACATGCCCGAATGGGACATGGTTGCACAAACGCGTCCCGAGATAAAGCCGTATCTCGGGTGGTACGACGAGGGCAGCCCCGAAGTGATCGACTGGCAGATCAAGTGGGCGGTCGAGCATGGCATATCGAGCTTCTGCGTGGACTGGTACTGGAATCGCGGCCGTCGCCGCCTTGAGCATTGGGTGAAGGGCTACTACAAGGCCCGCTACCGCAAGTACCTCAAGTGGTACATGATGTACGCAAACCACAACCAGCCCGGCGCACATTCCACCGAGGATCAGATTGCCGTAACCAGATACTGGATCGACAACTACTTCAAGACGCCCGAATACTACACGATTGACGGCAAGCCGGTCGTATGCTATTGGGCACCCAAGAACCTTGACCGCGATTTCATCGCCGAGGCGGCGGCGAAGGGCGAGGTATTGAAGGAAGGCGAAGGAATCCGCCGTGCGTTCGCCATCAGCGAGAAAATGGCGAAGGAGGCTGGGCTTCCCGGCATCCACTGGCAACTGATGTGGAGCAGCACGGAGTATGATCCTGCCTACGCCCGCGCAAGTCGCGGCAGAGGGTTTGAGTCGTCGATAAGCTACGGCTTTGTCGCGGCGGCGCGCGCGCTCGCGCCAAAGGCGGCGGCGAAGGCCGAGGGCCTGACGTATGACATGGTTGCCGAAGGCATCCCGAAACTTTGGACGACAAAGGCCGCGCAGCGGGAACTTCCCTGGTGGCTACCGATTCCCACCGGCTGGGACGATCGCCCGCGCTCGTTCCAGCACGCCCGAATCGTCCGGGACCGTACGCCGGAGAAGTTCGCCGCAATCTGCCGCGAGGCGCGGGCATTCTGCGAGAAGAACGGGATTCGCCATGTCATCATCCATCCGATCAACGAATGGCAGGAAGGGAGCTACATCGAACCGAACGAGGAATGGGGCTTTGGGATGTATGACGCCATTCGCGACGCATTCTGCCAAAAGCCCGCAACCGGCTGGCCAAAGAACCTTCGCCCAACCGACATCGGCCTCGGCCCATACGAATACCCGCCGTCGCTCCGCTCTTCCGTGCAGCGCTGGGATTTCGATTCCTCCACCGAAGGCTGGTATCGCCAGCCGTATGGCGGCGGCGAGGTGGAGAACCATGATGGTTGCCTCACCTTCGTCGTGACGCGCCGGAAAAACTATAACATCCGCCAGTGCGTGAGGCCCTTTGACGCCGCGAAATACCGCACGTTCCGCATCCGCATGAAAATCACGCCGAACGCGCAATGGACGGCTGACGAACGCGATGTTCCGGAAATGCGTCTCAAGTGGGGGACAAGTGACTGCCCGATCATACGCCCAGGAATAGTCGTGGAGGACAAGAGCTGCGTCGCGGGATGCCCCGTCAAGCCAGATGGCGCATTTCACGAATACGCGCTTGACCTTTCGGCGAATCCCGAGTGGAAGGGGATGGTTGATGAACTTTGGTTCGAGGCGTGCCAGATCATGCACGCCCGCGTAGCGATAGACTGGATGAGGTTCGAGTAGCGTAACATGAAAATGCCATACTGCCGCGCAACCGTTGCGACGGAAACATCTACGAAGGCGCGGTCAGCCACGCCGACCTCGCGGGCAAGACGCTGCGGCCGTTCGTTACCACGCCGACGTACCCGGCGTATCTTGCCGAAGCGGACAACAATGTCACCAACAACTACGACGCCTGGGCGGCGCGGTACGGCTACGACGCGCTGGGCGCGAACGAGACGGCCTACCTGCTGGACGTCGCGCCGGGTGCGGTTACGAACGGGGTGGCGGCGCTGAAGATCGTCGAGATGGGCGTCACGAACGTCCCCATGAGCGAATGCGGCGACTATGAGGGTCTCGCCCGGATGATGGGTTACAGCGGCGACACGCTGTCTTTCCGTCAGCTCGTGCTGGCGAGCGACGTGGCGCCGCTCAAGAAGGGCCCATGAAAATACCACGAAAAAGGGGAGGGGCGGCGTTTTCGCCGCGTTGCTCCATTCACGCATCGTCATGTTGAAGTGTATTGAGTTGCGTATGGAGCTTCTTAAGAAAGTGTATTTAACCAACTGTGATTCTTCTTAAAAAGGTGTATTCTGCATTGACGGGTGTGGGCATTATATGATATAATTCGCGGCATGAAACGCAAAATATACGACAAACTGTTGCAATGGAAGAACGAGAGCGCAGACAAGTATGCGCTTCTTGTCGAGGGAGCTCGTCGTGTTGGCAAGAGCTGGATCGTGGAGGAATTTGCCAAGAACGAGTACAAGTCGTTTCTTATAATCGATTTTGCAAAGACGAACAGGAGGATCAAAGAGTTGTTCGAGGAGAAACTCGATGACCTTGACGAGTTTTTCATGCTTCTGGAGGCAAGGACGCGTACTGAGTTGATTAGAGGTGAAACGCTGATAGTGTTTGACGAGGTGCAAAGGTTCCCCCGTGCTCGCGAGGCGATCAAGTATCTGGTGGAGGATGGCCGTTTCCATTACATTGAGACAGGGTCGCTGATTTCAATCAAGAAGAATGTCGAGGACATTGTCATCCCAAGCGAGGAGCTGAAGATCCAGATGTTCCCAATGGACTTCGAGGAGTTCCTTTGGGCATTGGGAAGGGAAGGTCTTGTGAAGCTCATCCGCAGAAGGTTTTTCAATGGGCAGCCCATGGGGCAGGCCGACCATCGTCTTGCGATGGAGGCGTTCCGGCAGTATCTGGTGGTCGGCGGGATGCCGCAGGCTGTCGAGGCGTTTGCCAACGGATATGACATACGGGGCGCCGAGAAGTCCAAGCGGGCAATTCTCGATTTGTACAGCTACGACATCGGAAAATTCGCCGGCAGGCTCAAGCACAAGGTTCGCGCCATCTGGAACAACATACCTGGAGCCTTGAGCGCACAGGAAAAGCACTTTAAGCCGGGGCTCGTGAAAGAGGGTGTCAAAATGCGCGATCTTGATTCCCCCTTTGAGTGGCTTGCGGAGTCAATGACGGTAAATATCGCCAGCAACGTGACGAACCCGAACGCCGGGCTTAAGATGTCCGAAGACAGGACGCTTATAAAGTGCTACATGGGCGACACGGGGCTACTTGTCAGCCATGCGTTTTCGGAGAACGGCAACGCCACATGCGACATGCAGTGGAAGATACTGACTGGCAAGCTGGAGGTGAACAAGGGGATGCTCATGGAAAACGTGGTCGCCCAGATGCTGCGGGCCGCCGGGCAGGAGCTGTTTTATCATTTCAACGCAACGCAAGATGACCGTGACAGCAGGATGGAGATAGAGTTCCTTCTTTCCAAAACGAAGATATCCGCAAGACACAACATATATCCTGTCGAAGTCAAGAGCGCCAACGACTACACAACGGCGTCTATGGACAAGTTTCGAAGGAAGTTTGCGCCGATAATCGCAAGGCCCATAGTCCTTCACCCGGGCGATGCGGATTTCTCATCCACTGTACTGAAACTGCCTCTCTATATGGCCATGTTGATTCCGGAAATGTCTTGACCGAGGGGCATCTCGCGCCCATTGTTGGGCTGTAGGCTATTTCCTAGACATCGGCTACCGGCAACATTAGAAATGCGCCGGTATTTTTGCTATAATATTGCCATCCACGGAGCAATAGCATGAAAATGCCACACATTCGCTCAACACTCGCCGCGGCGGTCGCCGTCGCGGGCGTCGTTGTCGCGCGTGCCTCCACGTTCACAGTGACGCCCTCCACCTCGGGCGCCACCGCCACATTCACCGTCACGCGCTCGGACACGAACGCCGCCGAGACCGTGCGCTACCGCACCGTGTCGCGCTCCGCGCTCGCGGGCCTGCACTTCATGACCGGAATGGGCAACCTCTCCTTCGCCGCCGGCGAACGGTCGAAGTCCGTCCCGGTCTCGGAGCGCACCGCCGCGGAGATCAACGACCCGCGCTTCATCTACTACCAGTCGGGCGGCGCGACCGGCAGCTCCCGCACCTACCGCTTCGAGGTGATCGACGACGGCGGCTTCGCCCTCGCCTACGCCGACCGCGCGATCTCCTACGACGCGTCCAAGTCCGTCTCCTCTGCGACGTTCGAAGAGAAGTCCGTGACCGTCACCAACGGCGAGATCACCGTGAAGGACACCGGCTTCGCGCAGGCCTACCACGCCGTGCCGCTCGCCAACTACTTCTCCTCCACCATGCCGGAGGACTACCTCGCGTCCAGCGGCGCGAACCTGCGCATGCTCATCGACCTCCAGGCGGCGGAGGTCGATGACGGCTACCAGTACATCCAGATACTAATCAACCAGACCTCCAACTGCGACATGCCCAAGAAAGGCTCCGACAACGGCGACCCCGGCACCGTCCAGATTTCCCGCTACATGGCCGGCTTCGAGCACAGGCACGGCGTCAAGGTCACGAACTTCAAGCGCTACACCTTCCCCGTCGTCTCCACCAACGACAACTGCGGCGCCACACTGCCGTGGAGCGACCAGGGCAACGACGTCGGCAACCTCTGCATGCAGCGCTTCAACACGAACTGCCGCGCCGCCGACGGACGCCTCGTCGTCCCCGCCGCCATCTCCTCGCTCGGCATCCGCTTCACCGCCTCCGGGAGCGACGACGACGACTGGACGGCCAAGTCCGTCGTCGCGCGCATCCAGGCCGTCCCCGCCGGCCCCTCGCTCCTGGACGTCAACCCCGCCGTCACCCCGGCGCCCGTCTGCAAGGGCTCCACCGTCTCCGTCTCCCTGCCGTTCAACGAGATCGTGACCGTCACCGGCACGCCGACACTCTCCACGACCTGGGGCGACCTCTCCTATGTCGCCGGCTCCGGCGCGAACGTCCTCACGTTCGCCGGCCCCGTCACCGCCGCCGCCGGCACCACGCTCCAGCTCACCGGCCTCTCCGGCACGGTCAAGGGCCTCACCGGCACGTCCTTCAACTGGTCGGGGACGACCACCGTCAGCGGCCGCACGGTCGATACACTCTCCGCCCCGCCCCACGAGGGCCTCGTCTACCAGCTCTCCACGTCCGCGCACCTGCTCTGGTTTGCGGACCGCCTCGCCACCGCCCCCAACACCTCCGCCGCCCTCGCCGCCGACATCGACCTCTCCACCGTCTCCGGCTTCGTCCCGATGGGCGGCGCGAACGGCTTCATGGGCACCTTCGACGGACGCGGCCACGTCCTCTCCGGCCTCTCCGTCTCCTCCCCCGCCTCCCCCGCCGCCCCCACCGCCGCGAACCCCGCGCGCTACGGCCTCTTCGGGCAGATCGCCGCGCAGGGCGTCGTCTCCAACCTCGTCCTCTCCGGCGCCACCGTCTCAGCCTCCCGCAACCCCGCCCTCGTCGGCGCCGTGTGCGGACGCAACCTCGGCACGATCGCCCTCTGCTCCGTCCTCGGCGGCGAGGTCTCCACCGGCCCCCGCAGCGCCGTCGCCCCCGGCACCGCCCTCGGCGGCATCTGCGGCGAGAACGCCGGCACCGTCCGCGCCTGCCGCGTCGTCGGCCCCCTCGGCTCCACCGGCGCCGTCCTCTACAACCGCGTCAAGAACGACGTCGTCGGCGGCATCGCCGGCACGAACGCCGTCTCCGGCACTCTCGAATCCAGCTACTTCCACGCCAGCTTCTCCAACGTCGAGAACGCGAACATCACCCGCGGCGCCGTCTGCGGCTCCAACGCCGGCGCCATCCGCCGCTGCGTCGGCCTCCATGACAACTACAACTACTTCAACGGCGCCGTCGGCTCCGACGCCGGCACCGTGGAGGACACGCTCTTCCCCGACGCCTCCGCCTTCTCCGGCGGCGAAGTCTGCTACGCGCTCAACGGCGGCGTCACGGACGGCTCCCAGCCCTGGTACCAGGCGCTCGGCACGGACGACCTCCCGCTCCTCGTCGGCCCGACGGTCTATCCCCACGGAACCATCTACTGCAACGAGATCGTCCACGACTGGCGCACGACCTGGGAACACTCACCCGACTACTCCAACGGCATCTGGACCGCCGTCTGCTCGGTCGGCCACGAAACCAATGTCCTGAACGCCGCCGGCACCGACGCCGTCACGACGGAACCCACCTGCACCGCTCCCGGCCAGACCACCTGGACCTACGTCCCGCCCGCGAACGACTACGGCGTGACGGCGACGACCGTCGTCCAGGACGGCGTCCCCGCCGCGCTCGGCCACGACTGGGGCACGCCCGCTTGGTCTTGGAACACCGACCACACCGCCGCCACCGCCACGTTCCACTGTTCGCGCTGCGACTTCGACGATACAGTTTCCGCCACCGTCACGCGCATTGTTGACGGCGCGAACATCGTCAGCACCGCCACGGCGACCCACCATGGCGAAACCTTCACCGCCACCGCGTCCGTTTCGGCTACGCCGTGGAAGGCGCTGCAGGTGCGACTGGACCTCGGCGGCACCGTCACGCTCACGAACGACGTGACCGCGACGGTCCACGAGATGACGCTGACGGTCACGAACACCGTCACGCTCGACCTGAACGGCCACACGATCGACGCCGACCAGTGCTTCAGGGTCATCGAGATCCGCTCCGGCGGCAACCTCACGCTCACCAACAGCTTCGATGGCGCGGGGGCCATCACCGGCGGCACGGCTTTTAACGGCGGCGGCGTGTATGTTAACGGAGGCGGCACGTTCACGATGACCGGCGGCGAAATCTCCGGCAACGGGGCTGATTACTCCGGTGGCGGCGTGTATGTGAGCAGTGACGGCACGTTCACGATGACCGGCGGCGAAATCTCCGGCAACGAGGCTGATGGCGGCGGCGGCGTGTATGTGAGCGGTTTCGGCACGTTCATGGTCTCGGGTAGCCCTGTTGTTTCCGGCAACACGAAATTAGGCGACGCGACGAACAACGTCTACCTTTACGGGGGCACGATCGCCGTGAACGGCCTTTCGTCGGGTGCGTCAATCGGCGTGACGACCGCGACCACACCGACCGGGTTGTCCCCCGTCACGTTCGCCACCGGCGCGTCGGCGGGCGACGAAGCGTATTTCACGAGCGACAAGCCCGCTTTCGCCGTTGACGCCGCGAACGGCGACCTGCGCTTGAGGAAACTGCCCACGTCGTGGGAACTCCTGCAGGTGCAGCTGAACGCGGGCGGCACTGTGACGCTTACGAACGACGTGACCGCGACGGTCGGCGACGCGACGCTGACGGTCACGAACGCCGTCACACTCGACCTGAACGGTCACACGATCGACGCTGACGGGCGATTCCGCGTCATCCAAGTTCTCGAAGGCGGCAGCCTCACGCTCACGAACAGCGTCGAGGGCGCGGGGGCCATCACCGGCGGCAAGGGTTCTGACGGCGGCGGCGTGTACGTGCGCGGCGGCACGTTCGAGATGACCGGCGGCGAAATCTCCGGCAACACGGCTTCTAGGGGCGGCGGCGTGTACGTGGTCGGCGGCGCGTTCGAGATGACCGGCGGCGCACTCGTCTGCAACACGGCTGCTGTCGACGGCGTCGGCGGCGTGGACGTGTTCT
>JAEEGH010023130.1_pt1 | contig 12671 bp, 13 predicted proteins | sample 9134181 | NCBI WGS metagenome assembly JAEEGH01 (sample SAMN16246544, study PRJNA631951) | gut metagenome | biome: gut microbiome; feature: rumen; material: DP-attached | host: Bos | place: Iran: Karaj | collected 2018-10 | reverse complement strand
CTCCAACGTGTGGAAGATAGGATAATCCCGGACAAACATCAGCGGAACAATGCTGACAATGATGATAATCAGCATCGCCAGGTCGTAAACGAGGCTGACTTTATCTCCGTCCTTGGACTGCTCGATAATTTCGAAGATTCTCTTTCTCACCTTATTTAAGGTGACTGACAGTTTGGCCATTTAATGATATTTTGTTTTTGAAAGTGGTTCTGCCTTTATAATACACCACATCCAGCGTGGTGCCGTCGTTCTCGAAATAGATGGAACGGATGTACCGGTCCGTCTTCTTGTCTTTGCAAACGGGTTCGCACCAGACCAGCGAATACTCCCCTCCCTTGTGGGAAACGGAGCAGAGCACGGTATAGCCCCGGATGTCGAACTGGGCCACACTGGCGTTCTTGCCCCTTTCCTTCTTGGCGGCCTTGCAGGCCTGGGCTATGGAAGATTCGGGATCCAGGCGGCCGAAGGAAAGCCTGGAAGCCGTATCGGCCTTGGGGTTCTTGGAGAGCCACCAGCGGATGGATTCGTCCGTGAGGAGGTCTGCCTTCGAGAGCTGGACCAGGGCGGGATTCTCTTTGAATCGGCCCACTAACCAGGCCACTTCTGCCGGCGGAATGGTGCCTTCCAGCATTTCAGGGCTCTGTCCCTCGATGCGGCCTTCTCCCAGCGGCTTGCCATAGAAAAGGGCCTGGAAGATGTGGTCTTCGGCCGGCAGATAAAGGGCTTCCACATACTCCTTGTCCCCGTTTCTGTAGCCAAAGTGGATATAATTCTGACTGCCTCCAAGAGGAGAAATCATCTCCATAGGGATGACCAGGTTAATCTGGGGCGCGCCCTCCTCCATCGTATAGACGGGAAGGGTCCGCGTCTCCACCAGCGTTCCGTCCGGAGACAGAACGCGGAGCGTCAGATCCGGATCCAGGGCCAGCACCCTTTCCACGCCGTCCTTCTTCCATCCAAGGGCCGAAAGGGCCTTCCCACCGGCCAGGCTGAGGGCCTGCTCAGGGGTAATCTTGGTGGTATTGGCCTCCAGGTACTCGGCCAGAAGGAGGGAGTCCTTCATCTGGAGAATCCTGGGAGCATAGACGGACTTGGGATATTTCTTGAGGAACTTATCGGCCGATTTCACGGAGAAGCTCTCCACCGTCTTTCCATACAGCTTCTTCTCTGCCTTGGACTGCGCGCTGCCTTCCAGCGACAGCAGCAGGAGGAGCCCCACCGCTAATACTATTCTTAAAACTTTCATAGTTGATTTACAGGAGTTTCTTGCGGCGGAACAGAATCCAGACCAGCAGGCAGCTCAGGATCATGATGCCCAGGATGATGACCCAGTTCCAGAAGTTGGCGTTGGGATCATCTGCGTTGATCATAGGCAGGCGCACGTTCATTCCGTAGAAACCGGCAATGAGGGTGGGCGGCATCAGGAACACGCTCACCACGGCCAGGATCTTCATAATCTTGTTCTGCTCCAGGTTGATAAGACCCACCACGGTATCCTGGAGGTATTCCAGACGCTCGAAGCAGAAGTTGGTGTGACTCAGGAGGGAGCTGATATCCTGCAGCAATACGTTCAGGCGGTTTTCCAGGTTGCGGGGCACCTTGGTGGAGCGCATCAGGTTGGAGATGAGGCGCTGCTTATCCACCACGTTCTCACGCACGATCATCGTATTCTCCTGCATCTGGGAAATATCAATGAGGAGTTCCTGGTCAATGTCTTCCTGGTCCGTGATCTGTTTGGCGTACTGCGAAATCTCCTTGGAAAGGAGCTCGATCATATCTGCATCCAGGTCCACACGTTGATCCAATATGCTGGCAAAAACGCTGAAGCCTGTGGGGTACTGCTTGGGATTGACCTGCATCCGGCGCTGAAGTTCCGTAAACGAACGCAGCGGAACCTCGCGTACAGTGGCCAGGGTCTCGTCCATAATGGTGAACGATACCGCCTGCATCATATATTCTTCCGGACCCGGGGTGAGGAAGTTGGTGTTGGCAAAGATGGCGTCGTCCGTCTCGAAATAACGGGACGAAGACTCAATTTCCTCCGCTTGCGCACGGCTCTGGATTTCCGTTCCCATAAAGCTTTCCACGAGACGTTTCTCGTCTCCGGTGGGTTGCACCAGATCGATCCACACTACGTCTTCGAGTTTGAGCTTCGGGAAGTCTTTCTCCGACTGGGAGAGGAGAATTTTTCCGTTTTCCTTATAGAAGATACTCAGCATATCTCTTTTCTGTTTTTAGCTCCGGGCCAGTCGCTCCGGATGGATTATACGTTTCAACCAGCTGACATTACGGAAAAGTCAGCTTGCAAAAGTACGCAAAATTCCCGAAAGTACAAGGCTTTTTTTCTCCTTTCGCCAACAAGGGCACTTACAATCTGTAATTAAATTTTTGAAAAATTCCTTTTCTTTTTCAAAAAAAGGCCGTACATTTGCGCTCAGATAATTAGTAGTGTTCGTTTATAAAGTGTTAAAAACTATGAAGAAAGTATTCATGTTTGTTGCTGTTGCAGCCATGATGATGACTGCCGTAGCTTGCGGTAACACCAACTCCAAAAAGGAGAAGGCCGCTGAGAAAGATGCTCAGGAGCAGGTAGAAGAAGCTGCTGAGGATGTAAAGGACGCCGTTAAGGATGCAGCCGAGGCCGTGCAGGAAGCCGCCGAGGATGTCTCCGAGGCTGTGAAGAACGACTAAGTTCTTCTTTTCCTCAGAAAGAAAATCGACCCCCGTTCTGGAGGTCGTTTTTTGTTAGATAACGCCCAGTTCGCGGGCCTGGAAGATGAGTTCGGGGGTGTTGGCCACGTCGAACTTCTCGAGGAGGCGCTTGCGGTACCAGCGGATGGTTTCAGGGCTGAGAGACAGGGCTTCGGCAATCTGCGTGGCCGTATATCCTTTGGCCAGCAGGTCCAGGATCTCTTTATCACGGGACGTGAGTTCCGGCGCAGTGGCCGCAACGGGGGCCGGTTCTATCGAAGACGTTTTCTTTTCTTCCTTTCCCTTTTTTCGGCCCACGACAACACCCGCCGCTATCAGTGCCAGGGCCACGAGAGCTCCGGCCAGAATGCCCAGCTGCCTCTTCTGTCGGCCCAATACTTCTTTCATATAATCCAGATTCTCCGTCCGGAAGGTAGGGGCATAATCCGGGTGGGCGGCGTAGTAGGCATCGGCCTTTCTCAAATAAGGGAGGGACTTCCAGGTTCTGCCCTGTTCCATATACAGGCGGCCGTAGCCCTTCCATACTTCAACCATTATGAGCGAATCCCCGGAGGCCTGGGCATATTCCATAGCCCGGTCGTACTCTTTCCGTGCCTTTTTCAGTTCGCCCTCATCCACCCAGGTTTCACCCATATTATAATGGAGAACGGAATTGCTCTCGTTCCAGCCATATTGTTCGAAGATTTCACCGGCCTTGGCATACCACTCCATAGCCTGGGGAACATCTCCCATCATATTATAGAGATTGCCGATGGTGCCATACAGGGCCGACCGGGCGTCGTCCACATCCAACTGGGAATACCCTTCCGGCCTTAAAGGAGACGTGGCACCGGAGGCCATCTTTTCAACGCTGGCGAGGGCCGCCTGGTAATAAACCATTGCGCTGTCGTACTGTTCCCGGCCATAATACTGCTGGCCGATATTCCGGTAAGCGTCTGCATTGGCCTCCTCCCAGCCACGGGGACGGCTGATGGACAGAGCCTTCCGGCCGTAGAAAATGCACTTTTCCCCATTGATGACGGCATATCCCAGCATCAGGTCCCGGTAGGCCCGGTTCAATTCCAGCAACTCCTGCTCCGACGCGCGGTCCACGGCATCCGGAGTCCACCGGGCTACTACCCGTTCCAAAGAATCCAAGTTATGGCCGCGGTGGTCATTGTAGGCTTCCAGCGGAAGGAACGCCAGAAATAGCAGAAAGTTTAGGACAGTACGTTTCATACTACAAAAATAAGAATTTCTTCCATCATTACCCTTCTGGATGGTGCCAGCCCCACCACTTCCACCCTTTTGGGTGGTGCTTTTTGATGGTAAAAAAACGATCTTTGCTCACGACTAAGCTAAGGGCCAATACTTAAACACTTATGATATGAAACGTTTACTTCTGTCTGTTGCGATGCTGTCCATCCTGTGCAGCAGCGCACAAGCCCAGAGTTTTCTGGAGAGACTGGGCGAAAGAGCCAAGAACGCCGCCGAGCAGAACATCGGCCAAAAAGTAGAAAAGGGCGTAAACGACGTCCTGGACGGAAAAATCGGCAAAAAGGGAAAGAAGGAGGCCGATGCGGAAAAACCTGCAGCCCCCGCCACCCCTGCCACTGAACCCGCCGCCCAAAAGAAGCCGGTAAACACGGCCTACGCCAAGAGCGACTTTGTCCCCGGCGACGAGATTTTCTTCGAAGATGACTTTGCCAATGAGCAGATGGGTGAGTTCCCGTCTCGATGGGACCTCATCAGCGGTTATGCAGAGGTAGGATCCATCGAAGGCCGAAAGATCATCGCCTTCACGGACGACGGAAGCGGCGCAGTGATTCCCCTGATGAAAGAGCCGCGATCCTTCCTTCCGGACGTATTCACCCTGGAATATGACGTCTTCCTGGGAACTCCCGGAGATTACGAAGACGAACGGGAAAGCGGCAGCAATAACCTCAGCCTGGTTTTTGCCAGCGCCGATGACGAAAACAAGTCCAGCAATATCGATTTCTATTACAGAGGTGACGGCTCTTCCAGCCTCTCCTGGAGCGTCCTGAAGCCGGATGGCGCTTCTACCATCCAAGGCAAAAAGGAAATGGGACTGAACGACGGCCTCACGGATTACAACGGTAAAGACAATCCCCTCAAACCCGGAGATTGGAACCACTTTGCCTTCTCCTTCAACAAGAGGGCCCTCAAGGGCTACGTCAACGGCCAGCGCGTCATCAACATTCCCCTGGCCCTGGCTCCCCAATGCTTCTGGTTCAGCCATTCCGGAAATTACATCTACAGCGGCATTTCCAACGTCCGCCTGGCCCAGGGAGCCGTTCCCCTCTACGACCGCCTGTCCTCCGACGGAAAGATCATCACCTACGCCATCACCTTTGAAGTAGGAAAGGCCGATCTTAAACCCGAATCGATGGTGGAAATCAACCGCATTGCCAAACTGATGCAGGAGAATCCCAATCTGGAATTCGAGGTACAGGGTCACTGCGACAGCAGCGGCTCCGACAAAGTGAACGATCCCCTGTCCCAGAAGCGTGCAGAAGCCATTGTAGCCGCTCTGGTAGAAGAAGGAATTGCCGAATCCCGCCTCACGCCCGTGGGCAAGGGTTCCCACGAGCCCATCGCTTCCAACGGCACCGAAGAAGGCCGTGCCAAGAACCGCCGTGTGGAATTCGTAAAGAAGTAGGTTATGAAAAAGTTATTCGTTACCCTCTTTGCCCTGGCTATGCTGCTGCCAGCCCGGGCCCAGATGACCCCTGAAGCCGTGATGGCGATGACACCCGATTTACCGTCATCGGCCCAACTGCTCAGACACTGGAATGAGCACAACGACCCCAACCGGAAGGAGGCCCCGGATTCCGACATCCTGAACGAGTTTATGGAAGCTTGGAGAGATGCCCAGCAGCAAATCAACGATATGCAGGCCAAAAGTCTTGCCCCAGGTGTCCGTCACGATGTGATGGCCGGGAAAGTGGGTGGAACCAAGAAGACCGCCAGTCAGGTTTCACAGATGAGTGAATCAGAGGCCAAGGCACTGGCGATGTCCACTATGAAAGGGCGCCTGAGCAGTATGGGACTGAGCCAGGCCGATGTAGCCAAAATGCAGAGCGGCAACCTCTCAGAGGCCGAGCAGAAAGCGCTGGCCGACAAAATGATGGCGGCCCAGACCGGCGGACTCACCACCAAAGATGTGGAGGCTATGGAAAATATGTCGGACGAACAGCGGAAGGAATTTATGGAGCAATCCGGCCTGGGAGCCTCTGTGAGCAAGAAAATGAATGCCGACAAGGGCAAACGCGCATCGTCCCAGAAGCAGTATCAGCTGGTGACCAAGATGACCGGGCTCGCTCAGGATGAGTACAGTCTCCAGCAAAAGGCTTATGGGATGATTGAAACAGCCCGAAAGGAAGGGATGGACCTTTTCAATAGAAAATACGGGAAGGCCGATGCTTCCTATCTGGCCGAAATGAAGGCTTTAGCAGGGGCGGCAGAGGAAGATGATGCAGCGGCTGCGCGTTTGCGGGCCACGTGGACGGCCTGGTTCAAGAACAGGAGCAATTTCTATGCGGAATTCATCCCTATGTACCGGGACGCCGTTGTCGGTGCCATGGACTGCAGCCGTGCCCAGATTCTTCCGCTCAAACGGCAGCGGAAAGAGGTGATGGAGCAGCTCTACGCGCTTACCGGCAGCGCGGAATACGCGCTCTCGGAAACGGTCCCGTTCGAGGCATCCTCCATGTATTTCGAACTCTCGGAAAAGATTGTAGATTTTGAACTGGAACTGCCCTACTAGTCCTTAATCTTCATATACCGTAGGATCGAAGCCCGCAAGGGCTTCTTTCCGTTCTACGCAGGTGCCGCACTTGCCGCAGTGCTTTTCGCCGCCTTTGTAGCAGGAGTAAGTTAAAGAGTAATCCAGGCCGAGGGCTTTGCCCCGCAGGGCAATGTCCCGCTTGGTGATGTTGCAGTAGGGGGATACCACCTGGATGCCTTCGTAGGTGCCGGCCTTGACGGCGGCGGAGAAGGCGTCTATGAATTCCGGGCGGCAGTCCGGGTAGATGGCGTGGTCTCCGCTGTGGTTGGCCAGCAGCACGGTATCCAGGCCATAGCTTTCGGCCAGGCCGGCCGCCACCGCCAGCATAATGCCGTTGCGGAAAGGCACCACGGTGCTTTTCATATTCTCATCGGCGTAGGAGCCTTCGGGGATCTCTCCCCCGCTCTGCAGCAGGTCGCTCTTGAAATACTGGCCAATGAAGCCCAGCGGAATAATCAGGTGCTGGATGCCCAGTCTCCGGCAATTCTCCTTGGCACAGGCAATCTCCTTGGCATTGTGCTTGGAGCCATAGTCAAAGGTAACGGCCAGGTCAATGCTGTCCTTATATTCATAAAGCAGCGTGGTACTGTCCAGGCCGCCGGAGTAAATCAAGAGTCCTTTCATATTTTTGTCTTCATAGCTTCCAGGGCCTCCCGGGCACTGGCTACAGCCTCCACCACGGTCTTGGGACCGGTTAGGAAGTCTCCGGCCAGGAACACGTTCTCAAAGCCCTGAGCCGCTTCCAGCAACTTAGAATCCGGCTTCTCGCTTATGGCCGTAAGCAGCGTATCGCATTCTACAAAGTGGTCCGTTCCTTCAATGATGCGGGTAACCACGCGGCCGCCGTCTTCCGGCACCACGTTCTCGCAGTCGCGGAACACCACGCCGCCCTCCTTCACCTCCACCGGCGCCTGGAATACCTTGAACTGGACTCCATCGGCCTTGGCTTCTTCCACTTCCAGGGGATTGGCGGGCATATTCTCAAAGGTCTTGCGGTAGTAGACCCACGTTTCGGCTCCCTGACGCACGGCCGTACGGCAGGCGTCCATAGCCACGTTGCCGCCGCCAATCACAATCACCTTCTTGCCCAGTTTATAGGCCCCAGGATTCTTGAGGAAAGGCAGGGCCTGCAGGGCACGCTCGTCTCCGGGGATGTGCAGGGAGGCGGGTTCTTCGGCCCCGGTGGCCAGCAGCACGGCATCGTAGGAGGCCGATAATTCATCCACGGTGATGTCCTTGCCCAGCTCTACGCCTCCGCGGAATTCCACTCCGGCGGTGGTGAGGATCTTCTCGTAGGCATCACAGTATTTCTTATCCAGGCGGAAGGCGGGAATGCCGTAGCGCAGCACGCCGCCCATCCGGGGATTGGCATCAAAGAGCGTTACCTCTCCGCCGGCCTGGTACATCCACACGGCAGCGGCAATACCGGCCGGGCCGGCGCCCACAATGGCTATGCGCTTGCCTTCGAATTCCTTGGTCTGGCGCTCCAGCTGGCAGGTTTCCAGGTATCGGCCCGAAATCTCCTGCTCAATCTCATACCAGCGGATGGGTATCATCTTCACGTTGAGCACGCAGTGGCCATAGCAGAACTGCTTCCAGTCGCACACCAGGGAGGTGACGGCCGTAAGGGGGTTGTTCTGGAACAGCATCTTGCCCGCTTCCTCCAGGAGGCCCTGGCGGTAGAGCTGCATACATTCCGGGATGGGCGTATGCACGGGACAGCCTTGCATAGCACATTTCGGTTTCTTGCACAAAAGGCAACGCGAAGCTTCGGGGTTCATGGTTTAAAGATTTGTCGGTTAACTATGGATCGGCCCAGGGTTAGGGTGTCGGCATACTCGAGGTCGTCTCCAAAGCCCAGTCCGCGGGCCAGGGATGACACTTTGACGCCCAGGTTTTCTACCTGCCGGTAAATGTAGAAGGCGGTGGTTTCCCCTTCCACATCTCCGCTGAGGGCCAGGATAATCTCTGCCTCGGCCGGGTTCTCGATGGCTTTTACGCGGTCCGTGAGTTCCTGAATGGTCAGGTCCGACGGGCCCACCCCGGCAAGGGGAGAAATAATGCCGCCCAGTACGTGGTACACGCCGTGGTACTGGCCGGTGGCTTCAATGCTCATCACGTCCCGGACGCTGGCCACCACGCAGATGAGGTTCTGGTTGCGGCTGTGGTCCGAGCAGATGGAGCAGATTTCTTCGTCCGAAATCATACGGCAACGGCGGCAATAGCACACGTTGTCCCTCAAATTGTCTATGGCCGAAGTAAAATGATGGACGTTCTGAGCCGGCTGTTTGAGAAGATGCAGGGCCAGGCGCAGCGCACTTCTCCGACCTACGCCGGGAAGCGAGCTGATGGCCTCCACCGCTTCTGAAAGGAGGGCCGACGGATACGTCTCTTTATACGGCATGGTATTCTGCAAGTCCCTCGTTGGGGGTGCTCATAAATCTGGTAAAGGAAACGCCGTATTCCTTACCCATACGGGCCAGGATGTCTTTGCAGGCATAGCCGAAGCCACCCACGACACCCACGGGAAGGTCTTTCTTGTATTGGCTGAGCGTGCGCTCAAAGAGGTTGCGGAAGTTGCCTTCCACCAGCTTTTGGGCATACTCGCTCTTGTCATAGTGAGCCAGCACAAAGGGGGCGAAACTGCCCAGGTAACGGGCCGGAGCCTGAGCGCCGTACACGCTCTTGACCACGGTTATATAGTCCAATTTGTACTGTTCCTGGAATTCATCATAGATATCCTTGGGCATATAGCCCTTGAGGTAGTCCGTAATGAAGAGCTTGCCCAGCACGGCGCCGGAGCCTTCATCTCCCAGGATGAAACCGCCGCAGTTCACCTTCCAGACAATGTCTTTTCCGTCAAACTCACAGGTGTTGGCACCGGTTCCCAGAATGGCAGCTACGCCGGGAGCGTGACCGCAGACGGCACGGGCGGCGCCCAGCATATCGGAGGCGTACTCAATGGGTGCGCCGGGGAACCATTTGCCCAGGTCCACGGGAGACTCCCCTACCAGACCGGCGGCATAGAAATGCACTTCTTCAACGCCGGGACCAATCTCCTGAGCAGCCTGGTTCAGGATGGCGTTCAGGGTTTCTTCCGGCGTTTGCATTAGATTAAATCCGGGCGTACGGACGCTGCGGACCACTTTTCCAGCTTCCACAATGCCCCAATCGGTCTTGGTGGCACCGCAATCTACAATCAGTTGCATTTTGTTATTAGTTTCAATCCTTCAAATTTACATATTCTCCGTGGTTTTTCCAATGGAAATAACCATAGACTGCACTGGCAATATAGGCCATATACATAGCGGCCATCCAATACTGCCCTGTGGTAAGGCAGAGGGCCGTGTTCAAAAGGTCGGTTACAATCCAGAGCATCCACTGCTCCAAGTAGCTCTGTGTGAGCCACCAGGTAGCAATGACACTCAGGGTAACGGCCGTGCCGTCCAGAACGGGGGCGGCATCTCCGGTGTTTTTGAGAATGGGAATAAAAACGCTCACGCCCACAACCAGCAGCGCCAGGCTTATCAGCCGCGCCCGGTGGGACATAACGTTCAGATGGATGGCGTGCTCCCCCACTTCCGTACTGGCCTTTTTCCATTTGATCAGGCCCAATACGGACATTCCCATATAATAGATATTCAGGCCCATAGAGGCCCATACGTGCTGGGTGGCAAACTCAAATGCACAGGCGGCACCCGAAAGGATGCCTACCCACCACATAGCGTTCTTCTGCAGGATTTCCAGAATTACATAGACAACTCCGGTAACCGCCGCAAAAATCTCTATGGCCTGAATGACGGTATCCACAAACCTATCGTACCTCGATAAGCTCTACCACAAACTTGAGGGCGCTGCACGGAGGGATGCCGTGGGTACCGGACTCGCCGTAAGCCAGGTGATACGGGAGATAGAGCTCGTACTTGGCGCCTTCGCTCATAAGCTGCAGACCCTCGGTCCAACCCTTGATAACCTGGTTAAGGCCAAATTCAATGGGCTCTCCGCGCTTGTAGGAGCTGTCAAACACCTTACCGTCGGGGAAGCTGCCCTCGTAGTGGCAGTATACCTTATCAGTGGCCTTGGGCTTCTTGCCGGTGCCTTCCTTGATGACCTTGTACATAAGGCCGCTGCCGGTGGCCTTCACCTGAGGATCCTTGGCCATCTGGGCCAGGAATTTCTCACCTTCGGCCTTGGCGGCGGCGCCGGCTGCGGCGGCCCGCTCGGAAGTCTCCTCCTCCAGTTCCTTGTAGAATGCCTCCAGGGCGGCGCCGGCCTCATCCATGGTGAGTTCCAGTTTGCCACCGGTGAGCATATCCTTGAGTCCTTTCAGAAAATCGTCTACGTTAGCCACGTGGATCCCCTGCTGATAGAAGCTGGAAGCCACGCTCATTCCAAATGCATAACTTTTCTTATCCATATTCTATTATAATGATTTTGCTGCACTTTCTCCTGCCAAACAACCCGTGCTGAAGGCCAGCTGGAGGTTGTAGCCGCCGGTATCGGCATCCATGTCCAGGACTTCGCCGGCAAAGAAGAGACCCGGCTGCTTCTTGGATTCCAGCGTCTTGGCGGTGATTTCTCCGGTAGAGACGCCACCGGCGGTAATGACACAGCGCTCAAAGCCCACAAAACCGGCGATATCCATCTTCCAGTCTTTCAGGGCCGATGCCAGGGTATCCACGCTCACCTTGGGGTTCATCTTAAGGAAGGCCAGGGTGAGGTTCCAGGGGATGAGCTTGCCCAGCATGATGCGGAAAAGGCGCTGGAAGCTCTGGCCTTTGGAGCGCTCGTCGTGGATGACTTCCTCCCACTTTTGGTGGATATCGGCATCCAGTTTTTCCAGTTCCACGGCGGGCTTCAGGTCCAGGGCCACGCTCACTTTCTGACCGTCGTTCAGGGCCTTGACGGCACGGCGGCTCACCATAAAGCCCAGCGGGCCTTCCAGGCCTCCGTCCGTGAACTCGATGTCTCCAAACTCCTGCTGCACCAGGTCTCCGTTCACGTACAGGCTCAGCTGCACGTTGTCCAGGTTGTTGCCGTTGAACAGTTCTCCCAGCTCGGAGAGCGGGGTCACGCGTTCGATGTGCTTTTCAAAGGTAGGATACCACTTGGGCAGCGGGGCAATCTTGCGTTCCTTGGTCTTGCCATAGACCGTGCGTCCGCGGAAAGCCTGCTTGATTTCTCCGGCCAGGGAGCCGCTCTCCTTGTACCCAACGGGCACCAGGGCCGTCAGGGACGGGAAGCAGGCATCTACGCTGTGACCCAGTTCTTCGGCCCACATATAGCCGTCTCCGGTAGAACCGGTACCGGGATACGAAAGGCCGCCGGTGGCCAGGATGAGTTTCTTGCAGGTATACTCCACAGGCTCTATGGTGAGTTCCTCACGGGTGGGAGCCGGCTTGCCGGGACGAAGCTTGCGGGGATCGTCCACCGGGATACGGACCTGCTTGCGGCTGGTCTGTACGCAGTCCAGGCTGAATCCACGGGGCGTCACGTCAATGGTCTTCACTTCACAGTCCGTCACCACCTTGACACCGCAAAGGGTGCAGGCGCGCAGAAGGGTGTCCACCACGTCTCCCGCCATATGGGAAGCCGGGTAAGCACGGTCTCCGCGTTCCACAACACTGCGCAGGCCGAACTCCTTGAGGAAGTCCACCATACCCTGAGGGGTCAGGTTGTGCCAGGAGGGGCTTATGAAGTTGGCGTCTGTCCTGATATGGGAGCTGAAATCTCCCCAATCCTTGACGTTGGTAAAGTTGCATCGGCCCTTGCCGGTGATCATCACTTTTCGGCCTGCTTTGGGCATTTTTTCCAGAACGGTTACCGTGCCTCCGTCTTCTTTTTGGGCTAAAACTTTTGCTGCCCCAACGGCGGCCATCAGACCGGCGGCTCCTCCGCCAACAACAATAATATCAGAACGCATAGAATCAAATTTGTTGCAAAAATACAAAAAAAGATTGTATATTTGCAGTCCCGATCCATCACAATCGGAACAAGCCACTTTAGCTCAGTCGGTAGAGCAGCGCATTCGTAACGCGCAGGTCGTCAGTTCGAGCCTGATGAGTGGCTCGAAAAAAGGTCAGCTGCAGCTGACCTTTTTTCGTATGCCACGAAGAATCTTCCACTAAATAGCGCGTGAAATGTAAGTTATTAAGTATTAACAAAACACAAT